>Ga0214479_100062_pt1 | contig 61435 bp, 38 predicted proteins | sample M1_20Mar14CPVII9_5_FD_165054 | JGI IMG/M metagenome (GOLD analysis project Ga0214479, IMG submission 165054) | Marine eukaryotic communities from Monterey Bay, California, United States - M1_20Mar14CPVII9sort6BwellE14 | ecosystem: Environmental > Aquatic > Marine > Unclassified | place: USA... | reverse complement strand
CTTTCCACTTCCGTGGATTGCAAGTTTATAATTTGCTCACCCTTTTTAATCAACATACACTTCTTCTCGGGTGTTGCGGATATCAACTCAAGTTCTACATTCGACGTTAGGGTACCATCCCTTGAGATGTATCCATGTTTGTTACTACTGCCACCGCTTTTACGTTTGTTGACGATGATGAACTCTTCTTCCTCTTGAACCTCATTGTCTTTATTATCTGTAAGCGGTATGTCGATAAAGTTAGATGGTTCATCATCATCACCGCCGTTACTAGTGATTGAATCGTCTATTGTATTCTTAGCCAACATGACAGGTGAAGCTACTAGTTCCAATCCTAATGTCTTAGGTGACGGTGTGTATTCGTCATCTTGTTGTTGCTGCTGTCGTTGCTTAGCCCGTCGTTGTTCAAGTTCTCGACGTCTCTTTTCACGACGGGCTGATCTCTGCCTTTGCAATACGGCTGCAGATGCCATAGATGGTGGTGTTATCGTGCTAGTATTAGTATTACTACGTTGCTGAGAGATTGTTTTGCTTGTTGTAACTTGTTGCTTAGAATTGCTCACATCATCATGTGTATTATATATCAAGTGCACCATAATTTCTTTGCACAAATATAAATATCAATACCGGCGCCTCAGTTATCCTGGATCCTTCTTATTATACAACTACGGAATATTATATTGTATCATCATTTACCAAGTAGATCTCTCTCTCGAGCATTCAAACCATTAACAGCTGTATTGCAAATCAATTCAAATTGTCATTTAAACTTAAAAACGGCCATGCTTCGATGATTTTGAGGACGCGTGTTGCAAATGAGAAGATTCAGCCACAATTTGGCAACTTTGCGGCTGGCTCTCTCTTCATATGAAGCAATGTGATATGTAGAGGAAACATGCTCTATGTAAGATATAAATGTATTACTTCGGAAAAGATGGATCTGAGGAGCCCAAGATACGCTAATCATAGATGTCATTCTAGAGAATTAGAATATGACCAGAGCCAGAATTGTCGAGTTGTGATGAGGTGTGCTAGTATATAGAAGAATAAGCATGTATGTAAACCAGACTGCTCGTCAAGTGTAGTGTTTTTCAATATCATGTCATACGTCATGCAGCAATGCATAGCAAACAAGGATACCAATGCTAGTCAATAGCGTATCTTTTGATATGTTTTGCATTGAGTTTGAAAGTATTTATATCTCTATCTCGTCAATCTAACTACTTATAACTACATACTTGATCACATCCCCATTCTATGCACTAATACTACCGCGAGGACATGTATACACTATCACTAACACGCACATTTCTTCTATTTCTATCCTCCGTCATCTAACTCTAATTCCATTCTGTGCTTAATGGCATTAAACAACGGCGGTATGTGCCCAATCTAAACTCATTATTGCAATAATGGACCACAGCTAAACATTATTGCTAATAATTTAGATCCAGCAGCACATGGATCATGGGAGAAGTAACATGACGGTGCAGCTGTAGCTTTCGAGAAGTAACATGATGTCGCGTCCGTCGTCATATTATCATCAATAACAACACTGTTATTATCGTTGTCATGACGATATAATACCGGCTGAAACGTAGGTGTACTTTGCTGTAGGTTTGCATTCACATTCTTGTAGTGTTCATCATTGTCTATCGGGATTTGTTTATGATTTGGCGTAGATCTACTTGTATCTTTTTTCAACATGCCAACCAGCCGACGACGAACTCTTCCGCGGCGCTTGCTCGATGATCCACCACTGCCGTCTTCCTCCGACATAATATCCCAACTATTGTTGTGTACTAATCGACTCTATCATCAATAATATGGGTATTGTTAGGCGAAGGGAGGTATATCGATATTGACTTCTTAGCTTGCTTTTTGAAAGCCATCACTCGAACTCTCGGATACCGTTTCCGACATAAAGAGTTGCCAGTTGCTACTATCTTCTGCCGCCGTGCCGCCGTCGCTCTATTATATCACAATAAATATGCTTTGGTAAACAATGGTGACAACCTCACTTCGTTATCGAGTCCATACCAAGAGGAAGTGCCTCATTTGGGCAACAATCCTACTCTTTGCAATTATTGTTATCCTCCGCAAAACATCGAAGTATCACAATAACAAATGTCTTCTATCATACGGCAAATACTCAGGATCAATATATACAACAAATGATACGCTTGATAACAAATGTCTAATTGAATCACCATGGATGAGAGTAGCACAACATACTGTGCAATTACTAGATAACGACGCTAATGATAACGCAAAGAAGAAGATAGTGATAGATGATTGGCTGTTTATCGATTATCATGACCGAATAAATGTCCTTGTAGAGGCTCCTCAATCTAATAACCCAGAGGATGACGAAGAACAGAAGTTTATTATTCTAGAACAGACCAAGTATTCGTTAGATACACCAAGTTATGCCATAATTGGTGGCATAATAGAACCCAAAGAAGAAGCAACATTGGCAGCAAAACGAGAGGTCAACGAAGAATTAAACATATCATGCAACAACTGGATTAGTTTGGGAAAGTATAGAACTGATGTGAACCGAGGCATGGGGTATGTGAGTATGGTAATGCATGTGATGTGATCATATCTTTCTTGCTATTCATTTCCTAACCACATGCTTTTATTTGAACCACAGGTGCATCCATATCTAGCTACAGATTGTACATATTCATATATAACATCAAATATCAACAATGAAAAGAACGAACAAGAACAAGTAATAGGCGGGCATGATACTGAACAACAACAGATAAAGATAATGAAGCTATCAGATGTTAAGAAAGCAGTTGTAGAGAACAAGTTTGTGGAAGTTCAGTGGTCAAACACTGTTGCATTAGCCATGCTTCATATATCATTATAGTCTTGACAACGCGCAGTGAAAACATACATAGATGCTCTAGGAACATAACATATAACTTATGAACAACACCCATATTTGACTGCTTCGTTCTACTTTAGCTACTCCTTTCTACTTCTCACACAATCATCTCCTTCTCCAAATGATCACAGAAGGCTAGCAACTCATCAATCTTTGTACGCTGTTGAACAATCTCACCCTCAACACCACCACAGTAATCTTTTACCATTGATTCAAGTTCCTCAATAGTTCCCTTTTCTTCGTTAGATACTGTGGCATCGTTGGTTAGTAGCATATCAGAAGAACTCCACCACTTGCCACTTAATTTCAGTCTTGCTCCACTCTCACGGATTGTTTTACCAACCGCTTGACATGCTGCTCCCTGTCGGCTTGCAAAATTGTCATCTGTAGTAGAACCAGCAGCATTTCTATTTGCATTGATCACTGACATTGGCGGACGTGATAGTTTTGGCCCATATCTACCGGGTGTCAATAGACGTTCTCTCAATAAACGTCGTGTCTCTGCACTCTTCTTTAACAAATCAGATGCCTGTAACCTAGGATGTGGTGACAAACTACCCTTACTGTATGGCGAGGGCGACTGAGACGCACGGTATAAGTATGCACGACCAGCCAATATCGCCGCTTCTTTAGATAATGGAGTTTCAATTGTAGAAGAGTTGGCAGGAGGACTGAACATTAACCCTTTGGCGTGAATTGGACTCAAAATATCAAGGTGTTCAGCAGGGGTTGGAGGAGGAGGCGGCGGAGGTTGTGGAGTTGCTTTGATTGCTGTATCATGAACATCTTCCTCTAACCCAAAAGTCCCACCATCTTCTACACTAACCATAGGAGAGGGTGGACAATCATCCTTAATATCAAACCGGACCGACTTCTTATTTTGATCATCTTCTTCCTCATCCTTTTCTTGACATAGTTGTTCCTTTTGATGTTTCTCTAATTCTAGAAACCTTCCCTTCCATAAATCAATCTCTTCTAAACTACGTGATAACCACATTTCACATTCCTCCTTGCAACTATTAGCATCCTTGGCTAAGTCAAGTGCAAGTGCTGCGTCTTCTTCCGCCGCCTTTGACTTTCGTTGTTCGGTATCCAATTGTTGTTGCAGTATTGCTATTTGATTGTGTTGTACTGATGCTGCAGATAATTGTGATGTTAAATCATCATTAATATCTTGTAGATTTGATACCTGACTTGTAGCACTGGCAAGTTGTGCAGTTGTTGAAGTCAGTTGTGATCTGACTTTTTCCAACTCAAGACTGAGAGATAACACATCTTCGGCATGTGATGCTTCGATACGGGTTGTACTTGTGGGTTGACTTCTAGGTGGTGTGGGTGGAATTGAATGTTTGTGTGTGGGCGTGGAAATGATAGTGGTAGATATGGGCATAATCTTGTTCTTCTTGTTTGGTGTACTAGCATCCAATTTCTCCTTATAGTACTGATCTTGATTCTTTGAGAAATCACTATACTCAATTGCAGTTGAGCTCCCATCTTCATCATCATCTTGGTTCACATTTGTTTTCTGCTGTTGCTTATCAGGTGAGGAATAATACGAAGTTTGTTCATTGTAATACTCATTATTGGTAGGAGGAGCTCCAATTCCTTCGTCATTAGGCTGCAGTTGCTCCTCCTCTTCCTTTGATTCGAGCCCGTCATCCTCGATAACTTTTTCATCTTCCTGTTCGTCCATGGCATCCTCAAATACTGTACTACCTGTGGCATTTGATAATGAACTATACCTCTCTTGTCCATTGTAGTCTTCTTCCTCAACCATGTCCTCGGCATTTTGAGATGAAGGTGAACCATCCATATCCTTCATTTTAGATTCTTCCAACTCTGTAGCACGAAGTTGTATAGCTTCAACAGTCTCATCCAATATACCTTTATTAACTTCTGCTGAATCGTCCTAGTATCATTAACAAACCTACTAGTCCTTGGAGTAGTTCCACGAGAAGGACTACCCAATCTAGTATGAACACGAGATGGCGAAGAGTGAGTATACGGATGTTCACGCCGTTCACGTGCCTCGGCTGCCATACGCGCTGCTGCTCGTCTTTCACGTTTCTTTTCCAACAGATTATTAGTATTATTTTCTATACCAGTATTACTAACACCCCGTTTCTTTCTGTTGCTACCACTTTTTGTAGATGAGCCACCACGATAACGACGTGCCACTTCTCCAGCTGCCTTGGCATTCCGTCGGGCTTTAGCGGCGTCATCTGCAGCTGAATTAGCTGCGGTATTCATACCCAGTAATGCATTATCTAAGTTACGGATTAGATCAGCTGCTGCTGATAAACGGTCGGTGTTTGGTGATTTCATTTTGTAATGTGTAGGTTATAATATGTGTTATTAGTTAAGGATTTCTTTGGATCTGCAGAAGACTTCTAACATCTCTCTACCTCATCCAATATAGATAGATATATTAGAGACCACTGATATTGGAGTGTGAGTATCAATCAGAAGTCTATTGCAACATGAATCGAGTTTGCAATGCAACAAACTCGATTATTTGGCTTTCAATTTTCAATTTCACAAAGTAAAGGCAGAATACGCTCTGAAGTCACCACATTACTAATCAAACTGGTTGTTTGGCGGCATTGATATAGTGTAGAGATGAATAACATCATCTTTGCAATGGAATACAGTTATGTTATGAATTCAATTGGTTGTGACCGGTGATTTTGTAAAAGATACCGTTTTTATGAGAGTTGAGTGGAAGGAATTAGAAGAGAGAGTGATAGGTATGATGATTTGATAGAAGGAGGAAGAGGATCGTTGGAATTAGAATATAGCACCACGGGCCTGACCAATATGCTCACTACTTCATTAGTATTGATTGTTCTAGTTGATCGTGACGAATTTACTTGTTGCTGTGTACACAGTTATATGAAAAAAAAAAAAATTATTGTACAATAATTTAGTAGTCGGCACATACTATGAAGACTATACTAATAATCATATTCATCATCAGCATGCTATCATCAGTGCTAATATCATGTGCCTTTCAAGCACTACCAGCATATATTTCTTTGCAACATTATAGAACATCATTCAGAACAACGAGTGTTACACTCCTTGCTAATAACGATATTAACGAAGAAGAAGAAGATACTAAAAAGTTGATTGAGTGCTCTGCAAGTATCTTGTTACCATTTTCAGAAGAGGTTGCATTTGATTACTTCTCGGATTTGACGAGACAACCGTCCTGGTGCCAATATCTTACTGATGTAAGATATATGGGTTTTGTGAATGAAGATGATGCAACAATAATAACTACAGACGATGATATTCCATTGAGAGTAAGCCAATGGACTGTAGGAGTAAAGGGATTAAGTTTCAGCTGGACGGCCAATGATACAAGAATCTCTAGACCAAATCTTATTGAATGGGAAAGTTCATCGGGTCTGAAGAATATGGGTAGTGTTCAGTTTACACGGCAGGCACAAAATAACTCGGAATCATCTGAAATTATTACTACTGAAATGAAGTTAAGCTTTACGTTTATAACGCCAAGAGTAATATCATCTCTTTTTCGAAGATCTACAAAGATACAAGAATATACAGAAGAGGTACTTTTAGGAAACATGTTGAAAGAATTCAAAAATGTTGTACAAGCAGAAGTAAGAGAGGAAACATTAATAGAATGATACCGCAAACGCAAAGAAAGTATTTGTATATCTGATGACAGCTCAAAAACAACAGGTAGGAACTACTGATATATCACCCGAAGTATCAAACTAATACTTAATGAGTGGCAAGATTATCTTCTACACAATATCAGATCAAAACAGGAATTTGCAAAGGCTGTGGCAACAATACAATCAGTTCAGCCACTGTATCATTCAAACTCTATTCAGACTTGTATCCTATTGGCCGGCGCGCCTTAATCAACAAAGATCCTTTTACACTCAGTTCGGCAAAAAGTACGGTCATCAGAACCGACATCATTTCGGCAAATAGATTTACATCCTGAATATGTATCGGCGTTGCACAACATGGGGAATTCGGCTTTACGACGACAGTTTCTAGTTGTGCGGAAGTCGTCAAAGTCATCAAAGTCCAGGTCACGACATCTAGCCCTGCACTCCGTCTTGTCACTGTAATAATCTTCAACGCAAATGGCTCGACAACTTGTCAAATCAACAGCGTCACACAAGTCAAAGCCAAAGTCTTCACAATCATCAAGATCAAAGTTTCGATCAGTGCGGTAGATAACCTCGTCATCAATATCAACTCCAATTCCTCGGTAATAACGATCGTTATAATCGAAGAAATATCTATCATTATACCGACGATCTTCTTGGATACGGTTGATGCGAACATAAGTCGGGACGTCTGCTACGTAATAACAGCCCCGGTTCTGCCTATCGCATTTGGCAAAGCGCCTAATCTCACGTTTCTCTCGGAAGAATTCCTCACCAAAGCGCGGATCGTTGGGATCTACACGGGGGTCCCTTCGATTGTAGGCCTGATCTCTCTTTCTAATCTTCTCACGGATTTCTTCACTTTCCGTACGGTCAGGATTGAACTCAAAACGATAAGCATCACGTTTCTCCTGACGTTTTTGGGCGGCAGTCTTTTTGATGTTGCCAAACCGGTCGATTCCGTTTCGGAATGTCCGCCGACCGCGTAGGCCATTGCCTCCTGTGCATATGTGTAAGATAGTAAGATGGATTATTTAGATGATACCATACTTGATTCTGTTAGTAACAGAGTACATGAAAGTTATCTTACCTAAGACAACGGGTAGACTCAAGATAGCTAGGATATATGTTAGGTTCATAATTCAATAGTATAGTGGGTTTTATCACAGTTCTAAAGTTCTTATCATTCGTATATGTTGTTCACAGTTTTATTTATGAGAGGAGTGTGATCCTCTCTCTAAAGCTCTCATCTTATTGCTTGATACTTCAATCCCATAATGTGTTGTTTGGGGCTCTGTTCTCATTTTATGCTGTATAACTCTCCTCGATAGCAGTGCAAGTAAACGAGCTCTCTTTTGTCTGTGATTCGTCACATGAGGTACCTGGGGTAGGAGTAAAGAAGCTTTCATCCAGGCATCAAGTTAGCGTTCTCTTCTTATTTTTAGACAAGAAGGAGGATACCGAGTGGTATCCTAGGATGTTGTTCGATAGTTGGCTCTTCTTTGTTGTTCACATGCCATGGACAACATCTACTCTGGCTTTTAAGGGTATCTGCAAGAGGTTTATATACAGGGCAATGTGTATTGCTTCCTTTGATGAAGGATACCGCAACAAATGTCATGAGGATACCGGAGTTATTCCAACATACACGAGAAAAGACTCAAAGGTACCACTTCACAAGCCGACTTTGCTCAATACAATCGACAACGCCTCATTCATCCGCTCAGGATGAGCATTACCTTTACTAGCACCCATAATCTTACCAACAAAGAACTTTTCAATCTTCCATACCTTCTTCCCACCAAGTTTATACTGTTCTAACTGACCTGCATTCTTGGAATCTAACACGACACTTTGGCAGAGTTGGATGAGTGTTTCCATATCAGATATTACCTCCCATCCATTGACTTTTGCAATATCTTTAGGGTGTGATTGTATCTCTTCTTCATCGTACATGATAGCTAGTACCTTCTTTGCCATTGGTGTGGTTAATAGATCGTTTACTAACATTGCGATTAGTGCACCAAGTCGTTGACCATCGACAGTCGAATACTCGACTGAGATCAGATGATTCAGTCCTCCTTCACTGCTCTCATCGATATCCCTCACGGCACTCTTCTTAACTAGTGCAAAGAGATCATTGCATAGCCAATTTGCAGCAAGTGTTGACAGCTTCTTCATGTCAGCCGCCTTGTCAATTTCCTCACTTCTCGTTGATTCAAGCTCACTTTTTGCAGTCTCAACAGTCAATTCAAACAATGCAATGGCTGGTGGATCACCCGTAATCACAGCTGCAACATCTTCCGTCAAACCATACTCACTTACAAGTCTTAATTTTGCATCCTCTGCACTTTCAGGCATATGCATATCAATATATTCTTCTAATGACATGTTCTTATCGCTACTGCCATATCCCAATGTCTCACCATCCAATACCAATGGAGGTAAGTCTGGTTCAGGCATGAAACGATAATCAATAGCATCACCTTTTGCTCTAATACAGAATGTCTCTCCACCCAATGGATGTGTTTCTGATGTTGGTTTGACACTCCATGTTCGTGTTTCTCTTCCGGTTGGTTTACAATTCTGAGCTAATGCCGATTGACGTAGAGCTTCATATTCGGTAGCTGTTATGATCTGTCGTAATGAGTTGAGATTCTTTACTTCAACTCTTTCACCTGTATTGAGTGGCAACTCTTGTCTATCATCTATGTTGCTATTGGTGGTATCTTCGTTTCTTTCATCATCTACTATTGGAGCAATTGATACATTCAGATCACACCGTAAACTACCCTCCTCCATCCGTCCATCACATGAGCCGACATGTTTTAGTAGCTTTCGTATATGCTCGACGGCACCCGATGCTTCATGTGCCGAGCGTAAGTCTGGATGTGAGACTATTTCTATGAGTGCCCTTCCAGCTCGATTGTAATCAATGTATGATTTGGTTATCATTGTGTCGTCATCATTTAGTACTGTGTGTGTTGTAGTTTTCCCAGTATCTTGTTCTAATTGGATACGTTCTATTCTCAACTCAACAGGTTCAATGATATTAGTTGTAGATGAAGAAGATTTGTTGTCTTGCATTTGCTTTTGATCGACATTAACTTTATCGTCATTCAAACTGCCACCCCGTCTTCTCTTCTTCTTCTTTCCCATCTTTCTATCACTCACATTAGCATCAATACCAGAAGAAGTAGGCATAAACTTTATCATTCCATCACTAGCCAATGGCCATCGTTGTTGTGTAATCTGATATCCAGTAGGAAGATCTGGATAGAAGTAATGTTTCCGCTCAAATCTACTAATACTATTAATGTTGCAATTCAATGCAGCTGATGCAAGTATAGAAGATTGAATTGCTTGTATAGACGGAGATGATGGTAATGTTCCGGGATATGCAATATCATATGGATGTACATTTGTATTTGGTAATGCAGGTGATGTGTTATTGATATTGTTGTTATTAGTCTCGGAGTGATGTCGAGTAGGAGCCGAGGAAAATAGTTTGGTAGGTATAGACAACTGGGCATGTATTTCTATACCAATTATTGTTTGATATATTGGTTTCTTCTGTACATTTGATAATGATAATGTCTTCTCCCAAATGATACCAGTGTCTCGATCATAATGAAGTGATGACGATGATGTTGAAATTGTAGGTGACGGGGAAGATGCCGCAGTTGATGAGAAAGTCCTCCGGCAAAGATGTGGATTTATATTATACCATCTCCGACATGCTATACGTATACTATGCATATTAAAGGATAGTACTTGCCGATAGATAAAGCGCCATAGAGTAGTGGATTCGCCACCTAATATGCTCCACATAAAATGACTGGTTCATCGCCAAATTTCATCTCCCTGGTCCCTGTCCACTCTCAAATTATTCAAAGTTGAGTTGCCACAAGTTGCAACTCTGAGTGTATTATAAAACCATATCAATATACATCATTTTGAGCTAGGTTTAGATATCAGAAGGTACGTTTATATTTGATACTTGCTGCGGTGGGTCGAGTTTGTTGAGTTTTGTATTGCAAAATAAACCTTTCACAAAACATAAAAAAAATATGATAACATTTGTGTGTTGAGTGTAAGGTGGTTGTTTGTCTATCCATGAGGTTGTGTTTATATCTGTATAAGATGTCTATTATAATCTTTAACCTTACATTCAACTCTCTACTTCTATTTAACCCTCAACAAACAACTAAAAAAAACGTATCAATGTCAACATTATACACCAACACAGACCAACACTACCTACAATTTTATTTCTATTACCTCACATATCAATATCCGTAGCAGCAGCAGCAGCAGTAGATTAATAAAACATGGCAGACGATTCAAGTTCCGAAGACGATATTCCCATTGGTCAGCTCAAGAAGAAGACACCCAAAAAAGAGCCCGATGCCGATGTAGTATCATCTTCAGCAGCTGCCACATCCTCTTCCGACAAGAAACCAGCGGCAAGGAAACGTCCAAATTACAAAGAAGATAGTGATTTTGCCGAAGATGATTCTGATGATGACTTTGCAGAATCATCACCACCACCAGCTAAAAAGAAGAAGAAATCCACTTCATCAACTAAAGTTAAAAAGGAAAAGGCAGTCAAAAAGGAGAAGAAGGCACCTAAAAAGAAATCATCCACAACTAAAGCCGAGAAACCTAAACCCAAAAAGAAACCAGCAGCAGCAGCAAGTAAAAAGAAGAGTAGTACCAAAGCCCTTAAAAAACAAGATAAGGTTGAACGTATATCACATGCCATGCAGGCATATTTATGGTGGAATGGTGACAATCCACCAAAGGGATGTCAATGGAGTAAGATGGAACATGCTGGTGTTTCTTTTCCTGAACCGTATGGTAAGTATCGTTTGATTTAGTGTAGTTGATATTTGTGTATAATGAAATGGGGTATTGGATTGGGGATTAGATAGATTTATTTATATGTTTGGGGTTAACCGGCATATTTGTGTTTCATGTATGAAATTATCACTCACCCTGATTTATAACTCTTTTAATAGTGGCACATGGTGTGAAAATGTTGTATGACGGTGAAGAGGTTGATTTGAAACCGCATGAGGAAGAAGCGTGAGTTTTGGGTTTTGTTTTAGCATCATATTTCTCCTAAAAGGTATATCAGTGTCTAATAGATATGTTATAAAACATACTTTTTCCCACACTTAAACAGTGCCAACTTCTTTGCAGGGATGGACCCCGAGGGTATGCACCTAGGCGATCCCAAAATTGCTCCAACATTTATTAAAAACTTCTTTACTGACTTCAAGGCAATCCTTGGGAAGAAGCATCAGATTAAGGATTTTAAGAAATGTGACTTCTCGCCAATTAAACGACACCTCGATGAACAGAAGATGGTTAAGAAGGCTGTTACAGACAGTGAACGGCAGAGGAATAAGGATATTAAGAATGCGGCAATGTTTAAGTTTGGTTATGCCATGGTGGATGGGCATTTGGAAAAGGTTGGAAACTATAACAGTGAGTGTTTGATTAAATATGGGTATGTCGGTAAAGGTTATGTTTTATATTCATAAGTCTCATCACCAAATACCCTCGTTCTCTATAGTGGAACCCCCCAGTGCATTCCGCGGACGTGGTTTACATCCAAAATGTGGTAAACTCAAGCAACGAGTAGTTCCCGAACAGGTCATGATCAACGTGTCCGAATGTGCCCCTGTTCCCAAAGCCGCGGTCGAAGGACATGCGTGGAGCGAGGTACGTCATGATCCATCAGTTCAATGGCTATGCACTTGGACGGAGAATATCAACAACCAGAACAAGTATATGTCACTTGCCGCACAAAGTTCGTTCAAGGGTAAGAGTGATCGTAGTAAGTACAACAAGGCTGCCAAGTTGTGTGGTAATATTGATAAGATCCGCAAGGATTACAAGAAGAACTTGAAATCGAAGGATAATGCAACTCGTCAGTTAGCCACGGCCATGTGGGTTATTGATAGGTTGGCATTGCGTGTGGGTGGGGAGAAAAATACCGAAGAGGAGGCAGACACGGTCGGTTGTTGCTCATTACGTGTAGAGCATCTGAAGTTTGACCCAAACAATGAAGGAGAAGGCAATCTTGAGATTGAACTCGAGTTCTTGGGTAAGGATTCGATGCTTTTCAAGCAAACTATTGATTTTGGTTCAGCTCTTTATACGGAGGATAATGGAATGGGAGAACAGGTTTATAAGAATTTCGAAACCTTTTGTAAGAAGAAGAAGCCATCTGATCAAGTGTTCAGTGATTTAGATCCCTCTGATCTCAATGCTCATTTCAAGAGTATCATGGATGGATTGTCGGCAAAGGTATTCCGTACCTACAATGCATCCAAAACGTTGCAAGATGAATTGCTCAAGACCGAGAAGACTGCTGGTTGGAACCGCCTAACAGCTACCGAGAAGGTCGTAGAGTACAATAATGCCAATCGTGAGGTCGCCATTTTGTGTAACCATCAACGTACTGTGAGTAAGGCTCAAGAGGCAACATTGGACGGTCTAGGGGCTAAGTTACAAACATTGAAGGATCAAAAGAAGCAACTGAGTGAGTTCTATATGATGTGATGAGGTCTTTTGTTCACTTTACACATTCTTCTTATACTTGCGCTTTGCAACTTTTCAACACACAGAGAAACATTTGAAGTATGTTCTCGCGGGTGATGAGGACAAGGTTAAATTGCTAACTGAGAAACCTGCCAAGTTGCAAGAACAGGCGAACACGGCTCTCGAGAAGGCAAAGAAGATGAAGGAGAAGGCGAAAACGAAGGAGGAGAAGATTGCAGCAACAGAGAAGGACCTCGCGGCAAAGGCCTTGAAGAAGGAAGCCGCCGATGCCAAGTATCAGGCGGCACATTTGACTAAGACAGTACCTAATCAGACATCGCTTAGCAAAAAGATTGAAACTTGGAATGATAAGATCAAGAAGATGGAGTTGAATATCAAGCATAAGGATGACAACAAGGAGGTGTCACTCGGGACATCAAAGGTAAGTGTGGAATGGAGGAAGGTATCATTGTGTATACATATTGACTTCATCTTCTTGTCAGTCACTAACCAACATACCATTCTATTTTGTCATTGTGCAGTTGAATTACATGGATCCACGTATCTCGGTTGCCTTTTGCAAGCGAAATGAAGTACCGATTGAAAAGGTCTTTTCGAAGACGATGAGGGATAAGTTCAATTGGGCAATGGCGGTGCCGCCTGGTTGGGAGTTCAATGAAACGGTTGCCAAATTGGAGGAGGAGGATAATTAGTTGGGTTACCCTATGGGAGGGGATATGTTGTGCTCACTTGAGCATTCAAGAGTAAGAAAGGGGAATTCAAATTTGGGTATAAATCAATATAAACTTCAGTTACTTGATTTAGTATCGTATACTCTTTCTTCAATCTCAACTATTAGCTGTTGATTCATCCAAGCATTCTCCTCTTGTAGCTAGTAGGCATGTGAGGATACCGCAACAATTTTCAGCCATGAGAGTATGAGTTATGAGAGTGTTATTTATTTTCAGCAAAACCAATCAATCTCGACTTGATGGCAAGATTATTGATCATAATCTCTACCTTTTCCCTCCTGCTTATAATAATAAAATCAATCATGGCTGATAGTAATAAACGTCCAAAGATATCTGACAAGGCGAATGTCTTGATGGTTGGAACTGGCGAGTACACGACTGGGTAAGTTTGGAGTATCTTTGTGTTCACATATCAATGACGATAATATCTACCTACTTACTAACTTCTTTCTTATACTCTTTTAGATATGTTGGTGGTACCGCTGCTGATAGTGATAAGGGTGCTGGTGTAGTAGCCCTTACAATGTTTGATTTACGGAGAAGGAATAAAGTTGAAAGAGTTGGGATGTGTGGTGTCAATGTAAGCGCAGACATATCTTATGTGTTTATTCATTTATGTATTGTTGATTCGATAGATTGGTTGTTTGGATAGACTGATGACTACATTGATGATTGCAACAATAGAAACAAAATAAGAGCTCGGAACTGCGCCGTGCACCCACACAGTTTGGCACGATGATTTAGCAGTCTTTCCACATGCCATATCTAGCGCCGAATACTAAGTTCATATCGAACTCAGTCATCCATGAGGTATAAGCCTAGGCAAAAAGCTCAAGAACGAAATATACATAGGCAGCCCCCAAGACTTTTGTCTTTGGCGTGGTAGTTTATACGGATTCTACATTCCCACTCCTGGACAGAAAAATGTTTGCAAATGGGGATTTCATTTATTTGTTATTCACTTTGTTTACTTTTTATTAGTGCTCTGGCACCATGCTGTGTTGGGAGATAACCGTAGAATGTACATTCCTTTTCATCCATATGGAGAGAATATTTTGAGGAATGATGCTTGATGTGTTTTGATCCGTGTTCTTACTCACTCACATCATACTCTTTCCTCAATTAATCATATTAATAGGGCAAGAAATTTCCAGGCATACGAAAACATATGCAGGCGAACATTGGTGATGTTTACAAGAATATGGACCTTACTTGTGATACCTATCCTTCTGATGAAACTGTCAACCCCAAAGCTTTCAATGATGCCATTTCCACATACAAGGCAGGTGATGTTGCCATTATATTTACGCCCGATGATACTCACTATGAGATTGCAATGGCATGTATCAACCAAGGCATGCATGTCATGGTTACTAAACCAATTGTGCAGACATTGGAACATCACATAAATCTAATCAAGGCTGCCAAGGAGAAGAATGTACTAGTTGCCATGGAGGTACACAAGAGATGGGATCCTTTCTATGCCGATGCCCGCGATCGTGCTAGGAGTCAATTTGGTAACTTTCAATACATGTATGCCTACATGTCCCAACCGAAGCATCAACTTGATACCTTCAAGGCATGGGCTGGCAAAAGCTCAGATATATCATACTATTTGAATTCACATCATATTGATTTCTCCGAATGGACATTAGAGGGCATTGCCCGACCCGTTCGAGTTACGGGCACATCATCATCAGGTGTCGCACACTCCAAGGGAATGAAAACAGAAGATTCAATCACACTGACTGTACAGTGGGAGAATATCAATGATAAGACTTTAGGATGTGCTGTGTATACATCAAGTTGGGTTGCTCCCAAGGGTGACGTGCACTCTCAGCAACGTTTCTTCTATATGGGAACGAATGGAGAGATTAATGTTGATCAGGCACATCGCGGCATGACCGTGGCACAAGATGGAAAGCCTTTTGCCTCAGTCAATCCATTATTTATGAAGTATACCCCCACAAATGGTATGTTCTCTGGTCAGGGTAGCTATGGTGTCAAGAGTTTTGAATGCTTTGTTGATGCATGTAGGGAGGTTAATGCAGGTACAAAGAGTGTGGAATCATTTGATGATGGAAGTCTGGCAACAGCCTGTACAACTGTTCAAGGAACAGCAATATTGGAAGCCGGGAGAAGGAGCTTAGATGCCGATAGTAGACCGATGGACATTGTATATGGTGAGGATGGTCATACTCCTATCGCCATCAAACCGCATGAGTTTTGAGCTAGCTAGCAGCTAAAGTATTAGCAGTACTGTACATCTAACCAAGAGAATCTAACTGATACACATACTTACTTATTCTGGTTTATTCTTTCGAATGCTGGTGCTCTTCCTATCTCTCTTACTTGAGCGAGAAGGCAAGTAACCCAGGATACCCAACGGTATCCTTTCCCAACTTTGAGGCCCTCCGGCCCTCATTCAATTACATAGTTATCTAGTTTGCCTTCACTACCAATTGACTGCTGTTTGACCCCTTGGACTGCTGTATTATACTCCTTTATACCCATTCATCTGTGCATATGTTTCACCTACATCGTATATGTACCGTGGGTGGGCGCGGTGTCATCCGGAGGGCAAGTAAACTAACTTCTGCCAACAACCACACATTATCATCAAGTTGTTTGATGTTTAATAACATACGTACTTTCTCCTCTTCAGACAACAATGATAATAACAATAATACCAAGGAAGAAGAAGATGATCATGATCAAAAGTTCTTCTTAAATAATGATGAATCAACATTACCCCACCCTCCATCCTACGTACGCGATAGTATAACTGGCAAGTGGACAGATAAAACATTAGCTGAGTTGTCATCTGCAGACCGGAAGTTGTTAAATTTAACTGATGATATGCAAAATGAGGAATTATTGAATAGATTAGATGAACGATGGAAGAGTGCTGCCGAGGAGGGTAAAGATGGTGAATTAAATAAGGAACATGTACGATTAGCACACCGGATACAGGAAGAGAAATTGGCATTGGGTGTTATTGGACGTGATTCTGCCACTACAATCCCCAATCGTAGCGATGACGACGAAGATAAAGACGACACGCCACCTAGTACCGACAAACCATTAACATCACGTGAATATCAGGCATTGAAAACATACGCCAAGAAAGAATACGGCATCAAGGAATCAGACTTTACCAAATTATCCACAGATAATGACTCCGGCGAAAGCTTAATACCAATTAATGACGTAGCCAGCGGTTCCGAGAATATATCATCATCGAAACAATACTTTGATGCTGATTTAGATTTGGCTTATTTAAATCCAAGATTGAATAAACGTGCATATAATGATGATGGTGTTTCAGGTAGAGATGATCCATTTGCAGACTTATTACCATCCGACCTTAATCCTGCACGGAAGGTAAATCGTAAGAATGCCAAGCCTATACCGCAACGATTATTGCATCATAATAATTTATCATTGTTACGGAGGTATACCACGCCGGGTGGTAAGATTATGAATAGAGTGCAAAGTAGATTGGGTGCTAAAGATCAGAGGAAGATTGCCAAGTTGGTTAAGCGTGCCAGACATTTAGGATTGATTCCACACCTTGGACAGTGGAAGTATGAAGATCATGGTAATCTTAATGAAATTAGTAGTGGCAATAGTATGAATTATGATGACGACGAAGACGAAGAAGGCAAGAAGGATTGGGAAGTAGAACTCGAAAAACGTGGATTATGGCCATTGCAAGATGAGACGGAATTAGTTAAGAAGTATTATGAAATGGATAAGATTATGGATCATATTGCTGGACCAAGGAGACAAGGGGGTGTTACAGAAGATGGAGTTGTCGAGAGTACTAATAAGAAACGTGAGGAATTAGAAAGTTTGTTGGGTGGTGTTGGTGCTCTAGTTGTCGATGAGAATAACTAAGGGGGCATGAAAAGAGATGTTGGTACTAGAAGTACAGGTTGGGTACATAGTAAGGAATTTTAAGGTACAACTGAGTTGCTGTGCTCTAAATAGAGGCTAACAATTAATTACCATTTGACTTCACCAACTTATCATTTTTTATTTTACTAATATGTTTAAAAAGTTCTAGGTAAGCTTTCCTTCAATTGAGTATAGTGAGGCAATCCGTGACGATATTACTCTATCCGTGATACTACTGCATAACCCAGTATCATATTCATTATCCTTGGTATGGATGACTCCATAGATGTACCTCTAGGTGACCCCACTTTGAGCCTTATCTCGTTGTCGAAGAGCCATCGAAAAGAAGTTTCTTGGAGTTTCATTTTCATTCAACAAAAAATATAAGCCTCTGGCCTCTCCTCTCTCGAGATGAGCAGTACAATAATAGACGATGATGCACATACAATACAGCTATAATGGCTGTACAATGATATGATGTGATAATGATACTGAGTACCAAACAAGATGATACCGCTACTGGGCTTACTTATGTGTATTAGATCGACTAAATACGATTCACGATGATCATGTGATGGATTAGGAGAAGGGGATTCGATGACTGTCGACGGCATGGAGGCATGCATTGCTTTGTGTGTGTGATGAAAGTATGACTATATACGATTCCTTTTAGGAAGTCGATTATATTGCACATGGTGTAAAGAGTTTCGGAGACAGTTTAGTTGTTCTATGAACATATCATTGATACTGTATAAAAGCAAGCAAATCGTCCATATCATTATCATAAATCATCAAGAGATAAAATCGACACTACCATTGCAACAAACCGTACGCGATGAAGTTCTTCCCAGCATTGTTGATTGGGGTGAAGCTCAATTGGTGCCTCGGCAGATTGGTAAGTGTAGAGTAGGACTTGCAATATGATATGTGTTCATAAGATGTGCACATAATATTATTTGTTCATATGATATGCTCACATCATATGTTTTCTCTATCCTACAACATCCACTATCTTCTCATCACAGAATCGTATTGAACGTCGTCCCGCACGTCAGATTCAAGAGTATGTTGCCGACTCTACTGATGTCGACGGAGCGGCCGATGGATATCGATCCGATGTGAACGTCGGCATTCTTTCAGAGAAAGAAGGACGACGCCTCCAAGCACCAACTTCTTGTGCACCTGAAGATATCGTTGATTGTGTAGATGGGTACTCTACATATGTCAATGGCAGAGGAGATACTGTCACCGTCTCGTGTGAAGTAGCATGTGAAGATGCTTGCTGTGTTGGAACTGATGCTTGTCTCAACTTCACAGGCTCAGTATGCAAGGATTCAAAGAGTTGTTCTGGAACTGATTCCTGTAAGAATGCCAACATTGCATATGTTTTCAATTCATGTAATGGTTTTAGGGCATGTGATGAAGCAGGATTAGAGGGCTATGTTGGGAATGTTACAAACTCGTGCAATGATCGAAGATCTTGCAACGGCGCTGGACGAAATGGCGGATCCATAGGTGTAATCTCATCCTCGTGTAACAATGGTTATTATGCCTGCAAGGTAAGCTTAATAAGTGTCATTTGGTTGTCATTGAACGAGCTAGACTAACATGCCTTTCTCTCGCTTAGTATGCTGCTTATTCAGAAGGCAATATCAGTTCGATTACAAATAGTTGCAACGAAGGTAACTTTGCATGTCGCCGTGCTGCTTCCTATGGAGGCAACATCGGATCCATATTGGATAGCTGTAATGCCAATGGTGAGTACTATTGTCGTTGTTCGTGAATAATGATTCCTCAAGCTGGGAAGATGATGCAAATGGCGGATGTTGTACGTTGTCGTGCAACTTTGTGTAGGTATGTAGGTATCTTTTTCATGTGCGACTCAAAATGACACTCTCCAACAAGTAATTCGTCATCCAACAATAAATCCACACGCAGCCAAGTTTATTATTATTGATATATCCACGCCCGCCGGTCTGTTGTATTATTTGGTGAGTTTGTTAAATTATATATTTAAAGACAGAACGAAAGAATTAATTTCTAACAATTTATTATTTATTATTTCACCTCAGAGTTGATCAATCACCATGACTGGATTACAACAACAACAAAAGCAGCATGCTGCTTTGCTACAACGTTTCAATACTTTGATTCACAGTCCTGACTTACCAAGTGACCAGGTTGATGTAGGTAATTTGTTGAAACAACTAATGTTAGACTTGTTTTCTTTGGATACTGCGCAAAATCTTCCGCAAGCATTTGAGGCACGGCTATCTGCCAACAATGTTGGCTTTAATACAAAGAGATTGGGCAAATGGGATACTTATGTTGAAAAGCAGGCTAGAATCCTAGGTGATGCAAGCTTGTCGGCTAAAGAGATGCAAAAGAAAGTAAAGACTCCACAGGGAAACAACCAAAGAATGAAGAAAGATATGATTGCTACCGCGGCACCACAGTTTGAGAAGTTCTTTCTAGCAGCAGATGCTGCCATTGCTCGTCAAACTGGCGAGGCAGCTGCACTAGTCGACTGTTCTGATGCATTCGACTCAATTTACAATGCATCTTCAAAAGCAAATAATCAGAGACAAGCTGATAGAAAGGTAGAGGAAGCAGTAACATCACACAAAGCCGTTGTTGAATTCGAGGCCAACCATGACATGAGTCTGGAGGAGAATCAGACCAAGCTTCACAAGCTTAAGATGGTGAGAGAAGAACTATCATCCAAGAAAGGCGCAAATGTATTCGATGGCATGCCAATTGAAGATCTACTAAAAGTAGCCATTGAAGAACAAAAGTTCATGCTTATTCCAGTGGATCCAAAGACCGATTATGGACCAGGACTTGATGAGGAAAGGAGATTGTTGCAGAAGTCGATGAACAGAGCAATTGCTGCTGAGAAGGCTGCTGCCAAGAAGACAGCGGTCGAGGGTGATGACGGTATGTCCACTATGAAGATGGAGTCTACGTCCACAAAGCCTATGACTGTTGTTTCTACTAGTACCTCCCACAAGAAGACATGTCCCTTTGCTTCAGCTACTAGCATGCCGTCGTCTGATGAAGACGCTACTTTGACTTTATCTTCGCGTGGTATGGATAATATGAATATGAAAAAGTCGTCACCTCTGCTTTGTAAGAAGCCGTTTCCCAATGAGAATTCATCCAACTTCAATGTATCTACTGCCCAGTCGTCTGTGGCATTTGGTGATTCGGACGATTCTGATAACGAGAAGATCAATTACCGGCGTTCTTCTACCTCAACAAAGAACAAATCTATTCTTGACAGTGATGATGAGGCAATGCTAGATAGTAAATCGCTCCCAATGAAGAAGAGGGCACGCAGTGCAAACACGAAGAGAAAGAAGTTGGGTTACAAGTTTACTAATGGCCCAGTGTAAGAAGAAGGATAAAGAAGAATAGAATTGTTATTGTTGAAGTTGATTGGTTGGTTATATTATCTACGTAGTATCCTCAAACATTGTATAGAAAAGTTATACCAATCCAACACTCTACCCCCTCACTACCAATACTAATATCTATCCCCCTGATCATATACTGATAATATATTAACGCACTACCTGCAATAATGCTTCTTTATATTCCTTCATTGATTGTAATTTACCAATGTGTGTCCGTTCCAACCTTGCATACAGGTAATGCTCATCCTGTTTATCCAATGGAAGTCGTTGTATTAAATCATCTTTATCCGAGTGAAACTCACTCCAGATTAATTTGATTTCCAATATACGACTATTTTCAGTGTTCATCATATCGGTAGGTTTATATCCAATATCATGGGCAACGACCAATTCATTTTCAATTTGACAACAGAATTCAATTACACTCTTACAAACAACAGGCCTCTCGCCTGTGACAAAACGGTTGAGTTGTTTCACAATCAATGGTATACTCTTATCCTTTAGCCTCACCATAAGGAAAAGACATTTCAACAGTTCATCGGGAAACTTCGTGACAGTTTGTGATGATTTTCCCCTTGATACTGCTTTATCATAAAATACAGGAGTGGTTGCAACCCCTGCTCCCTTTTTCTCAGCCGCGGCAGCTATAAACGACAACTGTGACAAAGGGATGAGTTCCCATGCCTCATCCCTTTCTCCCGTTGCTAAAGGGCCAACAACGTTAAATTGATTCGTTTTGAAAGTTTGAGACTCAGTATCACTACTCGTACTCGACCGACTGTAACCAAGTGCACGAATATTATCGAATGAAGCTGGTAATCCCTTCCCTCCATGCTCGGCTAAGATTTCTCCAACCATTGTAGGAATTTCTTCTTCACTAGCATTGATTAAATCTCCATTCATATCGTTGGTAAATTGAGCGAACTCCTTCCGAAGATTATCAGGCAATAAAGTTAATCCGGATGCCTCACGAATATGTCCCCTAACATTATCATCTAATTCATCCCTAAATTGTTTTGCTTTTTCATCAATCTCATATTGCTGTTCTACCTCTTCATCGGTACGATCATCATTCAATGCGCTGGTAACATCATTTCTGGTTCCACACTTCTCCTTCACATCCTTCAATTTGGTGATTCTCTTATGTACAATACGGTGGAATTTAACATCATCCAAATGTACCGCATCCAAAGGGAATACTTTAATACTAGGGATATCAGTACGCATTGAACTAATTTCATCTACCCGAAATTTAAACCCAATATAATGTTCCGCACTCTCAGCAATTCGTACAGTATTTATCAAAGCAAGCACAACATTCTTCCCTTTGAGATGAGGATTTGTCTTTAACATATGAAGACAAGCTAACAATCCCTCACACTCAAGTGGTTTGCGACGTGATGTCACTAGGCTGGTATATCTAGCAAGATATGCATGAACACTACCTTCGCCACCACCGCTTCTGCCTTCATATAAAAAACGAGCCATACTGATTTTCAAACTTTGAGAAGCCCCATCTGTGGTATCAGGTGATGAACGTGCTAAACCAACCCAAACTGTTGATGCATTACTAGGAATTGGTAAGTTAACTGCATCTTTAAAACTGATTGGTGGATTAGAAGGGGGGTCAACATCACCTTCTGTCTTAAGGTTACCCAAAGCACTACCTCCGCCACCATCTGATCCTACACTACTCAGATATGCATATTGGTTAACAATTCCGAATAATTTCATTTTAATAGTAAGGTTAGTTGTAAAGTAAATTGTTTGTTTGCATAGTACGAAACCTAAATATAGGAAGAAACGACTAGTTGGGAGTCTTCTATCACATGGATAAGTTGGGGCTTAGTGTCAGTATGCCGCTCGTGCTGCTGATGGCTATATTGGCTTCATTACAAACAGCTGTAATGACGGCAGACGTGCTTGTGCTAATGCTGCTTTTGGAGGATATATTGGGTTCATCAAGGATAGTTGCAATGCAACTCGGGCATGTCAGAGTCTTGCTGCACCTCAAGAACAACGAAAGCTTCAAGAACCAGACTTCAGGGATGCAAGAGCTTCCTGGCGAGTGGCAAAAGGGGTATGTGAACAGGATGAAGAGGCCAAGTTGAATGATTGCTGGAAAGACTGGTGTATTGAGAATGATTCGTTGTGTGACGTCTGGTGTGCTAACGATAATAAAGCGGAAACGAAGAGGTGCAGTGATGGGTTCCTAGAAGACACGTGGGCGTCAGTAAAAGACGATTGCCCCGAAGGACCTAGACTTCCGTGTTGGGAGCAGTGGTGCATTGATAACCCATTCAAGTGTGATGAGTGGTGTTTAAAAGACAATAACGTCTCGAAGAATAGGTGCACAAACAGGATCACCGGTCCTGGTCCTATGTCTTCGCCACCAAGTCGTTCTCCTACCTCTGCTCCTACCTCTGCTCCAACCTCTGCTCCAACCTCGGCCCCGACTCCCTTGTCGTGTGTTAATGCATGCTGCAATGAAGAGTCACTCTGTGACAATATTCCTCTTGCAGAGATTGCCTCTCAAGATGTTACTTGCCAGCCCTGTGAGGGTGTGGAGAGTAACCCTTTTGTCTAAGGCTTCTGTACAGTCTGTGTTGATGGCGATTGGTAGGTCTGTTTATGACCAATGTTACTATGGCCGTGTATAGTTAACCTAAATTTGAAATTAGAGATTGTATCCAACTGCCTCAAACATCACCTAGAGGTTTAACGTAGTCTACACTCTATATATGATAACTCACTGCTCACTGCTTTTGTTTCTTCTTTTTCTTCTTCTTTTGATGTTTCTTTGCTTGAACAACAAGCTTCCGAGCTTTGTCAACGGCTTCAGGGTCCATATCAATCTTCTCCCTATTATCATTCTCCTTCTTCTTGAAAGGTTTCTTCTTTGTTGGCGCCGTATCCTCTTCTACTGATATTTTATCATCATCTTCTTCATCTAATTCATTCTCTTGTGGCGTATCAAGATCACCTTCATTATCATCAGTATCATCATTCAATTCCTCTGAAACTCCATTGTCATAACTCCAAACCGCCAAGTCGGTAATACGTGCGCCCGATCCAATTCTCACACTATCCAATATCTCTACAGCCGCCTCAATATCATCATCTTCATCCTCGGAATCTTCTGACTCATCATCACTATCACTTCCACTGCCTCCGATACCTTCAGACGGAGGAGTCAACATCATCCTTGCGGCACCTTCCAAATCCATTAAACTTACAATACCACCACTATTCGCCGTAACAACTAAGAACCCACTCCCCCCTTCTACACTCTTTATACATTTAAATCGATCATCACCCGCTACGATATCATCAACTGGTTCAATTGCCATGATTGCTCTACGTTCATTCTGAGCAGCATTATCTCCCTCTCCGTCCTCGTCATCATCAAGGAGTAGTTGACCAACTTCCAATACCGGTAATCCACCATCATCACAGGCTGCACATAAAAATATACCCTCCGGACCACCAATGAATGCTAATTGATTCACCCTTGATGGCATTTCAACATCCAATAGATAATCATCTGCTCCTCCTCCCTCACCACTACTACTACTTGCAACATCCCGTGCAGTAATCTTATTACCATAACAATATGCATATCGTGATCCGTCATCACTCCATACTATATGATTCACAGTTTGAAGTTGTCCTCCTCCTTTCCCTCCTCTTCCAGCTGCTACTTTTAACTTTGGCAACTTAATAACAAATGCCAATCGTCCCTTCATTAAATCCCAAAGGATAATCTTACCATCAGATCGGCCACCGCTTAATGCCATCTTACCGGTTGGATGGACTGCAATGCATTGTACACCGTGTGTGTCATGTCCTGATAGTATATGTTGTACTGACATATCCTTCTTCTTGTAGAGTATGATTTTACCGGATGTTAAGCCCACTAATGCATGTGTAGTAGTAACTCCTGTAGTAGTAGTAGTTGAATTGTTATTTGACGGAGGAGCAAAGGCACAACATAGCGGAGAACCAAAGTCTGACGGTGTCTTTAATTCACCAACTTGATTATGCTTTTGTAAGTTGAATACATTAATTGTTTCATCATATCCACCTGATAGTAACGAACCAGGTAATGGTACATCTTCTTCTTCTTGTTGTTGATTTGAAGAGTCGATAGAATCACTTCTTTGACGTTTCTTCTTTTTCTTCTTATCATCATGCTGATTGGATACACTGCTACTATTACTGACACCACCACCCGAAACATCTAAACACCGGACACTCCCCTCATGAGCTGACATTGCAAATGATAATTTTAAATACTTGCCATCATTCTTCCGTCGTAATAATTTTAAATCTATATCATAATGTTTCTTTTGTATATCATTCTCTTCATCTTGTATGTGTTCATTGCTGGTATCCCAGCCGGCTAGTACACCGTCATATGTCCCTGCTACTATTATGAGACGGGATGGTAGTCTATTGTTGATATCCATGGTTGTCTACTCTGCTATCTTATCTCCTGTATGTGCTCGGCCGATCATCTCGCCGTCGGCTATCAAATATCTTTTTTTGTGGTGAAGAATTTCCGGCCCGGGCGGGTATCCTTTTACTACGGTATCCTTGGCTTGCCCTGTTTGAATTGTTCAAGTGATATCAATGATGTCTCAGTTTAAACTACTATACTATACACCGAACATATATATTAAGGAGGATTAGCCGCCAAGCCATCTCCCTTGTTTTCAAAAGGTACACCGCCGTGGAAATGAGCCAACGCCTCATGACTATGCAATGAATCACAAGAGCTCGAGTGTGACCAATGATATGTCGTCACAAAGACTAGCAGATGAAGTGCTAACACATAACAAAAGAGGGCCGTTCTCATCTCCTTATTCCCCAGTGTTGTCTTGGCAACAATAAACACAATCTTTTCCATTGGATTCATTTCATTAAACTTCCTTTGACGCTCTGCTCTACTGAATTGTCTGAATGGATCCACTGATGCCTCATACCTCTGCTCAAGAGCTTCTAGATCCAAATCACGATCTGATCCTCGGCCACTGCCGCCACGCATATAGGCAGAACCACCTCCAGTTTTGGAAGAGTAACTCTGTAGATATCGTACCTTTTCATACAACTTTGTATTGTCAGTCTTGAGTGATTCGGCTGTTTGAACCTGCACTTGAAGCTCACGTTTGAAACTATCTCTTTCTGCCTCGAGTGCATCACATCTTGCACGGAGTCGATCACGCTGAGCCATGACAATGGTTGCAACTGAATGATCATCATTTGCCTTTTCAGCAGCAGACGTAACAGATGTCAGTGGTGGTGCCGCGCTGCTAGTCTGCTGATCGGGAAGGGGAGGTGCATTCGGATCCAAAATCGTTTGTAATGTGTTTGCACTTGGAGGGTTAGTTGATCCATAGGGAACGTCGCTATTCAACCGACTTGGTGTGGAAGGTGTAGCCGGAGTGGCAACCGCTAGCTGAAGATCATTTTCTAGTGACACCACGAGCTTCTCGGCTTCATCAAGTTTCTTTTGAACAGTGACTAATTGTTGTTGAAGGCCTTCACATTCCTTGGTACCCTCACTCTTTTCACGACGCTCACGGACCAAATCCGCCTCTACTTTTCTAAGTTTTGCAACCAAGACTGATTCCAAATCATCATCACTACCAGGTGAATCCTGATGTGTCATCTCTGGATCCAAATCTACTGCATTATATTCCAATCGTTTAAGGATACGGAGTTCATGTTTCATCTTATCAACGACACTTTGAGATGGCGCATTGGCAACTTGCAGCTCGAGTGATGTTACCTGATTTGTTAATGATGAACGTTCTCGTTCTAACGCACCAATGGTAGTTCGTAATGATCGTCGTTCCTCTGAGATGGAATCTTCCTTCATACGTAACTCTTCTCTTAAGGCATTACATGTTACTGATAGTTCACCAATCTCGGCATCGTATGCCTTTCGTTCAGTCATGTACTCTGCCAACTTGACAGCAGGAGCACCTGATGATGGCGGAGCTGATCCTGAAGATGCCTCCATCTTGAGACGGTATCCATCTCGTTCTCGTCCCACCTCACTCAATTCCTCTCTCAAACGTTCAGCATCTTGAACTAGAATTTGTCGTTGTGCCTCCCATGCGGCCTCACGTTCACCCAAACCATCTTCTGCTTTGAGCAATTGCGTTGCCGAGGCTTCACGGCCAGCCCTTTCAGCCCGTAGTTGTAACTCGACGGATTCAAGTTTACGTGCAGTCAAAGCTTCTCTTTCAAGTGCCTCAGTGGCACGTCGTCCCTCGGATTCAGCCAATTCCTCTTGCGCTTTCCTGTTGTTGCAAAAGGGAAAGAGGAGGGTTAGCGATATATATATATATATCAATCTGTTACTAGGTACTCGATTTATCGAACTTACTTTAACTCCTTTTGGATTTCCTCTTCCTTATTCTCTTCAAGCTCCTCAATCTTACCTACATTTGTAGAATAGGTATATAAATGAGTACAAATCACAAGTAATACACAATAATACACAGGTCACATTCAAAGTATAACTCACTCTCCAACTTTCGAATAGTAATGTCCTGATTCTTTAAACCGCGGAATTCCACTTCATACTCACTAACCTCTGACCTCAACCTAATGAGTTCCTCTCGTTCTGCTAATGACAATGCCCCGCCTGGCACATCATTACCACTACCACTACTATTATTGTTACTATTTTCTTTAGCCTCCTTCAATTCAATATCCTTCTCTACCAATACATTCTCCAATGTACTCTTTTCATTACGCACTATCTCAATTTCACCATTCATTTCTTCCATTGCCTTTAACAAATTATTAACCTGTCCATCTCTACCCTCCATTAACCGTATAGCATCCACTAAAACAACTGCCGGATCAACACATTCATATAATGGTTGATATAACTGTACAAAGTTACTTTCGGCAATCTTACATCGACGTGTTAACGCGTCTATCTCTTCTTGATACTTTTTAATTGTTGATTTAGTTGCATTACTTAAAGTAGATACTGTTTCTTTTGTTATGTTATCACCCAAGTCGGTGGTTGTTTTGACTGCACGTTTTAATGATTTAGTTAATTCACCTAGTTGTTTACGTGCCTTTAAGGATGTTTCCTTTGCATCTAGTATGGATTGGGCTGTATTGTCGAGTTGTGGACGTCGGTCTGTTAAGTTGAAGTTTGACCATGATGTTAATGCTGACTGTAGCGGTGCTAGATCACTACTACTATTGTTGGTGGATTTGGATGTCATTATATCTCTTTGTTTTTAGTTTATCTAGATATATGATATACTTGGTATTATTATATAACTGGTTTGCTTTCCTTCAGGAGCAGTTTATAATTTTTTGTGCATAAGATGTGAATAGGCTGATATGATGGTCGGCCGTCGTTCTTCTCTAGCTCAAAATTATCTATAGAGATTAATATTAATAGAGCCTCCTATATATATATCTACTTTAACCACGGTATACTAATCCAATTGATACCATTTGCAACAACATAACACAATAACTGCTAACAACTAACAATAACTATTGTAACAACTTTTGACTTTTGAGAAGAGATGCCCGGGGGCGGCGCCCCTTCCTCACAACTTTATACACAAATTATTGAAGATGCTTAGAGCTGCTACCTCTTCAGTAATAAGGAGGGCCGCCGCCCGTTCTTCCTCCAGAGGGTACGTATATGTGTATAGTATTGCTGGTTCAATTTTGTGTGGTTGGATTGGTAGTTGAAACTGTAGTTACAGAGTTATTGAAATGTTATTTTTTTTTATTGGCTCGAGATTTGTGTTTTCCTTGGTTGAGAGTTGAGGGGAAGTTAGATAGCTATTGCAATTGTATAGAGGACGTTATTAATTGCCGTGTTATTAGTAGTATCGAGTGGTGTCATTTATATTGGATTTGTGGATAGTGGGTCTTGGCGGAGGAAGAGATGAAAATTTTATGCATATAATTTCCACCCAAATACAGCCAAGCCTCCTCGTCTTCTACCACCGTTACACATATCGATTAAATCAAGGCTGCTAATGCTTATAAAATCTATGCAATGCGGTATAAATATGCAGAAATGTGCGTTAGATTCCGAAGGGTCGCCGCACACACAAATATATAAAATTGACGAGGCCCAAAACAATTAATATAAATATGGGGTAGAATTCATACGGAGGATTCATTATTGGATTGAGATATATGGTATTAATGATTGTTAAATTATTGGGGTGGTGGGGATGTGATTTGGCTTTGTGACCTTATTTTGTTGGAGGAATTTATGTGGTCAATAACAGTATGGTTATGTTTTTCATTGCTAACAAATTATTTACCCCCCTCATTCCAAATAAAAACAGGGCACCATCATGTGCAATTCCTGGAAATATGAGCTTCCATGCTTCTGCAAAGAGTGAAGAGGATGCCACTGCTACCGCAGCCGTACCCGCTGAGGAGGAAAGCAAGGGAGGACTCTTCGGTACTGGACTTTCGGAATGGTTTGCCCTACCCGTTGGAGTTGCCGCCGCCGTACCAATTATTAAATTCGATTGGTACGTTATCAATGAGGAGACACAACTCCTTGCTGTCTTCCTTGCATTCTGTGTTACCCTATACAGTCAGGGTGGTGATGCAATTTACAAGTCCCTTGATGAGAAGGCCGTGAATTTACTCAAGGAACATAATGAGGCAGAGGATAAGGTTATCGAGGCACTTGAACAAAAGCTTGTTTTCTTGAAGGCTAATCAGAACATGGTTAATGATTTCCAATCCATTAACGAAATTCGTGCATCAACTTACGATAAGCTCAATGCCGCTGGTGCCGTCAAGCCCCAACATGACTTCAAGGCACAGGTTGAAAAGATGCTCAACATGATTGCCACCGAGGAGGCAAGTGTTACCGAGAAGACAAAGATGAATCTAATGACCGAGGCCACTGAAACTGTTACATCCAAGTTCACATCGGACAAGGCACTCAAGAAGGCTGCCTTGGACTCAGCAATTTCTACACTCAAGGGAGGAAAGACAGGTGCCGACCCAGTTCAAGCTGCTTTCGTTCAGTTTTTCAAGGATAAGGCCGCAGCTGCCAAGGCATCCAAGGATGATAGTGAGGAGAAGGCTCAAAGAGAAGCAATGATTGCCAAGATGAATTCTGTTGCAAAGAATGAGGGAATGTTCTTCCAATTTGATGCCAAGGGAACCCCACAGATGGTATAAGAAAGGAAAAGGGGAAGGTTATAGATTGTATTTCTTAGATAGTGTTATGTATTGTGAAGGAATTGTAACCTAAATACAGTTATTTCACAAAGCAATACAACCAGGATGTTGTGGTCAGCATCTCCTGCTTGTGCACACATGCTCTTTTTCATCGAGAAAAGATACCGATCACAGTACCACCACCGTTGAACAATTGGTAGTAGATTTATCTACAGCTATTGTCACTACTTTACATGTAACTTATCAAATGGACTCCGATTGACTGTATGGTAACAGTAGTCTGAGTTTATAAGGCAGGTAGTACTGTGAAAGATTTGCCAAAACAGTCACACTTTATTTTTTGCTAAGACGATGATAAATAAACGCCTCGCCTATCTTCTTGATACGATCGATAGGTATATAAACCACAGCTCTCCTATTGCAATCGAAATACTCCTAAACTATCATTGCATTCTAACAAAAAAGCTTGGATACACTGGCCGCTACTCGTCAAAGTTTTCACAAACATATCGCTCGAGCACTACAAAGATTCGATCTTGGCCTTCTCAATAATCTTATATCATAAAACCTCAACCATGATATCAACCATACTACTCTCTGTTACGCTTTGTCTCCTTCTCTTAAATGGAGTAGTAAACGGAGCAGCATCGGGACCATTATTGGGTGGCAGGTATCAACCTACGACAGATGTTTCCAAATAGTAAGTTGTTTGTGTAATATCTTTTAGATCTTGTTTACTTTGCAATGTGCATCTTTAGTTTCTCACCCCATACCATATCCTCAACTTCATCAACACTATACAGTGTTGGATTAAGTGAACTAATAAATGCAATCCACATTGAGAATGATATAACCAACGGCACGTCCCTCTACAAACTATCACCACTCGGTGTCTCTTTAGAATCATTAACCTACACTCCACCAACTACAAGTACAAGTACAACTAAACAACAATCCTACTTATCATCATCCAACAATCCATTATACAATATATACCAATATGCCTACTATCGTTCATCCAACGGTAGTGGAGGTGGAAGTTCACGTAATACAATCCATCAAACTAAATCACAAATGACATTCCTCAGTTCACCCATATCAAATTATGCACATACAATAATAACAGATGAATATAAAAAAACATCTGGATATGATTCAACATTAACAAGTGAAACAATAAAGGTAATGAGTGTATGGATGAGTGTTGTACAATCATTGTATAATGCTGTTACTTTATGTGATGAGGGTATTAAACCTGATATTGATGATGGTAGTTATGTCAATCCGATTGATGTTGGTGCTGCATTGTATGTTGGTAATTTACAATCAACAGATGGTAGTAGTATTGAAAGTAGTAATAGTTTATATGCATGGGTTACTAAGGCATCCAATAACTTTGAAATGAGTAGTGATGTATTACCTGCTAATGTACAAAATGTACTACAAGAGGGTAACATTAGTCTAAGTGAAAGAATCTTAAATGGATTAGTAGAATTACAAACATTACTTCCAACATGTTGGCAGTCTACTACTGCAAAAGACAATGATGATGATAACGATGTAGCACAACAAATGAGAATAAAGGTAGATGATATAACAAAGTTATTAAAGATACCATTGGTACAGAATTTGATCTATTATTCGGCAAGTGTTGCCACCGGTGGTGATAATGAGGCACCTACTGCTAGGGATACTATTGATTGGGTTATTGTAAGTTAGTTTTAGTTTGTTTGTGTGATGTTTGATGTTTGTCCTTGTATCGTTCTTACTCACACTTTTCTCCCCATTTTCAAAACATCCACAGCTCTATGGATTGGCAACAACACCACAAATAATAATATGTGATGAAACAGCATTCGATTCACTATATTTAAACTTTATTACCAATGCAAAGTCCCAAGGTATATCACGAGATACACTCTACGACTCTCTAATCGCTTTATATTCACGATTAATATGTTTAGGACTAACATGTGAAGATATTGGTATACCCAAAATACTAATAGATGATACATCCCAAAATCCAAATAATAGTTGGCCAACATGTTTTGAACCATCGACAGATTTTAAAGGTTATCAGGGCTCTAATCCAAATCAATTATTAGAATGGATGAAGATTGATATAGATATTCGAAGTATTGGTACATTAATTGAAATGGAGGCAAGTACAGCCGCGTATGATATTCATCATTGGGGGTATTCATCACGTGATATTAGTACAACAACATTAACAGCAGCGACTGCCACCAATGGTGGTATTATTAGTAGTAAGAATATTGCGATACAAGATATAGCAATGCAACCCTACCATCCAAAAAACAAGGTTGGACTTGCATTTGCTAATTATCTAACAAAGAAATTTCCAGGTAATAGTGCTGTGTCGACATATGCCGATACACATGAATATCAAACAATGATGGGATTGGAAGCATTTGCAGATGGATCATCAACTACTAATACACAACGACGTGTCATGACCGAGGCAACCATGGTTACAATTACATTACACATTGCTGCATTAAATTCATTCTATAATGCAATAGATGATTGTCGTAATGGTAAACAAGAAACTACATGGGATAGAGGATTTGCATACTTGTCAGGATGGGCAGAGGAAACAGAAGATGCTAGTGGTTTCCTATTCATGAGAGTTGCAAAGTTCTTATGTCAGACTAAGAGTTTATGTGATGTTACTGGTGATTCCTATATTAATAAAGGTATCATGAGTGCCATTGAAGGTGGGAAGAGTAACCTTGCTAGTATCAATCAAGCTGGCTGTACTGCCGCTGAAGAGAAGATTGATGAGATTGAATTATTACTTCAAACGATATTGGTTGATGCTACTGCCTTCTTTACAGCCAAGATTGCCGAGGATGATGGTACTGATCAAACAATCCATGCAGAGGGTTATAGTCTTGCAGTGGCACTGGTACCATTGATGCAATCGGTAGATGACAAGAGTGCTGATGTTCTTGAGAAGAATCTAGCCGTGTGGGGACCTACTGCAACACCTCTTGTGGATGGAAAGGATGAAGTATTTAGTGCCTTGAAATCGTTTGTCACCACGGCTGGGATTGATTGTTGCTTGCTCACGAATGTTGCAATTGGTTGTGATCAAACTTCTTGTGATGGTCAAGTAAGTTTAGGTGGACCACCTACAAGCCCTGTCCCTCAAGATGTTGTGAGCAGTCCAACACAAAAACCAGTGGCAGAAGCACCTTCGACCATTTCAACACTACCTAACCCTGAACCTGATGAGACAGTTTATAGCGCTTCTGATATTGCATGTTCATGGCCTGGCATTATTGGAGGCGGTGCACCTCCATTATTTCTCAATGACGAGTCTCCATCTTCCTCACTACTTGGTGGTGCCTACACACCCACATCAAATGTTGACCGTATTGTTCAGCTCACAGACAATATAGAACAGATTAGTTCGTCAACCTCATATGTATCTGCACTTTCACACTATAGAAAAGTAGAAGATGGAACTTCTCTTCACTGTCTCAGCTCTGGATCTGATTGGGACACAATAATTAAGACAAACCCACTCTATTTGATTTACATGTATGGGCTATGGAATAGTGATGATGGTGATAATGACGGAGATGGATACAGTAACAAAAAGTTTGACGATGGAGCAATTCTCAACTACGGAGATACGATTGTCATGGATGAGTTTAATAAAAAGTCTGGTTTTGATGCTGACCTGACTGCCGAGACGATTCGGGTAATGAACATGTGGATGGCAGCTGTCACAGAAGTATACTCTGCTGCAAAAGTCTGTCAAGATGATAGTGCTTCTTCCGGCAACAACAACCCGATAGATAACGCTGCTGCATTCTGGTACGGAAATGCACAAGATCCTGAATCTCTTATAGGGGGTAGTTTATACGCTTGGGCAAAGAGATCAGAGCAGAATTTCAAGGACCAGCAGATCTTAGTTAGAGAGGTTTTTCCTATCAAACTCAAGGGCCTTCAACAAGATTTTGAAGATTGCCTGACTCTTCCCTCGGATCAAAGAGAAGTAAAAGGTATTGAAATGAAGCACAAAGCTGATGAAATTGCCAAGTTGATGGCCATACCTATAATTCAAAGGTTCATTCATCATCTTGCTACTGAGGTAAGTGTGTGCAAAATGGTTTGATGGACTTGTTATATATAAATCTCATCTTAACTCATTTTCTAACTTTACACACAGTCGGGGTTGACAAATGATACACCAACGGACGAGCGTAATTATATGGTGCTTTATGCCCTCGCTACTCTTCCATACATTTCTATATGTGATGAGGAAACCTTTGATGATGCTTTTAGTGATCTCATACAGAACATCGACAGCTATGATACCCAAACCTTTACAAGTAACATGAAGATGTTACAGGACAGATATGAGTGCATTGGTATAACTTGTGATATGATTGGTACACATATATCCAATACTGGAAGCTGGCCAGAGTGCAGTATTCCAACTCGAGCTATTGCCGGCTATCAGCCAACATCCGACTCATCTCTTGAGATATTGAAGATTGATTTAGATATCAGTACAATCCTATCCTTCATTATCATGGAGGCCAACGAGGCCGCCCTTGATATCTACAACAATGGTCGGTATGCAAGAAGTAGTGACGGAGTACCCATGTCCTTAAAGGAAATTAGCATCCCCAGTAGTCACCCAGATGCAATCGCAATCTATGAGAGTTTCACTGCCTTGAGTGGTGGTTCAGACTACGCCAGTGTAACAAAGGATGCTATCATGGGTGAAGGTGTCTTCGCATACTCTTCTGTCTTGAAGAATAGTGCAGCAGCAAGTCTATCAATAGCCACAATTGATCTGCACATGACCATTCTGGATAATATGTACCAAGCCATTAGTGCATGCGAAGCACCATCAACGAGTTTAGAAGACATGGGTGCATACTGGGATCGTGCTGTGGCAGCAACAGTAGGATGGACAGAAGGTATTGAAGATGGTGGCTCTGACATTGATGGTTATCTATTCTATCAACTTGCACAAGAGCTCTGTGACAGTTTTGATAGTTGTGAGGTCGATGGTCAGTCGGTCATCAACAGGGCCCTAATGACCGAGTTTAAGATGGGGCAAGAGAATTTGAAGAATGGACAATGTCAGGACGTCAAATCTAATCTCGCCACTATCGAGAACTTGATTCAAGCTATACTGGTTGATAATTTGGCATACCACTCCAAGTTTGTTGATTCTAACCCAGATACTGTTCATTGTTTGAGTGCATATGTTGCATCGAGTGCTCTTGTACCTCTTGTCCGCCGTAATACTGAGTCAACTAGTGTTTGGGCTAGTACAATTGAAAATAATGTGGTGACCTCGTCAACCTCATCTGCATGTTCCGTTGATGACGTAGAAGCTATTTACCAAGTCCTTAATTATTATGTGACGGCTCAGGGCATTGATTGCTCCTGGTTAGGTAGCTCGGTATGTGATGGAGAAAGCAATCCTGTGGATTCTATAGGATATGAAGACAATGGTGGTTATACTGAAATGGCGATAGGAGACGATCACAAACTCTTGAATGGACAATATGCGCCTTTGACTGAAGTTAGAAATGTACAGGATATATCGTTGGTTGTGGGTTCTATCTGTAATAGTGACAATTCAAAGAGTGCTCTTGACATCTATCGCAGTGACGATACTGCTGGCGTCACCATTGAAGAGATGAGTATCAATGGCAAATATGTAATGAAGGACGAACTGCAGTTTAATCAGTACGTCTATGCTCTCCAAGATAGTGTTGATAAAACAGCTGGTGTCTTTCTATTTGATAATGAACCGGCAACGGAGTATGCAGATACAATCGTATCAGATGCAATGGAAATGAGCATAGATCTTGGTTGTCGAGCTGTCAAGGTACTAAATATTTGGATGTGGATTGTCCACCATCTCAATACAGCGGTTGATGAATGTAGAAGCCCAAACAATGATTCTAACAATGGGCATATAGATGAGGCCGCAGCACTTTGGGAAGGAAGCCAGCTATTTGCAATGGCTCAACGCCTCGGACCTAGTTTTGGCCATGCCCAAATCGACGGATTCACATACTTGAATCGGGAAATTGTCAGTAGATTCGTGAAAGCTCGTGATATTGTTTCAAAGACGAATAATCAATGTACAGATGCTGATATACACGATTTGCGTATTACAGTCAAGGAAACGGTGTCTTTCATGACGGCTGTGTTGATTCAAGAAATTATTGATGCCATGCTATCCGACACTACTACAATCAAGACGAAACAAGAGGTGGTGGAGCTCATGGCATTTGCTGTTACGCCTCACATTTCCACTTGTGGTCACTCGGCAGTGTTTAGGCAAGCGTATGACAGCCTAGTTACTGATGGATTTAGCGTTGACACAAAGGTTGGCGATATCATCTCACAGCTTCAAAGTCATTACAATTGCCTTGGATTGACATGTGATGATGTTGGGCGTCATAGTAAAGACTCGACCATGCATCCAGAGTGCTCGGAGAACCTTGATATTGCCGGATACACTCCCGTTGATGGAGTCAAGACGAACATGCTTGCCAAGTTAGACTTGGATGCTGTTGCAATCCATCAATTGATGGTCATGGATCAGCATGATGTTGCAAAGCGAATATATATGGAAGGCCACAACTATTATGATAACAATCTCAAGCAGGATTACGCCTTTGTTAGTCTTTACAATCTCACCCAAAGCAACACAATTGACTATACTGACTTCCCGGCATACCAACAGTTCTCAAACTATTATGGAGCCGACTTTAGTCATGAATTGCTGATTCAAATCTTTGATGCAACAGGTCCTTTTGTTGAAACATCACCATCTCAAAGAGAACTGGCAGCCAATTATGCCATAAGTGGTATCGTATCTTACATGTCTGCTTTAGAGGCATTATACTTCTCGGTCTCGAGGTGTGGCACATCAGGAACCGCTGCAATTGACGCATTTGACGGAGCTGTCGCCTTGCTTATAGGATCAGTGGAAGGTCGAGGCAGAGGAGGAAGTACATGGCAAGAAGGTCAAATGTTTTACAGCATTGCCAAGAGGAACTGTTTACATTTCCGTAACTGCCGAGGAGGGGATTCTGAAGTTAATGCTCAGCTATTACAGGCCTTGACGAATGGACAAGACTTAGTCAAGCAAGGTACCGACTGTTCAGCTGTTTCAGACGCCGTGAAGTCTATCGAGAAGCTACTGGCTGCTCCATTGCTTCAATCACTTCTTTACTTCTCTGATGCTAGGATTGCGGATCATGAAGATAATGCCGCTGCAGCATATGTGGCATCTCAAGCTGTGTTGCCGATTGTTGATACCGTGGAGTCTCCTTCGGCTGAATCAATTAAGTCAGTAATGTCAATACCGGCTGATTCGGCCAGGGTTGAAACTGTTCCAAGTGCACTGACTTCAATGTTTCAAGACACAAAAGCCAGTGAGGTTGTTGATTGCAGCCTTGTTACCAACGATAGTGGAATTTGCAAGTCTAGTTCTGGTAGTACTTTGACCGGCGGAACTGATCCAGGTACAATCACAAGTGATGGAAGTATTCCTACAGCAAACATAGATGATGAAGATACAACACCTCAAATAGTCGATCCGGAGAAGCCAATGCCAATATCCAATGGGTTGTATGTCGCAACCAACTTTGTTGGAAATAGGTCTGCAATTTCCAAGGATTTGGAAGAGATCAAGTCATTCTTAGACGAGAAAGATTCCGAAGGTGCTACTCATACGTACACTCATGGCCTATACTCAAAGATATACAATGAAAATGGTATACCCACAGGCGAGGTTAGGTCCATTGCCAAGTTCAGTCAGGAAGCAGCGAGTACTATGAAGGGTGATCCAACATACAACCTCTTTGTCTATGGACTGTCTGATGAGAATAACGAGTTCATGGGTAGACCGGCAACAACTTATGCAGACACCTTTATTTCCAACCTCTTGCTATCGGGAGAACGAGAAGCGGCTAATTCCATGGTAGCCTTGACTCTCTGGATGCAAGTTGCTCATAGTCTGCACTCCGCCTATGGTGCTTGTAAGCAATCCTTTCTTACTGACGGAAGAACTACTAACGGAAGATATTTACAACAGAGTGATCCTTCATTATATATCGATGAAGCTGCAGCGTACTGGATAGGAGAAGACCAAGAGACTGGCAGTTATTCGGGACATCTATTGTATGGTCTCACCGAGTTCATCGGGGGCAAGTTTGAAGACCAAGTATCCAGTTCTGAATCTGACATTAACAACCAAGTCATTGACCTCTTCAATAAAGCAAAGAATCACATTGCCATTTCACGAGGTTGTTCAACAAGTGAAGATTCTCATTTGAAACTCAAGAGTATTATTGATGAGCTCATTCCAATTATGGCTGTTCCCTTGCTACGGTCTCTCATCTATTATATTAATATTGATGACCCTATTATGGTCAAGGTGTATGCGATGTCAGTTCTGCCCCTCTTCTCTGCTTGTGCCCCTTCCACTTACTACGAGTTGAAGACTGAATTGATTGATCATAGTGTGATTGAAATCCAGAAGGAATATTTGTTGTCAAAGATTGAAAGCATGTATAGCTGTCTAGGTAAGTTTGTTGTGTATCCTGATACAACCATGACGTTATTATCTAGATACTAATATAATCCTTCTTGTTTTATAGGATTGACATGTGATTTAGTTGGAAGCCCAGCAGTTGACAAGTCTGAATCATCCTGTGTCGATTCAGAAATAAGCAGCTTGGCTGGTTACAGATATGATACCGAGCAAGAGATTGTCAATCGAGCTTCACATATTGACGTTGACATGAAGAAAATAGAAATCTTGATAGAGAATGGAATGAACCACTTCCCCAGTAGTCAAGAGGTATTGTTTGGTACTGCTTTTGACCTATACAAGTACGGTCAGCGTGCTGGAATCAACTCCAAAGGATCTCTAAGCAGTATTGCTAGGGATACAACCAAGGATGTTGTACCGGTATTTGCCGCATTCCGTCGTTACTACAACTCTGATGCTTATTATGCCGATACAATGATTCAAAATGCCTTCCAGAAACAAGGTGCCTTCAAAGCCGCAACTGTTGATCAACGCAAGAGATTCATTACATTTGCTTTGAGATACATGGTTACATTCATGGCAATCCTAGAGAAGATCTACAATGCCAAGTTGTCGTGTAGTCTAGGTAGGAGCTCAGAAGGTGGCATCCGTGATCTTGATATCGCAGTAGGATATTATGTCGGATCTCTTGAAGGAAAAGAAGATGGAGGAAGCTATGATGGAAGTCTCATTCATATGCTAGCCAAACGAATGTGTGTTCACTTTGGAACATGTACATCAACAGGTCATGCCTGGGTTAATGAACGCATCATTAGTTTATTTTATGCTGCTCAAGGAGAAGTTGAAACTGGTGCATGTGATTCTCTGGATCGAACTGTAAAGGAAATTGAAAGTGCTTTGATTGTACCCTTGATCCAAGGTATTCTTTTTAGTGCAAGAGGAAATGAGCTTCACTACAAAGGACTACCTGGACAAGAATTCTACCCTGAAGGGTATGCATTAGCACAGAGTATCCTCCCTGTTATTGATGATGCCGACCAAAGTGCTGCAACGAATATCAAGAATGTAATGGTTGCTAGTTTCCCTGGTCAAGAAGATGACAAGAATTCGAACAATTCCGCTAGAGTTCATCGTGCTATGAAGCAAGCCATTCTTAAAATGGATATAGATTGTACCAAGGTTGGGTCGTTTAATGGCTATGGATTCTGTGCAGGACAAGCAGAACCTGATTCTCTCAACTCTGCATCGAGTGCATCTCTATCATTGATGGCACTAGTGGTAACCAGTGTGTTTTTGCTTTGTATAGTTTAAGTTAGGAATTTGATTAGATTAAGCCCACTTCTTGTAAAGTATATCTTTTATGCTAAGCAGTCAATAACTCTGACCTAAGGTGCAGACGCCTGAGCTATCGCACTGCTGTTCTGTTTTCTTTTCTTCCTTGGCGAGTCTTCTGCCTCTAATCGGTACTTCAATATTAACATCGTATTCGGAGTTATCCAGATCGTTCTAACTATGAACATTAAAGTGCTCTCATCTCCCAAAGGTATACCATTGCAAAATATTTGTATGTTTGAATGAGCAGTTGTATCTGATAATCCCAACTTTTTAATCAGGTACAACTTGATTGTACCAATTTTTGTCTGACTGGATAGATATATGAGTGGGCATTTCAATGTAGGCAATTGTTGACATTTATTTGGTGGAATCGTATCAGCATCTAGCTGTATTTCAATCATTTTGTCCAAATCGATTGTCTTGCCTCTCATACTACCAACACTAGCCTTCTTTCCCCTTTGCTCTTCATGTGCATATTCTGGTTTTATATCAATACCTCGTGATATATAGAACTGTTTTTCATCCTCTTCATCTTTTGTTTTCATGAATGGAAATGTCTTATCAACAATAGATTGTAATGTCCTATCAGGCATTAGTTCTCCCATGAAAAATGGATCAGGGCTAAGTTTTGTATTGCAAGTAGGACAACATCTTAATCCTTTCTGTTGAAAGAAAAGTATTAAACAACTTTTGCAGTATGTATGCAAACAATCTACAAGGGTATGTGCATCACGAAAATACCCTGTACAGAGTTTGCATACTAAATGATCATGTAAATTGGAAACTGGAAAGTCAACTGAGCGACCATCTCTAATGGGTGGTTCTATAATATTGTTGTCATCTGATGTTGTGGTATCTTCCTCTTCTTCAGTTTCATCAAGTTTCTCATTAGTACGGGCTCGTTTAGCTTTTGTTCTCTTGTGTTTTGGCATAATCTATGTCGTGTGATGAAAGGTCGACAGTCAAGATATATTATATTGGGCAACTGATGATCGTAAGAAAGAGTTAAGTTGTGGAAGGTGTACTCTAAACAAATCGAAATTATACGATATCTACCACAACTACCTCCGTTTTAAGACCACCAAGGAAAGACCGTTAAAAACTGATAAGACGTTATTGTTGGTATACGATAGTGCTTTGTTCTGATACCACGGCCATTGCAATAAGCGCCTTAGTTACTCTAGTTACTACTTCTTACTTTTTATGAAGAATGAAGGATACCGCGAGGTATCCTAAAAGGAGTTTCTTCATGCAGCTTCATGCATGAAAACTCTCTACCCAATAAGTCAATAACCATTATTGTCTCTTCTATTCGCCTTGCCGACCCTCTTTGCCTCTATATAAATAAAAAAGTACAACAAAACAATGAGTAGCTCAAGAATTGAATACAGTGAAAAATATGCCGATGAAGAGAATGAGTATAGGTGAGTTTATATGGTTGAGAAAAATAACGGAATTATGTGATTTGGGTGCACCGTGTTAGTTTCTTAGTATACTTAGTTTTGGATATAGATGGTATATATCCGCCGATTAGATATATGGCATTGCTACTTTATACATGTATTCTCGTTTTGGTATCATTTTACACTTTCTTATTCGGTTGCTTTCATCTTCACTTAATATACCAAATCGATAATACGCCACATTATAAACCAACAAATTAAATCAAAAATATATCAATGAAATAATATAACAATACTATACGCAACACCAAAAATTATAAAGGCATGTAATCCTACCAAAAGAATTAGCAAAAACATTACCAAAGACACGTTTATTATCCGAGAATGAATGGCGTTCCATTGGTGTACAGCAATCACGTGGATGGCAACATTACGCGATTCATCGACCTGAGCCACATATTTTATTATTCCGTCGACCACTTGGTACTGATCCACAAAGTGGTATGGTTGATCCTGAATTGAAAAGGATGGCATTAGAAGAATATAAGGGACAGTTTGGTTTAAAGGGAATGTAGAGAGATTTATTCTTTTTAGTTTAAGGATTGTATGATATTTTGGGAGTGGGGGTTGGGTTTATAGTGCATTGGACACCGAGGATGGGATAGTACTTTTGCAACCAACTGCAGTGCATTTTGCAGGGTTATTGCTGGCACAGACACAACTGTTCTAGAGATATTTAGAGCTTGTTTGGTTGTTTGTAGGAAGGCAGAAAGAAAAGATATAAAAATAAAGATAATAGCATAACAAGAACTTTTGCCAAGAAGTCAGTATCAACTCAAGAAGTCAGTATGATCTAATTAGTATGTATCAATGTAAATTTTATTGAAAGAGCGTGGTGGATTAATTTAAGTTATAATTGTCCACAAGCTTCAATTACCACTCGACATTCATTTTGTTGGGGAAAGTACGATACGGCGATATCAACGGTAATGACAGACTGAGCAATAGGAATGATGAGGTGGCCGCTAAGAACAATGGATGGCTAGGATGCACCAATTATGGTCTCATAATTACTATTTAATCTACGATTTAGATATATTATCGTGCATATTGGATCATTAGTTTAGTTAGCAGCTTTTCCTTTATAAGGAGGTTCTCTGTCAAGGTGACGGTAGCTATTTGATGAATCGACATTGCTTCAACATTAAATAGTAATTAGCCTGTGAGTATGATCAGCAGTAGTCTTGTGTGGACGCCGACGAAGATGGAGGCAGAGCAGGACGCCGGCTGTGATAAGGCTCGCGCCTCAGCGGCTGTCATGGCATGGCGGCGGCTGTATGATCGCGGGAGAGATAACAATAATAATAATGACAATAACAATGGCACAATTAGAAGTACGCCTGTTACCGACACAGAGCACTACATATCGGGCATGGCAAGTAATAATAACAAAACAGAAATGAAGATCAACATAGTAACATCGGGAGGAAGTACGGTTAATACTGATGACAATGATGGTATTGCAATTGCAACAACAGCATTGCAATCGAGAGGAAGGGCAGTTCATAATGATGATACCAAGGTTGTGGATTTTACAGCAGTGGTTAATCAAGGAACGAACAGATACGGTGGTAGAACACCAGTCATAGAAGATGTGGCATTAGCCAACCATAGTGGTGTGTTGTACCAAGGAGAAAATGTTGATGTGGTTGGAGGTGAGCAACAGCAACTAACTAACACGTATTTTGTGTTATCTAAGGGCGAAGACAACCGATTGCAACACCAACAGAAATCATACGGGATGACCATCAGTAATGGGGAATATCTTGACCACGACATGTCTAATCAGGGGGTCAGTAATGATAGCAATGGATACATAGGCAGCACGGATTTTGTGGTAGCCGAAGTAACAGAACTAGAGATTAATGTTTCGAAGAGATTGGTTGATAATAGTGTATTGGATTGGTTGATAGGGACGGGGGTACTCATCCTCCGGAAGTATACTTTGGGAAGTAACTCACATGATGGCATATTATCATGTCCCAGAAACAACACCCCGCTAAATCACAGGAGTGCGATGGGGTCAGATTATCCGGTCGGCACAAAGGATCTATATCTTTGCCTTGACCGCAGGAGTGTAGTACTGGATCCCACCTTGCTGAATCACAGGAGTGTGATAGCAGAAGAACAAGACAGTAACAAAACAGAGAGAATCAAGACGTCCCTCAAGAATCTAGATCACAGGAGTGTGATAGTAGAAGGACAAAACAGTAGCAGAACAGAGAGAATCAAGACGTCCCTCAAGAATCTAGTAGAACACAGGAGTGTGATAGTAGAAGGACAAGACAGTAGCAGAACAGAGAGAATCAAGACGTCCCTCAAGAATCTAGAGAAGATGATTGATTGTACGGATGATACACAGAGAGTAGGAGTAGTAGCCACGTATGTTGTGACTACTATGAATGCTGGATATAGTAAGACAACCCCCAAGAGTCAAGAGAAGATGATGGGAAGTGTAGACAACGCGCTGAGTGTGGGAGCCACGTATATTGTGACTGCTACCATGGGTGTTGGATATGATGGATATGAGGATACGAAGATAGAGGAACAAGAAGAGGAAGCGCCGGCGGCAGCCGAGGAAGTAGCCATGTATATTGTGACTACCGGTACTGATGCCACGGGTTCCAATGATCAACAAGATACGAATAAACAGCAGAGGGAAACGCCAGTAGATGTAGAAATAGCCACGTATATTGTGACTAACAATACCGACGCTGGGTGTACCAAGAACAAGATAGATAATCAGCAAGAGACCAGAGAAGAAATTGAAGAAGAGATAGATGTAGAAGGAGCCACGTATATTGTGACTACTGATACTGATAGTGAAGAAGATAGTGAAGAGGATACCGAAGAGACAGTAGACGTAGATGTAGATGAAGCCACATATATTGTGACTTCAGGTACTGATATAGAATGCTCGGAAAAGGAGATAGAAGAATATAAAGAAGATGCGTTGACAGGTGTAGGAGCCACGTACATTGTGACTGCCGATACTGATGTTAAACATGTAGAGAGTAGACAGGAAGGGATAGAATTGGAAGATGACCTACCAGGCAATGAAGGAGCCGCGTTTATTGTGACTGCCGGAAGTGTCTGGAATGTTAATAAGAACAATAGTAGATATGGAAGTGGAAGTAAGTTCTCATTGCGTATTTTGCAATCGAGAGCAAACTTTGTGAACATGGGTTGGACATTCATGTTAGAGTTGGTTTTGGAGATAGCTTTAGAGTTTGGATTGACTTTAGGTGTACTTTGGCAAATGGCAGGAGTGTGGTTCGATTGGACATGGATTTATGTCTCATCACAGTCACGCTTTAGCATAGATGCCACAGATTATCCGGTCGGCTCAAAGGATCTACATCTTTGTATTGACCGCAGGAGTGTGTTGGGGAAAGTACGATACGGCGATATCAACGGTAATGACAGACTGAGCAATAGGAATGATGAGGTGGCCGCTAAGAACAATGGATGGCTAGGATGCACCAATTATGGTCTCATAATTACTATTTAATCTACGATTTAGATATATTATCGTGCATATTGGATCATTAGTTTAGTTAGCAGCTTTTCCTTTATAAGGAGGTTCTCTGTCAAGGTGACGGTAGCTATTTGATGAATCGACATTGCTTCAACACATTTTTCGGTCTGTGATTCTTTGGGTTAACTTCTACTTTCTCCATTATGCTATCAAGTACCTTCATACCACCACCAAGGTCAGACTTTTCGGCATCCGTTGGTTCAAGCACTTCACCAAATATCACGTGTTTGCCGTTCAAGTAAGGTAATGGCTTCATAGTGATAAAGAATTGTGAACTGTTTTGATTGGCACCAGCGTTTGCCATTGATAGTAAGCCCCGCCGCGAGTGTTTCATAAAGGGTTTTTCATCCTGAAACTTTCCCCAAGCATCAGTGCCGACATTCGGATCATTTGGTGGATAAATACTTCTACCTCCAGTACCGTCACCCTTGGTAATATCTCCTCCTTGAAAACACATTCCTGGTACAATTCTATGAAACTGATTCTGCACATAGGTCTTGTTTACCTTTTGATTGTTTGCAGTATATCCAGTACACAGAGCTCGAAAGTTCTCGGCCGTGATTGGTGTCTTATCAGAATACAACTTCATAACAATCCTTCCCATTGCCTTACCTCCAAGTGACAAGTCCATGTACACTCTTGGTCCCTCTCCACCTGGTTCAATATATGGACAAACTTCCTTCTTACCCTCAGAGTTAAGACCATACTTCTGATATAACTTTCGGAACAACTCATCTTCTTTACCCTTATACTTGTCAAGGTTGGATTGTACTGCTGACAGTTTATCTGGGTTGTGTTCTTTATAGAACTCGGTAAGATTGGCTTTATAATCAACATCACCACCACTGCTCTGTGCTTCTTGAGTCTTTGACCCAAAACCACTAAAGATTGAACTCTTGTTGGCTGATACAGTATTAGTACCAAATGGGGATGGAGTTGTTGAGCTAGCTGCTGTGCTACCAAACGGAGATGGAGTTGTAGACGGAGTGAAGCTCCCAAATCCCGTACTAGTTCTACCACCAGAGGCATTATTGCTTCCGAAAGCACTTGTATTTCCAAAGATATTCTTGCTTGTATTACTTCCCGTATTATTGCTGCTACTACCAGCAAATGAAAAGGTTGGAGGTGCATCTGATGTGTTCACTGCAAAGGGGTTAGGCTTACTTTCCTGTTTGGGCTCACTACTCTGGCCAAATGGCTTAGGAGCAGCTTTCGACATGGGAGGAAAGACATCACTGCTAGAATCACCTACAGGTCTACTCATACTAAATGGTTTAGGTAGGTTCTGCATTGATATGGGTGGGAAGGCACTACTCGATGTTGATGTTGTCTTACTCTCGTCCTTCTTTGAAAATGAACTAAAAGGTGACGGGGCAGCTTTAGACATGGGAGGAAATGCCGCACTGTTACTAGATGTTATTTTACTCTCATCCTTCTTTGTAGCGGTCCCAAATGGTTTCGGTGCAGCCTTAGACATGGGAGGGAAAGCAGCAGCACTACTATTACTAGAAGTTGTACTCGGCTTTATTGAGAATGGATTCTTTGGTGCAGCTTTGGACATTGGCGGGAAAGCTGCTGCTACTTCAGAAGTCTTCTTTTTCTCTGATACTGTAGTATCCTCTTTATTAAAACCAAGTGGTTTGGGAGCTGATGTTGATATGGGTGGATACAAGTTGGATGAGTGATTGCTTGTTTTAGTTTCAATTTTCTCATGTGTATTAGTAGATGAGCTGTTGATATCTTTCTTTGTACCTCCATTATTGATACTTGTATTGGCAAATGAGAATGTTGGTTTAGTATCTCCGCTGCTACTAGTAGTATCGGTATTATTGATGGAAAACGAGAATGTTGGTTTTGTACTTGATGATGCGTTTGTCAAGTTGATATTTGCAAAAGGATTAGCGGCTGATGTAGATGTTTGTGTATTGGTATTGGTACTACCCTTCTTTGACCTATTTGCTTTTATAATATCTCTTCTATTTACTGCAGCAGTTGGTACTGCAATTGGCACTTTCTCCTCCTCCTTGTTAGATAACTCCTTTACTTTTGATGGTGCATCATTACTAACATTGTCATCTTCATTTTCATTAAGTAATTCTAACCGCCGGCGTCGATGCTCCTCCCACTTCTTTTGCGCTTTTTGTATACGACTAAGAGAAGCTCTACATGGTGATGAGGTTGTTGTAGCGGCAGTGAAAGACGGCATACTTCAGGTCATATGATAATTACTTCATTTCATTTACATTCTATGAATCTCATAATAATTTAGGATACCGTTTTGCAATCATCTCATTACTCATTTTAGATAGATTTGATGATTTGACATTTATTTGTGGTGTACCATGTTGACTATATTATACTAAGTTCAATATTCGAGAGTAGACCATAACCATTGCAATTTGAGCTCTTCAAATATCACACAGTAATATCCTTGACTGTATTTGTCGGTCGATAGATTCTCTGCGGTCTCGGTTAATCTTTTTCCTACCATCAAAAGTTGGTGCAGCACGGTGCACCTTCACATTATTAACTTCAAACATATTAAAATATGATGCCATCTAAATCAACATCCTCTACTACATCACGCCGTAGTAATAGAGATGATATAGTCGATACCCTAAAAAATATCGATCCACACGAGCTAGATATATTAGAACATCGTATCCGCGGTAATCAAGAAGGAGGCATTGAATCTCATAGCTTTACGCCACCACGGTCAATTATTTCACCTGCTATTACCTCAGGAAACGGGTATGGTGGCAGGCATAGTAGAAGTGGTAGTGTTAGTAATTTAACAACCGCAACAAATGACGGTGAGGGAAAGATTGGTGGACTATTGAGTGGTGATGATAAATCGAATTTAAATGCCGTGACGTTTGAGGAGCACGCTGCCTCAAATGCTAGTTGTCAGACGGTACAGCATGCCAATAGTACTAAAAAGAGAAAACCGCAGGATAGTAGTAAACCAGCAGCAGCATCAGGTAGTGGAAAGAAGGAGGGTAAAAAGAAGAGTACTCCGTCAAAGCGGAAAGTTTCTGCTATTGGTCAGTTAACAGCTGCCAATAATAATAAGAGTGGTAATACTAGTAAATCCAAGAAGAAGGGTAAAACAGAGACGTCCGCAAAAGTAACAACTAATGGAAAAAGTAGTAGTGGTGGTCAAAAGAAGAGGAAGGTTAAAAAGAGTGCTGCCGGAGAAGACACATCATCAAAATCACCAATGGAAATAGGCAATAGTAGATCTGCCAATTCTCGTAGTGGTGCACCGTCATCCAAATCACATAAACAATCCTCATCTGCTAATGATTCTACATCTGCGGCAGCTGTCGGAACAGCAGGAACAGCAGAAGAATCACGAGATACACTCTACTCATACTTTGGTAATGCATCTAATCCTGCCGCCGCCTTGGGTAGTAGTGGTTCAAATCATTCTCGATCTTGTTCATCTCCACCTGCATTACAAAGTAAGAAGGAAAAGACGGGGAATCAAAGGACGTTGCATTCATTTTTGGGTATTAGTAGTAAGAAGAAACAGCAGCAGGATGTTAATGAAGATGACGGAGACAAGAAACTTGGGGAGAAAGTTGCAACGAAAGACGGTGGCGAGAAAGATGAATCAACCTCCCAAAAGCCAGCTATCAAGAAGAAGAGAGCATCACTTAAGAATACAACACCTATATCAGACACTGCTACCGCCACTAACTCAAATCAATCAACTGAAATTAAACAATTACACAATCAACTATCCACCCTACAAAAACAATTACAAGATGCCAAAGCACGGAATGATTCAATTAAAAACAATCAAACTTTACTATCCACCAACTTACAACGTCAACTCAAGAATCAAAAGGTTGAATTAGAAAAGGTACGGAATGATTCCGATACTAAAATGTCTAAAGCAATGGAGGTTATGGAAAAATTAGTTCGAGATGAGAGTATACGTGAATCGAATGAATTACGTCAAAAGCTCGCCAGTGACGGGGCACGATTGGGTAGATTGGTATCATCACGTATATCAAGTGGTAATGGTATGAGATCACAAATTATTGAAAGTTGGGAGGATGGTAGTGCACCCACGGCTATTAAGATGAAGAGGGAGGAATTGCGTATCAAGAGGGATGAGTTGGAACGACGTAAGGATGAGTTGAGACGAGGTGTATATCTGCCACAGGAAAATACTACTGACAGCAATGGTGATGATAGTGAGGATGATACTCTTGATGGTAATGATGACAGTCTTACAGAATCAAGGGAAAGTACAAATAACGAGTCAAACAGTAATAATGATAATACTAATGTTGACTCATCCGAGTTTATGATGAATGACTTGGATCGATTGGAGGCACCTGAAACGGTCAGAGTGCGCCTTGACGAGGTGAGGAAGGAGGAAGCAGAGCTTGATCGTCAAGAACGAGCATTAAATATTGAAAAACGAGGACATCTCAGATCATTAAAGTTGGTAGCGAATGAAGACTCTTCAAAGTGGAGGAATGAACGTAAGTTACATGAACGATATGTCTTAATGAATTTACTAGGTAAGGGTGGCTTCTCGGAGGTTTGGCGTGCCTTCGACCTTGAGGATATGCGCAATGTTGCTGTGAAAATTCATCAAGTTGAATCATCCTGGTCGGATAGTAAGAAGGAGAACTATACCAAGCATGTAGCTCGAGAGTTTGAAATTCATCAAGTGGTTCGTCATCCGAGAATTGTGAGTTTGTTTGATGTATTTGAAATTGACGATGATACCTTTGCAACTGTGTTGGAATGTTGCAAGGGTACTGATTTGGATACAATACTCAAGGATCGAGGACGATTATCTGAAAGAGATGCACGAGCTATTTTGATGCAGATCCTAAGTGGTATGAGATATTTAAGTTCCCCATCAGCCGATGGAGAACGCCAAGGTATCATTCACTATGACTTGAAGCCCGGGAATATATTGTTTGATGAGAAGGGTAATGCCAAGATTACTGATTTTGGTCTGAGTAAGATTGTGGATGACAATGAAGACGGTGATAGTATGGAGTTGACTAGTCAAGGAGCTGGCACCTACTGGTATTTACCGCCAGAATGCTTCTTAACAGAACAAGATGTGAGGATTAGTAATAAAGTTGATGTGTGGTCAATTGGTGTAATCTACTTCCAAATGCTATACGGTCGACGACCATTCGGTGATGGACAATCACAAGATCACATCCTTCGTCATCAAACAATGTTACAGGCTACAGAAGTTAACTTCCCATCAAAGCCTTCTATCACTGATCAAGGGAAGGCATTTATTCGACATTGTCTCACATATGAACAGATGGATAGACCCACCGTTGGTGAGGTTTGTGAACACGAATATTTGAAACTGACAAGTTTGTAAGAATAGTACGAGGTGTGTTTATTGACGACCGTTAGCTATTTAATGATCTATAAGTCAACGTGCACTATACTAGAATAACTATTTTTAACTAGATATGCATCATCGAATCCCTTCTAGCTCATCTCATCGCTAATCTAAGATTACGCCATGCCACGAATCACACGCATAAGCGTCTGCAATTGTCGACGAAACTGAGGTTCACAATTGGCTAACTTGCTGTTAATATTCACTAACAGTTGCTGTACAACACTGGCAACATGACGTTGAATATTCGTATTCGAAGGATCAATCGTAACAGCAATCTCTTGTAACCAAGTCAAGATTGTTTTGATATCTTCAGCATCAGTAGCAGTAACTAATACCGCGCCGAGCTGTTGCAACAAACAAATGAGGATGGGTTGACTAATACTTGATGCTTCACCATTGAATACTGCTGCGGCATCAGATTGTTGACATGCAAACAGTACAATCTCGCCATCGGAGGCGGACACAGCCTTGGTGAATGCTTCTTCATACCGCTGAGCTTGGCACAGGGCAGTGATTTCATCACGTACCCCCACGGGTTGAGGTGCAGGCGGCGGCTGTCCTGGATTGCTACCATTTTGAGTGGCAGCGTTATGGGCATTAACATCGCCACGTAAATGCTTCACTTCAGCAGATAAAGATTGAATTGCCTCGCCCATCTTCATCATTTGCTTTGACATTTGTTGTATTGTGGGTACTGAGGCATTTTGATGATTTACAGACATTTGGGCAAGTCCCTTCTCTAACGAGGTAGATGTTTGTTGGAACATTTCACGCGTTGCAGCCTCGTACGATGGGATCATAACTTCTCTCATGGTTTCATGCAATGAAGACACAATCGCAGGCTGCATACTATTGACAGCCTCCTTGGCTGCCAGCGCTGCACTCTCCTTCATGTGCTTTTCCAAAGCCTTGCCTAGACCCCCCTTGGTAATACCCCGCTGTACACCCTGTTCAATTGCCTTATCAACATCCTTACCGGATGACTTCATGGACGAAGCAACCTCGGTGGAAATTACCTTTCGTAAAGAAGCGAGAAGTTGTGTCTCGTGTGACTTCATCTGAGCAGCTACAACACGGTTGACAGTGGCTTCAATGGCACTGATATCAACGTTTGAAGATACCGCAGCATTATCTGAAGAAGTATCATCCTTAGGCTTCAACAAGATCTTCATTGGCTGAGGAGCTGGCTCGTTGGCTTTGTTGGAAGGTGCTGGTGCCGCCTTCTTATCGTCTTTGCTCTTCTTCTTGTTTGATTTCTTGGCAGCCTTGAGACGATCAGGGAGATTCTCTTGCGTCTTCTTGGAAGCGCTAGGCTCTGCTGGCACATCATCACTAGCACCACTTTCACTCAAGAGTTGCATTGGTGACAATAACACCGTATTGTTAGGAGTGGCAACAGGCGCCGCGGGAGGTGACGGCATAAGAGACAATGGATCGGCAGCTTCGGCACTGGTAGGTGGTGGTGGAGGAGGCAATATCGATTCAAATCCAGGAGGAAGGGGGGATACTGCCGGAGATGACTTGACAACAGTCTTCTTTTCTGGTTTTGGTTCTTCGCTTGGTTTCTCATCCTCCTCTTCGGCGGCTGGTGCTCCTCCAGAGAACGGCTTGGCAATAGCACCCAACCAATTGGAAAAGGCATTTGGCTTACTCTCACTAGCAGTGGCAGCGGCAGGCAATACAGCCTCCTCTTCCACGTCATCCTCACTCTCATTATTAGTCGAATATTCTACTGGAGGCTCATCCATATCATAATCATCTTCAAATTCTTCATTGGCACCATCGTCCTCATCATCGCTAACTACCTCACCATCAGTTGGTAAATTCAACAAGGTAACACCATCCGCCAACTCCACCGGACCACCAATAATAATCTCCTCTTCATCAATATCAGGCGGGGGACACATATCAGCACTTAATGTTAACATCTGTACAGCCTTACTTTGGATACAACATAAATCAACATCACGTTCTTCCTTCAATGATGCTGGCTTTGAGGTATCACCAGGGGTGGTGGGTGCAACACAAAATGAATAAATGGGATGCACTACATTCAATGTTGATACATAGTCAAATCCCTTCACGGTAACTACTGACGAACCATCATTATTATCGTCTTGTTTCCATTCAGTATCTAAATGTAATGCGTGTAATATACCCGCTTTACGTTCTGCCAACAATAGGAATGAAGATGGTACAACTACATTAGAACTGCTACTAACGTCTTCTGGCGGACGATATGGTGCTGGGCATAACTCCATTGAAATCAATGAAGATAACAATGATGCACCATCATTTTGTAATTGAAAGATACGCAACCTTGATGGTAAATTAACCTTCTTACTACCACTGGAAGTAAAGGATGACCATAATGTTACAGTATGATTCATATTAGTACCAGTAATAAATGGCGGCGTAATTGCACTAATGGATGATGTTGAGTCTTCATATTGAGAAAGGAATATAACACGTGTTACTTTCTTCTCTTCTTCCTCACTCTCTTCACCAGGGATTGCAGTATTAACACTGGAAACACAGGGTATACTGACATCAGTATCATCCTCACCCATTACCTGACGTTCATTGATATCCCATAATCGGATATATCCATCATCATGCCCAGTCAAAGCAAACTTGGCATTATTATTTGATATGGTTATATCATTAGCACCCAACAATCCGCTATTGTTTGAATCTTCGCTTGAAATAATGAAGGGGGTTAATCCACGTGATGATAATGATTTCTTCTTCTTATCAGAATCTTCCTCATTATCTCCTGGAGTATGAGAAGCGATCGCATTGCATACCATATGTCCATCAGTTTCATGACGTTGTGTTGTTAATCGAGTAGTTTCAACTAATGTTGCTACAATCTTGCCATCTTCATTACCATCCATCTGACTCTCCCCACCTGGAAAGATGCGCGTTTTCACAGTTTATGAAGATGAAAGAGAGATGACAGTAACTTATGTTAGTGTATACGGATTGCAAAGACAATCAAAGTAAAGATACACGAAAGCCAAATGAAGCACTCAAATCACCGAGACTTCATATTGAAACAAGAAATTCACATTACAATACAAACGCGGACTTTCCAGTACGATGTAAGACAATAAATCGATTAGGATTAAAAGGATGCCATACCAATCGTGTAATTTCATTACCATATTGGATTTGCAATAGCTTATCTGCACGAAGTGTATCACTTTTACCAATTGGACCAGGAGTAGTTGGTGAAGAGATACGCCATATTAATATACTAGAGGTAGTATCGCCATAACCACCAATGGTTGCCAATACGTCTGATGCAGCCGATGGTGGCAATTGTTCTTGTGAGTTTGTGTTATGTTTATGAATAGCTGAGGTAGTATTATTGTGTAAATCACTCAACTCATTCCACAAGCCATTCACACCCACTCCTTCTGCATTAGAAAGAACAGTATGAATATTACCACTACCAAAGAAGGTAGCATCAATAATACGTGTTGAATCATTATGTCCTCTTAATAATGTTTTAGTACCATTAATACGATGTATGACACGTACTAGTCCTTTTTTAACGGCATAGGCAATGTATGTTGAATTAATTGCTAGTAAATGTCCTGCTGTTGGTATACCTTCTGATGAAGAAAGTGATTTTTTAGCAGATTCGTTACCAATACCATCGTTGGGTGTGGAGCTGAAGTGGGCTATTGGTGCAGTTCGTAGTGAGGTTGTTGTTGTTGCTGTGGAATTGTAGAGTGCACCACTGCCGATTGATGAGGGTGGTAATTTTGTTGTAGATGACATGGTATGTTTAGTGTATTATTAGGGTATTATGGGGTAAGGAGTCTTCTAATAACGGCAATGATGTATGATGCTATTAGCAAGCAATCTTTGCCAGCGTTGATTTGAGATTTGAGATGTGTATGTGATTTGCAATGGTCTGTCCGTCGAAATTGAGAATTTGACACGTGTAATGATCTAAGTGCTTTGCAAGTGAAGTATAGATGGCAGCACCTCTTATCGTACTGGCAGTGATAATTCAATGTATGTTATCAATTAGCTATATCTTGGATCCAAGGTGCCTCTGTATGCAATGTAGGAGAAGGTGGTAGGTATCCATATATATTATTGAGAGGAGGGTATTGTCGTTTATCTTTCCACTTATCTTGAGTAGGCACAGCTGAGTTATACACCAAGGCACTACGGATTCATTCTATGTCTAGCGTAGTTCAAAGTGGTCATGACAATAAATATAGTAGCATTATTTCACTGTTAAGTCTGGGTATCCTAACCCACTCTTCGAAGAAGCTGAGATTATACCCAATTCCTATTCCAATTCCAAACTTCTAACTTTCATCTCTCCCCCCTCCCCACCCCCAAGAAAAACAATCTAAACTGGCACACTTCACACAAACAACTAATCCCCATTCTTAAATACTAAGATTCAATGACAAACCCAAGTTACCCGGACCAACACCATTAGTAAATCCATTCGGTCCCAACATAGGTGCATACTCATCAGGTACACAACTTAACTGAACATTAGCACGTCCCTGTTGATAACTCCCCTGTAAGTTAAAATTCGTATCAGGAACCCTATACGCCACTCCAACATTCCAGGGCGAACTCTGTCCATACAATTGTTGTTGTAACTGTTGTATCATTTGTTGTTGATGTTGTAAGAATTGCATAGCGGTGGATTGTTGCTGTGATGACTTAACTTGTGTTTCGGTTAATTTTTTAGTTGTTGAGGCAAAGTCTGACATGATGGATTGTAATGCCGATCGTTCGGAATCATATGTCCATGATGAGGATTGACGTGTGGCAGATTCAGCAGCACGGAGGAATTGTGCATCAGCGGCAAGCATGGCTTCGTAGTCGGATGAGTCGGATGCCTTGGCAGCTGATTTGTATGATGTTAATGCCTCCTCACGTAGTAATGACAATTGACGTAAGTATAATACCTGTAGTGGAGCATCTAAACTTGATTCAAGTTCTTCAAGTTTGCGTGTGTATGCAGATTTGGCAGAAGAACCGTCCTCATCGGAAGGTGCTGACTTTGCAAATTCTTCAATTGCGGAGGTACATATTTCATCAGCTTTTGATCCAAAGTCTTCTATGGTTGAGCCCTCATCGAATATCTTACGACGTGCCTCTTCAATCTAATATGTATTATTATTGATTATTGATGTGTTGTAATAATTATGGGATGTGATGTGCACATGATATATGAGACATTTATGTACATGAGATGCACTGACATGCAACTTTGCAATAGACATATCAAATAATCCTACACTTACCTTTCTAGAAGCCTTTTCAATAGCACTACACTTGGCAGATTCATACTTTGTTTCATATTCATTGGCACCTCCACGTATTGAGAGGATGATTGATGATGATGGAGTGTTGTTGATAACTCCGCCACTAACTCTATTGATACCACCGCCGCGACGATTAGTCCATGCAGAAGCACTACCGCTAAGGGTAGATATTGTCGCTAGAGAGAAGATGCAATTCCTCATGGTTATATATTAAATGATGATATGCTAATAGCGTGATTTATTATGAGTGGAAGGGACAAAATACCGGGTCGCAAGTCGCAGTCCACAAAATGGCTGTGTGTATCTTTTGAAAGCTGAAAGTGTCAACAATCTATCACAGAGTTCTGATAGCATAAGCTCATTAATCGGCAGCGGCAACCCCAGATACATAAAGCTCAGTATATATATAAACAATCGGCGTCGGCAGTAGGAGGCACATCCATCGGCAGTGGCATCGAAATTCCCTAATACCCACAAGAGGTGCACTTACTGCAAAATTAGCAGAACATTATGATGAATTCAACAATATCAAAGATCTTGAGCATTCTGCTCCTAATACAATCAATAGTATTGCAATGTGAATCATTCTCAGTATCAGAACAACGAGTCTTTGTAGGAACACCTACCAAAACAACTAATAGAATTGTCTCTGACTTAATGACATCTTCACCGAATCTATTTACTTTATCACCCCATACACCAGTGGACGAAGCTATTGCAACGTTATTGCAAGCTGGCGTATCTGGTGCACCGGTTGTTGAAAGGTTGAAGAATGTAGAAAGTGATAGAGTTGATTGTCGTTTGGGTAAGTTGTGGTATGTTCTGTCTCTCTTTGAGAAGTAGTTTTGCTCACATCTTTACTTGTTTTCTTCAATAGTTGGATTCGTTAGTTCATTTGATTTCTTGCCAAGGGAGGAGAGTGGTACATTAGTACAGCTTGGTGAGGTTGAGGACTCGGAAACAGCTCGTAGGATGTAAGTGTATGTTATGATATGTTGCTCAAATCTAAGTGAAAGTTTTTCTCACATCTTTTGATTTGTATAGCTTGGGTCAGAGTGTACAAGACGTCATGACGAGAGATCCTGTAACTATTACTACGAATGACTTAATGAAGGTAGCTGCTGAGTCAATGTGAGTTTTATGTTTCTATCGTGGTGTTATCTTCGAGCTCTGTCTTATGTCTCTAACAGCATATCATGTTCTATTCCTTGAACGTCATCATATCTTTTATCAGGGCAAAGCATAGGTGAGTATATGAACGTGATATCCGTGTAATGCATTCATGTGTATATCAATAGCTAACGTTTATGCTTATGTGTTGTAGGTTACATGCCCTTCCCGTAGTAGACGCAAACAAGGGCAATCTAGTAGGCATCATAACAGCAAAGGATGTAATGCGAGACGTTATTAGAACAGCCGCACATGCCTTACCATCGGAGAATTCCTTTTCTCAGTCGATGGCTGATTTCCCTGGAGATTTGGCTGCTTGAGTTAGTGTGTTGAAACAATGAAAGTGATAGTGTAAAGAAGAGTTTAGGTCAAGGAATGTTTGAGATTAGAAGGTTATGAAGCAGATATTGGAAGGCTGCAAGGTAATACCTAGATGTAAGAGATGATTAGAGAAATGAACAAACTTGCATCTATTACTTCTTATAACTTGGAAACTGCTGTTGCATATCCAAGAAGGATGGGAGCAACCTGCTTTCTACTTCCCTTGCCATTGCCTTGCTTGAAGACACGAATGTGAGGAACTTCACTACTAACACTATCAACCACACACTCTTTCCTCTCGGAGATATCCAAAAATGCAGCATCGGGATGATTCAATAAGTAGTCTGCAAACGAGTCTACAACCTTTCGATCAGTGCCAGTCAACAACAGCTCTCTGTTGGGCTTGCCATCTTGAAAGTTTAATGCCATTATACCAAACAATTCAACTTCACTTGATGCCATGTATGATGTCAAATCATCTATAAAGTTGTCTTTGGCAAGTATACTATCCATATCAAGAAGAACTGATGACAGTCCGATTGACGATACTGGTGATTCTTCATCAGGCACCATAAACTTCTTATAATCAATTCTCAGGCAATCATTTACCGACAATTCTGACCAAAATTGAGGATCATTCTTAGCACTACTTAATATCTCAAACAAAGCTGTTCTATCAGGAATACAGCCACCATCTTCAAGATTGGGAAATATTCTCTTCATTGTAGTTTCATCAACAAGTGAAGGAGGATTAGTCTTGAGTTTGTCACAATATGTTGTCCAATCAGTATGTTGTAATAAAAGTTGTATTGCGGCTTCATCTCGTTGTGTGCCCTTACCTGCTTCTGGTACCATGTTCACACTATCTAATAGTATAACGCCTAGTAGTAATAGTCCAAGACTTGCATCGATTGTTGTGTCATTCTGATTCTGGAATAATCTTTCTGTAACCAAGGTGCATGTCGATGCAACTGTTGCTCGTCCATTCTCAAATGAAATTGAACGTCTATCTGAATCAACCTGTTCATGAATCTTTTCATCTTCATGATGATCTACAATTTCAGTAACCATTGACGATAGATGAGATAATGATGATCTAATACGATTGTGATCTACTAGTGTTAATGTTGCTTTGCTGCTTGTTGTTGATGTTGGTGGAAGTAGATGACGAGTAACCAAATCATTATCAATATAAAGTAAATCATCTAAATTAATAATACCAGCCAAATCAAGTAAGAGCATAACATCTCTTCTTAATGATATATCTGCTCGAGGTACACTAACAATTGGTAGAACTATCTTCTTCCCTTCTGTATCTTTCTTAGCACTCTTTAGATATTTTTGTTGTTGGATATATGACAGAGTAAGTGCAGATATGATCGAATCAGCATCTCCTGCCTCATTACCAATTATTAAATGTACTTTTGAATCATTATCAATAGCATATCTAGCTGCATTGTTTGTATTGAGGTATGATATAAAATTATCATTTGTATGTGGTGAAGATGATAGAGACATTGAAGTTTTAGAAGATAATATACGTCGCGTTGGCCGTTTCTTATATAAACTATTGAAACTATTAAATCCAGTTGTACGTCTCCTTCCTGGAGGTACTAATGATAAACCACACAGCAAAGATGGTCTATTAGATCGAAGTGATGATTTTGTGAAGATCGACCTCGAGGAGATACCGCGTGAGAATGCGGCCGCCGTAGCCCACAGAATGATGATGATACTAATGGAGAATAGAAAGGCAAGTATAGGCGAGAGGCTCTGCTTCTGTCTACGACGCATCTGCATCATATCGATTCTACTTCCTCAACACTCAACTGGGCAAACTGCTCTCAACTCTCATAAAACGTCACATATTTTTATGACCACCAATCGAAGAGGTCTCTTTCAATAAAGAAGGCATAGTTAATCTCAAATAAAAGAAGGGATAGACCAGTATGCTAACTATTACTTTATCAGAATTGACAATATTTAATAGATAGAGTATTAAATGACAGCTGTCTACTTATCCTTGAATTGAGAGTCATACCTAACTCTCCACTGTGCTCTAGTCTTCTCTCTTTGTATTTGTATATAATCATCAACTCCTAATCTCGCCAACTTGTGGATATTGACACTCCGTGGCAACTCACAACTCTCAGGCAAATCTAACGATTCACGATCCTTTAGGGCTAATTCCATCCATGTATTGCCCTGTGTGCCATGTACTTTATCCATTGTTATTAACTCACAGTTCTCAGGATTCTTTGATTGTTCGAAATCTGATACAGACCACATAAACCAACGCATTAGAAAGAATCTCAATGCTAAACCATGTGTAACGATGACAATGTTAAGATTGTCCAAGTTGTGTTCTCTATCATATTGTTGACAATCTCTAACAAACGTCGGCAAGAAGGACGATACTCTTGTATATACATCTAGTCCACTCTCTCCACTAGGGAATCTATAATAGAATCTTCCAAATTTAGATCTTTCTGCTTTTGCATCCAATACCTCTTGTACATCCTGAAAATTTCCGATCTGTTGCTCTGATAATCTTGGCTCTTCTAATGATGATATTATTTGTTGTTTATCAAAGAATGGCTTTATTATATCCAATGTTTGTTGTGTTCGTAGATAAGGAGAATAGTAGAATACTACCTTTTCATCTGGTTTTATAACTTGTCGGAGTTGTTTCCCAGCCTCTGCAATAATATGTGGAGAGTAAAATCATATCATATGATATGTCAGACTATGATGATCATAAGATGTCAGATACTCAAAAAACTTACCATGTGCCTGATCTTTTCCTAAATCAGTGAGAGGTATACGCCAATCAGCTGTTGTAACATATGCACTCTCATCTACATTTCCTAATGACTGACCATGTCTTAGCAAAAATATTCTTTTCGGGCGGAAGTCGATCACGTCCTTATGTGAACTTGTGTTGCTTGAAGAGAATAATCGTATTGATCTAGACCGCCGACAGAGATGACGCGAAGACGTAGTAAATAATAACATCTTTATATTATGAAGAATATGATGCAATGATAATCAAGAGCCTCAATCCAATTCTCCCTAGCAACTGCCTACGATCTTGAGCAAGTTCTCTCAGTGTTGATTGCGTGATAGCAGCACATCAATAGACATCGACATCAATAAGCCTTAGAGCAACCAAACTAAAAACATACCATTAAGCTTCTTCTGCCATGCAAAATAAGATTTGGCGATACAACTCTTTTTATACTCTCATAATTTCAATGGCACAAATACGCACTAAATAAACAACCTCTTCGCCGCCGATTGCAATCAATAATACTATTATACATCCAATATGCTCTCACAGAAACTAGCTCGTACAATCAATACTCGGTCGGCATCATCGCCATGGATGAGATTTCTAAACTCAAGTTGTAGTAATGGAAGTTCTAGTGCCAGTTCTTCAACAGCCACACAAAACTTGACAACAACTAAATACAGCAACTCTATCCGATCATTCAGTGCTAAATCATCCAATTGGATTCCAGATTGTTCCATGGATACTGATATTGTGCATGGTGGTGTTGTGCCTGATGATAAGACGGGTGCTATCCTAACTCCAGTTTACATGTCTACAACATTTGTTCAAGAATCGGTAGATAAATACCTTGACAAGGGATTTAGTTACAGCCGTACCAACAACCCTACTGTTAAAATGTTAGAAGAGAAAGTTGCCAAGATTGAGAATGGTTACGATGCCATTTGTGTTTCTACTGGTATGGCCGCTACTGCATCATGTATCAACGCCTTTATGAATACTGGTGATCATTGTGTCATTACAAATTGCAGTTATGGCGGAACCAATCGTATCTGTCGTGAACAGTTTGTACCACTTGGGATGGAATTTAGTTTCGTTGACTTTACAGATCCAAAGACTGTCGAGGCGGCTATTCAACCCAATACCAAGCTAATCTTTAGTGAAAGTCCAA
>Ga0214479_100061_pt1 | contig 62234 bp, 52 predicted proteins | sample M1_20Mar14CPVII9_5_FD_165054 | JGI IMG/M metagenome (GOLD analysis project Ga0214479, IMG submission 165054) | Marine eukaryotic communities from Monterey Bay, California, United States - M1_20Mar14CPVII9sort6BwellE14 | ecosystem: Environmental > Aquatic > Marine > Unclassified | place: USA... | reverse complement strand
CCTGCCCCCACCGTATCACTATCATTGTTTGTTGCTAGATTGTATCCTTTATTTTCATAGAAGATACTGCTGTCGGCATCATCTTTGCACAAAAGAGCTGCTCCATCCTTTCCACGAGTTACACAAACTCGTTGTGTATTCAAATGTGTTGCTAGTTGTTCCATCCTTTGTTTGAGTATAGTTCCAGTCAGTCCTTTGTTTACTTCTTTACTCTCTAGATCGCACCATTCTTCTAGTATTACCAACTCCTCCTCGTTCAATTTGAGTAATGCTAATTGTTTGTTTGACTTGTTATCGTCGCTTGTACCCCTAGCTAGCTCCAATACTGTTTCTTTCGTATACCATGGAGCTCTAAGATTGACATCTAATACAACCGATCCTTCTCGTGCAGTGTTACGTACTGTTGATATAGTTGAGTAAGATGATGCGCCATTATCATTGCCTAATCTTGCTGCAATTGTTCCTATTATATATACTTTTGTTGCATCATCGTTTTGTATAATATCTCTCAATCTATCATCTAATTGTAATCCGTCCCAAGCAGCTGGAGTATTAAACTATACAACAAAAGCAGAAGTACATCTTACATCACAATATAAATATAAAGATATGATACAATAATGTAAACATATGTCTTACCTCATATGTTGCATCACCATTCTCATCTAATATTGCTGTAGCCATTCCTGTTTCCCATTTATCATGAAATTGCATATAATCAGTTCGTACCCCCTTGATATTGAATCGTCGTTTTGCCTCTCTACCTAATTGATCATCACCGACACATGTTGCAATTGCAATAGATAATGATGGATCGTCCGTAGATTGGAATAGAGAGGCAAGATGAACTGCAACATTTGACGGAGCTCCTCCAAGATATATACCTGATGGTAGGGAATCATATAATGCTTCCCCTACACATATCACGCTTGGTGGGGGATAAGATGAGCCATCGTCATCATTTTTCTCCAATCTCAAAGTCAAAGGATTGTTCACCGCAGAAGCATGAGTTCGAACCACAAATGCGTTACCAAATAAATTACTGGAACATATTACAATAAGAACTGATACTATTATTGTACAAGTGTCAAACATCACAAAGTAATAGTTAGTAATCTCAATCGTAGCTGGCGTAGGTAAGATATTGAGGGAATAAGATAGAGTAGATTGTATTTATGACCCGGTTGTATCGCCAAAACGTGAGTTTGTCGTCTACTAAAATTGCCGATTCTTACTAAACAACAATAAATGAAGGATAGGAAATCAATACAATAAACTCAAAGCACTCGTCATTAGTTGTATTTATCAAACAACTTGTCGATTGTAGAAGAGGATAACAAAGAAGGATAAAACACTGTCTCATAATTTATTAGAGATGACAATACCAGACAATTCTCATGCATATACGCCTGTTGCTAAGGCTGTACCAATAGACGGTGATTTAGGAGACAACCTCATCCCATCTCCAGCGGAAACAGTAAGTCCTGACGCTACAGCATATCTAGAAGTAGTATCACCTGCAACATTACCAGAAGTAAGTATAAGTTATGTTCCTATTCTTACACTTGCTTCTACAAATATTTCTAAGCAAAAACTACATATCTAACATCTTTAACAGGGGTATTCATTTGATGCAGAGACAAATGGTCATAGTTTCAAAGTAACGGTACCTATCGGGGGAGTGGAAGAGGGACAGCGATTTAGTGTTCCCTTCCCTGCAACATCTAATGATTTTAGTGGTCAAGCAGTCCCTCGTGCTTCTGTTCCGGTAGGTCATTGGAAGGATGGATTATGTGATTGTTGTCGTCTTGGTTGTGTCCATCCAGTGATTTGGAATGCAATGTGTTGTCCTCTAAGTGAGTTTATTATAATGTGCTCATATATCTTATGTATAATGTTTGCTGCATATCTTGTGCATAAAGTATGTATGGGAATCCAACTCACTCTGTTCTGTTCTCTCGCTCACATAACATAGTACTCGTTGGCCAAATTATGCACAGATTAAAACTTGACTGGAAGGGTAATGAAGGATCTATTGCAGAAACTGCAGGGACGTTCAGAATCATGTTCCTGGCTACAATAGTTTACGTATCAATTGATCAGTTTCTCAAATTCCTTCCATTTTTTGCCATGTTATCTGGTAGTTATAATGATGATGAAGAGTATGCAACTTTGGCATTTGTGCGAGGGATTATTGGAATTGCATACTTCATCATAACAACAGTACTTGTGGCAAAAACACGTGCTCATATCCGAAGCAAATATTCTATTCCTGAAAAGGATTGTAGAGGCAGTGGAATGGAAGATTGTATTTGCGCCTTGTTCTGCCCTTGCTGCACCCTTGCCCAGATGGCCCGTCATACTGCCGATTATGAAAACTATGCTTCAAAGTGTTGCAGTGAGACTGGATTGGGTCCAAACGCGCCGTCAATTGTGTGAGCTTGGAATAGAAGAGTATAACGACAAGGTTTGATATTCACTAGGTATGAATTGCTATAGACGATAAAAATGTAGAATAGAGATATGTCATGTATATTTGATCTGAGCATTAAGTATCATTTAAGGCATGATAGAATACTCAGCACATTACTGGAAGGCATTTCCACTCCATCTTCATCTTTCCTAGCATGGATGGATGCAAATGATTCATCGATTCCATCTTCATCATCCTCCCAACTTGCTTCAACACCACACTGCTTTTCCATCTGTTTTGTCAATGAATCCACATCACCAGCTATCTCAAACTTTGATCCAAAGACAAACTTATCATTCATCCGACCAGGATTGCATATCCTACGAATTGTCTCATCTTCTTTCACATTAATCGGAGCAGACTTCATTACTACAAATGATGCTTTATCATCACCGACCTCTTTCTCAATAATGGGTAATCCAACACCACGGCAAAACTCTGCAGCTCTTTGACCATCCGCCTCTTCATCATCATACATATTCAATCGCAACAATCTTGCCAAATTAGTAGCAGGTACCTTCTCTCCTTTCCCAAAGGCATGATTATACCGACGTAGTTGAGCCAGTCGAATTAAATTGAGAGAATGAGATGTACAGCACCGTGCCAAAATGAGGAATCTTGCATTCGAAGCCTGTGCTAATTCATTCTCAACAGTATATGTAGGACCTTTCTCAAGCAAGGCAAAGTATCGTTGATAATTTCCCTCTTGTACAGCACATGCTAATTCCAATGCCCAATACCATCGTGGATACTTGTCAACCACTCCGTCTGTGCTACTGCTACTATCATTATCCAATACATGTTTACTAAATGTAGTAAGTAAAGCACCCCATCCACTACCACTATCTTCCATTAATGAGGAGGTAATCTCGTTTGAAGTTGGCAGTGGTAATGATGATTCTTCATTCCTAAGTACTGCAGATGAATGCAAAAGGGCCATATATGCCATGATTTCATCTTGTGTTTGACATTCAGTATTGTATGCAGATTGTTGTTGTTGATTGTTACTACTTGAAGATTGATACTCCTCATGGATAGTAGTGGATAGATTAAGATAACAAGTCAATGAAGTACGAAGTGATCGTGCACCAAATTTCACTTCATACTTTGATGATGGTACATCTGAGAGTAGATACGATGCCAGAATATTATATCGTACCATCTTTGCTTGCATATCTCTCACAGTTTGTTTGGTCCGTTGTTGTTTCAATTGTTGTCTCTTGGCTGATACAGAGTTACCACTGCTTGCAGATGATGATATAAGATTGGACTCTTCAATATTACCAAGCAGTGTAACCAAATCCTTTTGCACAGCTCTTAATCGATCATCAATGAATGATACAGTTTCACTCAATGAAAATGGAGTATGTTGTTGTTGTAGTTGTTGTGTCTGTTTGGTTGTATCATCTCCATCTTCTTCCCAGATTGAAATCTCATTAGGATCTCTAGAAGTATTTTCATTTACAATACCTGGGGGCATTTGATTAGCAAATAAACTACCCAACAAATAATCTACCGTAGTTTGTAACTGATCTAATGTTCGTGGACATTTATCAGAAGCTTCTGATAATGCACCTCCACCAGCCGCACTTCTGCGATACTTTTTGATTACATATTGTGAATTGAAAGTAGGACGATGTCGTCTTGCGGCTGCCTTCTTTGATCCCATCGTATTATGATGATCAGATGATAATGTTAACATTGCAGCACCACTTTTGATTGAACTAGGATTACATTCAAATGGTGATAATTCTAAATGTTGTTGCCGATCTATTGCTTCTGATTCGGAACACATTGAAAATGGCGGAGGTAGTATATTTATTGGAGACTTTCGATTATGTATAAGTTGTTGAATGAGTGTCATCTTTGTAGGAACTTCTTCTTTCTGAGCTGCAGCAGTAGGTGAGGTGGATGGTGTAACTGTTGTAACTTGATTACGTATAACATCATGATTGGTTGTTGCAATAGTTGTTTTATTCGATACCGTTTTATCATTTTCAGAGGTTGCAGAAGATTCACTTACAGTATATACTGCCGCAGCGGCATTTAATGGATTCTTCTTAAATGATGGTATAAAGGTATTACTATTATTATATGAAGTACTTCCCGTTGCAGCAGCAGCCAAAGATGATCGACTAGCCAAAGAGGAGGATGGTTTATGCACTATATTATTATTCGATTTATCTGTTTCGACCGACGAATCTTTCGTAGCCTGCAATCTAGCCATTAAAGAGGACATTATACTGCTTTAAATGCTTGATGGCTCAGAGGATCAAGCAATGATATCAACACCAACAACTACCCGCCAACAGTTGAACATCCGTCCGCATCGTGTAATGTCCTTAGGCGGTATCTTTTTATAATAAAAAATACTAAGAATCTGCCTTAAATGTCTTAACTCATCCTCGCTTTGCGATAGCTCTAGAGACTACCATCTTCTATTTCCTCTGTATGATATGTAGTCTTTGTGATACGAAAAGGATCGACTAGGAGAGTGTGACAAAAGATAACGAATGTAAGATTGTGTTCAGCAAGTTCGAGATTGCTTGGTTCCTTCAAGTATGTTTATTGTAAGTGTATTAGACTGACATACTATACCCTACTGACAGAGTTCCTTCTCCGACGGTATATCTATATCTTCTATTAAGAAGATGAGGATTCATATCTTCCATTGTTTTCTGATTGTAGCTCATTGTAGATATTGAGGACATTCTTCTCAGTCTATTCACATCTTGTGCATCCTCTCCTACTCATTCTAATCTGTCTTATACCGGAGCATTGATAACCTTTCGCTCTTCGGTCGTATCTATCATGTTGAAAAAACCTACTCTTCTATCTCCAAATATTTCATCAATATCTAATATCTCACCATTCACGGCTATTAAACTTCCACCTACTAGTTGTACGTTACCGACGTATGTTCGCTCGACAGAGTAGTTGAATTCACCAATATTTGTATTCTTTTCATTATCTGATCCACTGATGAAGGTTCGTGTTAGTTTCATTGTAAATATTCTTTGGAATTCCTCCTCTTCTTTGTTGGAAGTACATAGATAAAAGTAGAGATTGTGAGATATCAAATCCATCTCATTCTATAGTTTGTGCATATCATATGTTCAAAATCGTACCTTGATTGAAACTTTCTGACCATGTACCCTCAGACGCGATATACCGCGGTCCATCAGTCTCTCCCAACGTTACTGTAAAGTCATCATTTAGGAATACTTCTGTTGTTGATGTTTCAGCATCTTCTAACTCTTCTAACTGAAGATGTAATCCAGATAATGGTTGTGATTGGAGTTGTTCGCTTGATACCACTGCTTCATCGTCATTACCGAAGACAACGTTTGATGCATAGGCAGCAGGTGTATGTGTTGAAAATGCATCTATTTGGGTAGTAGTAGTTGTTGCAACGATTGCAATAACTATGGTAGCAATTCTGTTCATGCTGATGACTCTATTATTCTTATTAGTATGTAGGTAGGCAAGTTGACTCCTTACTTTACAACCACCAGAGATTATTCGCTAATACAAATATACCTTATCTAAAGTTGATATACCCACGATAATTACCAAACCAGAGGACTATATGGATAGTTGTTCTTTGCTATTGACACCTCTCAAAAAAGTTATGAGTTATGAGTGTGATCGATTTGTGATTGATTGATCGGATTTCAAAGGATACCGGGTGCCAGGCATACACTCAATGAATGACCGTTGGCATGTTGCGCTTCACTTATTACACTGTGTGTTGTGAGAGGTGTTGTGTTGATGTCGTTGATATGTAAGTTGAGGTTTGATATTACAGTACTTTAATTATTCGGCTTTATCTACATTGATTCCATATTAGATTTGGCAAATAGCATGACAATACAAACAGAGAATAAAAATGGTTGTGGTACACTAGATAAAGCAATCGCTCTACCGGTTGTTGCAACACCGGAACCAATGGAAACACAGCAGATTGCCCGTCATATGTTGCAAGTAACTGCACCATCAGCACTACCAGAAGTAAGAGATACTACTATTTATCAATTTGTAATAATCACTTGTCCTATCTAACATATCGTATGATCATCTCATCACATAGGGTTATAAGCTTGATGTGCTTGTCGATGGAAATAGTCTAACAGTTACTGTCCCTACTGGTGGTGTGAAGGAAGGTGAAGTTATGTCTGTTCCATATCCTGATGGTTGGTCACCACCTACAATTCGTTCTGCACCGATTGGGAAGTGGAAGGTAAGAAGTTGTGCATATGATAGTGATGCATGATGTTATATTTACTCTTTCTCAGCTTTCGTTCAATATATCATCAACAGAATGGATTATGTGATTGTTTTGCACTAGGTTTATGTCACCCCTTGCTTTGGAGTTCATTCTGTTGTCCACTGAGTAAGAAGATATCTTATATTGATGATACAACTAAAAGTGTTTCGTGTGAAGTGCAAATCTAATTGAAACTTTCTATACCTCTACACCTCTACATAGTTGCAATGGGCCAAGTATTCATAAGGCTAAGGTTAACATGGATTGGAGATGAAGGAACAATGACATCAACTAAAAACACCTTTCGAACACTCATGTGGATTACTGTTGGGTACTATACAATTCGTTGGAGTATACTTTACGCTCTTCAAGCTTATGCAGCTTCCGGAGACAATGTGAACGTTTATTATGGATTGTCTTACTCTTATGACATTGTGAGGATGATCTTTGGTGTATTCGTAATCATTCTTGTTGCAAAGGCACGTAAAAAAATACGAGCAAGGTACATCATACCCGAGGAAAGTTGCAGAGGTTGTGAGGGTAAGTGGGAGACTTGTTTCTTTCTTTCATCATGACGTTTACAAATATCTTATATTCCCCACTTTAGATTGTTGTTGTTCATTTTGGTGTACATGTTGTACTTTGTCTCAGATATCACGTCATACAGCAGATTATGAAACCTATCCAGCCATGTGTTGCTCCGAAACAGGTCTTGTGTCTAATGCACCTGCTATTGCTTATGCGAGTAGAGGTAATACTTCTGAAACATTGTTGGCGTCCGGAGATGGAGTTGTGTAATCTTATTTGTAGATGATTCAAGAGCTTGTACGTGTATTGTTTAAAATAATGTAATGAATGTATTTTACTGTCTGCACTTCCCTTTCCTCATAGGTACTCTATATTGATGCATGGATCATCCACTTACGATTTTCTCTTTGCTGCTTGACTCAACTATCTCTTCTCTTGTTTGCCTCTTCGACCTGATCCTTACCAGTGTCCTTTGACTGTTTCCCCTGTCTTCGCTGTGCCGATGACTGCTTCGGCGGTAGACAAAGATACTCGCTACTCCTATGATTCACGTCGAGATTGGTACCAATAAAACCATCTTTCTTCTCTTTTTGCAAGGTGAAAATACACAGATCGGTAGCCTCTTGCTCGGCCTTGATCAATTGACTCAATACTACCTGCTCAGGCAGCATGATGGCATTTGCTGCTTTCATGGCAACTGCAAGATTCCTTTTGCGAGTATCTTCCATCTCTGTTACCCCATTTCTTTTCGCTTTCAACAGATTGTAAAACTCGGCTTTGTGCCTATTGATTGCATTCGCTACTAATTGCATACCACATTGCAACATCATACTACTATGTTGCAAAGTATTGCAAGAAATCAGACCCTCTTGAGCATATGGCTGCGAGACTCTATCAATATACTGCGGCTGTGTTTGTTGATACTGTGGCTGCATACTGCACTGTTGTTGCTTTGGATTTGACGACTGCGACATTTGCAACTGTTGCATGTTGGCATTGAACTCTTTTTGAGTAAATCCATCTCGACTGTATAAACCTCGTTTACTTACTTGAACCGTCTTCCCATCTACTGGAATGTCTCATCAGAAATTTTATGATCCGTAGCAGGAAGGGCATCATCTTCTTCAACTGCTTCAGAAGAAGCAATATCTTCACTTGACTTGAGTTTCTCACTCTTGTTCTTTTTGTTGTTCTCTGATACGTTCACATCTTGATCTTTTACAGCCAAGTCCTCTGCTTGCTTCTCAGCTTGGTACTGAGGTGATAAGTACTTGGATACACGGACAGGAGAAACAGTCTTCTTGATTTTCTTACTCTTGTTCTTTTTGTTATGTTCTAATACATACATATCTTTATCTTTGTCTTCTGCATAGAAGTTAGCTCTCTGCCTCTTTCTACCTCGAAGTCCATCCCTTATAATTTGATTTCTATGAATGCACTCTTTCTTCCCATTACTTAACCATTGTACCCATACCATATCATCATCGGTATCATCACTAGCACTATCTTCTACTTGCAAGATATATACTGGATGTTCTCCACCATCACGTACCCATATGACTTCATCACTTACTCGTTTAAGATTGGACGGTATATCAATATCATTGATTTCCCTCTTCTTCTTTTGTGGGTTAGTAATATCTTCATCTATATGCCAATCAATATCCAGACCTTTTTGTTCCAGGAACTGACGTGATGCATAATGTGTTGTTGGCATTGCGTATTTTCCCTTGCTGTATTGAATTGATAGGATTACCAGGGGTATTACCACACTGCCATCATTGCTAGGCTCCACAGAAAATTATGAGAGTGTGAGGATACCAGACGGCAAAAGTTCATGTATTTTATAGTTATCCTGGGTTCAATGATAATGTAATATCACCACCTCGCCTCTATGTCAAAAGATTAGTAATAAGGGGTATGAAGATTGAAGCAGCAGAGGCCTCCTAGATTATATCTCCCCAATCATGATTGACTTTTCTATCTCTAAAATTAAATGTTCATTGAGTACTGACAATACAACACTCTCCCCTTGCTCAAATAACCTTCTATAACCTCTTTTAAGTTTACAGCACCTAAAATACATCCGGTCGGAAGAGTAGGTATATCTCCCCCTTTCCCTAGTGACAGCAGTGGCATAGAACACATATTCATTCAATCCCCTGCCTTCTTAACCCTCCTCTACTCCTTCTGTTTCTCGCTCCTCCTCGGCTGCCTTCCTATTTTCCTCTTCCTGCATCCTTTCCATTCGTTCCCTATCTTCTTTTACTTCTGGTGCAGCAGATTCGAGTGCTTTTAATACCAAATCACATTGATTGGATAGCGTTTCACAAGACTCCTTCAATGCTTCAATTGCAGTTAAGGGCCCTCCATCATCATTATCTTCTACCATTTCATCATCATCACTATGCTTTTTCAATGCATGTTCATTACTTTGAACTCTAATATGTACAGCTGGTTCAGAGGGATGTGGTACACAATATCCAGCGAAGTCTATCCTCGCATCATTTATCAACACATGGAGAGAAGGCTAACACTCACAAGGGTAATGGTGATGGTAAATGTTGATTAAGGTAGATATCAGTAGTCAGTGAGTTTGTTTTTGCTGTTTTTATTCATGCTAAAAATGTTTTAATTCGTGTTTGGTTTTATTTATTAGCTCATTCATTGTTACATCTAACCAACTAATCATGTCTCCTCTTCTGGTTACAACGATAATTAGTGCTATATACAGGTCGCCACTGGATGTTGTTCTAATAAATGACGCTGTTTGTGATTATTTTATTACGAATCCAGTTAAGTTTTTGGTGGAATGTGCATTTTATTTAGTAGTGGTAACTTTCATCGTTGGTAGTATTAATCGACTTCGTCAGTTCTATACTACTATTCCTGTTAGGGGGAGTTCTATGTGTCCTACAATGCGCAACGGTGATTTAGCTGTAGTGAGGTATTTAGATGATGAAGGCGTTGACGTTGACGTTGGAGATGTTATTGTTTTTGAGTATAATGGAGAATTGTATGTCAAAAGAATTATCGCCACTAGCGTAAGTTGGTATATTTCTATTACTGTCAATTATAATTGTGTGTATTCTAACTATAACATACCTTTATATTCTGCATCTAACTTATTAGTATTCATTAGTTACGATTGATGGTGGTATAACAATGGTTGACGATATTATTCAAGTTGAGGAGTTTATTGATTATCATGCTACGTATAGTTTTCATCCACCAAGAGTGCCATATAATCATGTAGTGGTGTTAGGAGATAATAGGGATGATAGTGATGATTCTCATTTATGGAGCGATCCATTCCTACCATGCGATCAAATCATCGGGAAAGTTGTGCATATTAGTAAGAATCCTGTGGTGAGGGTGGCGATGTTGAATTACTTTTACATCACAGACAAAATGTATAACAGAAACAATGATGATTTATATTGATTGGGTATTGTTATAATGAGAAGTGGGGTTTATTCACAGCTGGCGGCGGCGCAGAAAGAGAGAGTAACGTAGTGAACACTACTAGTTTGATCGCTCTCTAGCTCTCTAGAGGTAGGAGTGGGGGGGGGGGGGGGGGGGAGGAGTACTGCCTGATGATGAGGGTTGTCTGTCCGTCTCCTTTCCTTCTCGACGGTTGTAGATGTCAAGTCTTACACATACGTTAGCATAATAAAGCCAATCATTGATGGATCTTGTATATAATCTCACTCCTTTATTGGTTGCGCTATCATTTATTTCACCGAGAGGTGTTGGTTCGGTACTCTTTCTTGGTCATAGTACGCATTACTCCATAGTACGCGGCTCTAACCTAGGAAACGTATCTAGATTTGTAGCCCATAGTCTCTCCTGCCGTTGTAGACTATTTGTGTGCTCTGCCATCTTTCTCTTACTGCTACATCTCAACTGACCTCTTAACTGCGTGCATGATATATCTTGACTGTAGTGTGAGAGGGTATCGTAGTACACTGTCAATGTATCTATTATGATATCTTCTAGTGCCAATTATGTTTCTATATTAAATTATCATCTACATTGCTAATCACACCTCTATTGTGCAATGTATTATAATATCTTAACTCCTCATATCATATCCCTCTTCCTCTTAATCTCCACCAATAAATATCTCTTCTAAGTATCTATATACACTATATGAAATCTCTTGTTGTAGTTGTCTCATAATCTCAATCAATAATAATATACTACCATTCTTCTTACATATCACAGTTGTAACATAATGCATTGTCCCGCTCGATAATATTCCTTTCTCTCAACTCTTTTACAATGTTCAATTTGTATCCACCTCTTTCTTTCTTGATTGCCATGATATCTTTGTATAATTGTGTGTCCGGAGTGATATGAGGACACCCAATTCTATTTCCTTCTTTATCAGTTGTGCCGACGATGTGCTTTTTGAAGAATTCCTCAATTGAATCATATACATTCTTTAGCTTTCGAGGGGAGACAGTTGCTGTTGAATCACTTAAGATATAGCCTTTTTTTAGACAAGTCAAACAACATGCATGTAGCTGGTTTTCATTAGTGGTGTTGAATGTCCTGTTGGTAAAAATGGTTAACACGTTGTTCATATTACTATTGGGCTTACCAAATAGGTATATGTCTTTTGTTGATGCAAGTACTAATACTTCTTGACCAATCTTTAGACGCTTTGGATTAATATCCTTTGATCCAACAGTAGGGAATAATGATGGGTATACCTGCCCCCATAACTCCAATAATCCATCTTCACCATAGACGTCGTTGGTTGCGGCGATGTTGGTAGTAGTATCTTGTTGTTGTTCTTCTTCTTCTTCTTCTTCTTGTACTAATGGCGGTAATGATACATTGTCTACATCAACATCAGTAGAGACGTGGTCGGCGGCAGCGGTGGCGGTACTGTTGGCGGTGGCAGTGTTATTTGCAATAGTTTGATCATCTTCATTGAAAATGTCAGTTATCCAAATGTCATCATCACCATCATCATATACAAAGCTAGGTGAAACATTGACGAAAGCATCCATTATATTAGGTATAATTGTTGTGATAGCCTTTTGTCTATTAAACAATGAACTTACCGCCACTACTCTCCATTATTACCACACAACAAACATGTCCCTCTCCGTATGATGAATATCGCCAACTTCTTGATGTGGCGGCATATTTTATATGCTCCATTTTATTACTCAACGCTTTGAGTTATTTGAGTTTGATTTTAAGAAAGGTATCTTTTGGACCCCCCCCTCCTATTGAGAGGGTGGGGTCCAATATTACTCCACCCTAATAACGCCATACAATGTAGTAGTGCACTTGATCTCATAAATTATTGCAATCGTTCTACATCATATCAACATCTACATTATCATATCAACATACTACATAATACCACACTACAACAACACAAATCATCTATTATCATCTCATCGACACACCAATATGGTAAAGAAGAAGACTGCAGGCGTTGAACCACACCCATTGGTACTACTTGCTTTTAAATTGTACTTCCTATTGTTACCATCTCTGATTGTTGTATATAACAATTTGATTGTTGTATACAAACTTGTGTACAAACTACATGATACATACACTTCCTTATGCTTTTGGTATACGACGATTAATATCAACAATCTATTGGCAAATCCACAACTACGCACCTACTTCATGCCATTGTTTTGGATATTTATTGCAGTGTTGATTCTTCGTCTAATCTGTTCATTATGGTTTTCTGATACCCGCATCGGCCGTTGGATACTTGCGGCACCTCCGAGGAAATATCCACAGTTAGTATTGGATACAATTAAAGATAAAGCAGCGGCAGTTATTGACAACAAGGTATTAACATGTACAAGTAGAGAGCTACGCCAGTACACAACAGCGTCTTACATGAAACAAATGGTACAAACTGTTGCCAATGCAGTGTGGGATGACCCTGATCTACGTCGATCGGTATTGGAATTGGAATTAGGAAAAGCGGATACATGTACAAAGATTACTACCAAGAATGAATTGATTAGTTTTTTACTTAGTGATTCGACAATGCCCATTAGAGGCACCAATCCACAAGAGTATAAATGCCGGTTTCATCATTACTTAATAACTCATATTCGAGGTCAAGGTTATCGTGGAAAGAAAACACCAATTGAAGAAGCAAAAGAGAACGAGGATCTCGACCGAGACCTATTTTGTAGTCCAAAGAACAAACAGCGTAGATCTGATTCCGTCATCACAACCATGAAAAGATTAATTCTATCACTTATTAATGGAGAATGTAAAAAAATGTCAAGGGCGAAGGCCATCAAGATAGTAGTACACATGCTTCAGGAACATGGGAAGGAATACCTACATATCCTTAGTGTCCAACAATTAACAACATTGGTTATTGAATATGTCAAGAGTACCAAGAAACGTCAGAAGGAGCTACAAGGTGATATCGAAAAATACTACAAACAGGCTCGTGATGAATTGGATCTACATGATCAGCATTACAATGAGATTGTTGCCCATCTTGATTATATTATCAAGGTTAAGGCTAGTATCGATCGTGCAATTGAGTTACTCATGGAAGGTAAAGCCATCTACTTGGATCTGTATGATAATGAAGTTGGGGATTACATGAGAGATGTTTATGTATTGGTAAGCTTCAATTTGTATGTTATGCATCAATTACATGTCCTTCTCATATACTATTGCAACTTTACAACATAGGCGCCGGAGACCCTTGTCTACCAACTTTGTCAAGGAGCTGCCCGTAAACTCATCGGGGTGTACAAGGCATACAAGGGACATTCCAAGACTCTCACGAAGAACAAATGGCTCGTTGGATTATTCACCGCAAGAGTTATCGATACCGATTCTAATCAAGCTGTCGAATACAGTACTACCACTGGAAGTGTCGGCAAGGTCGTTGGAGGGTATGGTTCACTACTAACCAACACCAGGATCATTCGTGAGGTGGCATATTCAAGTGACAGTGACTACCGTAAAGTTCATGCTGGTGAACACATTTTCACACTTCACCGCTTTGTCTCTATTGTGGCAGCCAATTACGGTTTCACAATCTTTGAAGATGGAGTGCTTGGAAAGTTAGGTCTTAACCTTCGAGGACGCAAGTATGATGAGTACATTGCCTACCATGCCAAGCAGTATGCTTGGAAGTCCATCTACTCTGCCCTTCGTGTTGGAAAAGCACATTCACAACAATGTGATGTGGATCATCGTTTTGCCACTGACAAGCGTTTCCTTGACGGTCTCCTCTATGCAGCTTATACATCCCATCGTATGAACACCTGTTTCATTAAAGTTCGTGAGGATGCTAGACATTGGTGTTGTGGCTGTGAGATTATGAAGTATGAAGGTGGCCACAAGTCATTCCTTCGTTCTATGACATACTTCCCTGCCATTTATAAGTTATACCCCAATGGATTTGAAGCAGCACACGACGAGGCTTATGCTGAGGGCATACTTGAGACAGATCCTTTTGAGTTCCTTCCTATTGTTGTTGAACCTTGGAATCTGAACGGGGAGGATGTTGATTGTTACTGCTCAAGACTTGCTGAAGGAACCAAGTGTGACGTGTGCCGAGGCATGACTGGGGGACAGAAGGATGATTGGGAAGACATCGAAGACATTGAGAACGAGGAGCCAGAGAAAAAGAAGAAGAAGTTGAATTAGATTATGTTTGAGAGTTTGTTGGTTGATTACTTTTGTTTGTTTTACATTTAATCCTGTGATAGGGTATAGCCTTTTGTAATACGGCACTCCCTACATTATTTAAGGAATAGCTTATAAGATTAAACAAAAAACGCATTGCATACCCTAAACTTCTAGTGACGTAATGCATTTCCTATTGTATGATCTTCATTTCCTAATACAAATGTTCGAGATGTAGGCGGACCTGTACCACGTATTTCAAATTCCTTATCTGCTCGTTTAATCTTAACTTCGTTCACGGACATATTGTTATTATGTATTATTGTGTTTTGTATAATTTGTGGTTGTATGTTGAGTTGTGTTTGTATGTTGTGATTATTTGGTGATCGCAAACTAGTGTATCGTTGCACGGTGATTGTATGGTATACTGTCGTGATTTATATCCTGTTTTATAGTATATGATATATGATATATCTCTGATGTAGTACCGACTTGTATTGATGTTTTAAAACTGATGTCTCCTCTAATAATGATGTGAAGATACCTCAAAGACCAAAAGATACGATATGTAATAAATAATAAAGCAGCAACTGCTTTCTTCTTCAGGTATGAGTTATACTAGATGTTTATATGCGCTGTTATGTATTATTATTAGCTTGGGCGCCTCGATCGAAGTAGTAGAAGGTTGTGGTTTACTTCATTTGTGGTTAGGTAAGGTACGTTCATCTTCCGTTTAGAAATTTATTCCCAAGCCTCAACAATCATCGACCACCGTCGACCACATAAAACATACCTATCTCCCGTACTATTTCATTGCAAAGATAACTCATTTATACGGTCCTCTCATATATTATAATTGTACTACAATCGTCTTCGTGTGTGCCGACTTATAATCCAGCCGCCAATCACATCCCCCTAGTTAGTAATAATGGGACAAGTTATCTCTCTACCATTCAAGTTGGCATCGACAACACTTACATTCTACAGAGGATTCTTTCACTATCTCTTGGGATCGGGTCGTAACTCTCCATATCTAACACCATCTCATCCCGATAGTACAGTACCAGCATATCTGCGTCCCCCGAAATCAACAAGTAGTGATGAAGCACAAACTACTACAAGTATAAGTTCATCTTCATGGACAATACCATCATTCACATCAACACCATTATTCTATCAACATGCACGTATGCATCTATATACTTTAGCATCAGCATTCTACCTATATCATAAGCCACATTATCGTAAACCTAGTTACAAGGAAGATATTGTAGATAACTTTGCAAATGTAGCTATCCCAGGAACTGGCTTACCATTAAGTCTCTTCGTGTGGAATAAACCACTAGCGTTTGGATTAGTATGCACGGCATCACCTATTGTTAGTGCCATTGCTTCATTCTATTTATGGTTTAAAACACGTGGCAAATCGAGTATATCTGAAGAGTATGCTATACGATTACTAGCACCGGATGATTGGTTTAGTTATTGGAGATTGAATTGTCGTGTGGCCGGTATGCATTCATTATTGAATAATAATCCAAGCGGGTATGACATGGAGAATAAGTGGACATTCTTGGAAGAGGGTGCCAAGCGTGGGGTACCTGTTAGTCCATACTTAGATACACCTGCCATTGTTGTTAAACATCGTAACGAAGAGGGGGGATTGGGTATTTACTTTTACAAGAATGCTACCGATGGAGGAGATTGGATCATTCAGGAGAGGATATCAAATGGTGATTGGGTAAACAAACATTTGCCTAGTAATGCCCCGTTGAGTACGTTCCGTGTCATTACTCAATCAAGAGGTGCTATTGATATTACAAAGGAATGTAAAGTGGAAGATGTTACTGCTTTGAGTTGTGTATTCCGTGCTGGACGGAAGGAGGCAGAGACTGATCATAGTGCCATCATGTTTGACGTAGATGTCAAGACTGGTAAAGTCTTGGGAGGAACAAGTAGTGCACATTGGTATAGACTTGGATTGTTTGAATGGTTACGCTGCCCGTGGAGAAGTACTGACCATGCAATTACACATCATCCTGATGGTAACATACCAGTAGCTGGTTCGGTTGTTCCTGATATTCGTGAGATGCTTCACTTGGTTGAATCTTCACATCAAAAACTATGCCCAGATGTACCACTCGTCGGTTGGGATGTTGTATTGAGCGCAGATGAAAAGCTACCAGTTTGTTTGTTGGAGGTGAACCTGTCATGTAACTTCTTTAGAGGTTCGTTCGATAGAAAGGTTTACCTTGACTTTCTTGAAGATATGGTTACAAAAATGCAATCACAAAGACTATCAGCAGACAAAGAAGGGAAGAAGTTCAAGTAGAGACGAGGAGGAAGGAGGATATGGTAATGGTAAGGATAAGGTTGAAAGTTCATATCTACACTTCTACTAGCTAGTTTATACTAGAGACTAAAAGAGTAATCCTCTAAAGGATACCAAAAGGATACCCAATGTATCTTCATTTTCAACTGAGTGCATGAAAATTGATAATTTGCTACCTATTAGGCGATTTTGACGGCTTGAATCAATACACTGCCAGTTTGTATAACACATAATATAGTACAATAATATCACAATATGGCTGCATCATTAGCTAGACTAGCCAAGACTATGCCTATGCCCATATTCGGGTACGTATTTTCTATGAATGTTTGGTTTGGCTATTGTTAGTTTGATTGTGTTTTGCAATTCAATTCATTGTATTGAATGATTATATTGATTGTGTTTTGCAATTGATTATTGTATGTGTATTTTTGAACTCTAACCAGCTCTAACAGAGATATGTTTGTTAATTCATAATATAGGACGCTAGGAACAGCCACAGCATTTGGTATGTCAAAAGCAAAAATATTACCTCGATTTGCAGGATGGTCAGTTCCCTTGGCAATTGGCGGCCTATGGTTTGTATGGCCAGCAGTTGATGATAATTGGAAGATTGAAATGGGTTTCAAGACAGATCCAGAAGCCGCTGCCAAGGCCGCCGCCGCAGCAGAGGAGGCCGCTAAAGCGAAGAAGGTTGAATTACCACCAGAGGCTATTGCCAAAGTTGAAGATGCATACAAGTCCGAAGCACATGTAGAATCTGAAGATGATAAAATGTTAACAAAGGCTGCTAGTAGTGGTGAATATAGTGAATTAGAAACAAAGTGGGATGAATTTATTGTCAAGAGTACAAAACCTGGAGAGGATGATGATGATGATGACGAAGATGACGATGATGGTACGTATTTTATAAAATGGTTGTATGTTTTTTTTTGTATTATGATATGATGTGTGTTATTGTATGTGTATTATGTATTCTGACTTGTTTATTAATATTTTGGTGTGTTGGTAATCAATTGTAGATGATGAGGAAGAAGACGAGGAGGAGGAAGAGGATGATGAATAATTTTATGGCCCAAAACACAATGGAGTGGGGATTAGAGAATGATTAATCAAGTGCAGAGACACGAAAAAAAAAAAAACCAAACAAAGCAATGGAAATAGGAAGATCAATAGTTACATCTACAAAATAAAGGAGTGTGGATGATAAGGGAAACATACCATAACACAAGGTCGAATGTTACCAAGGAGTGTATTAATATAATGATGCACCATCCAAAAGAAGAATTCTGGACAATACAATACACTGCCGTTTGTTTCTGTTACACTATCTTTATCTTAAATGGTATTGGATCGACAAAGTTGGTTATCACAGGAACATTATGCTCCAATAATTTCAAAGGACGTTCTTTCACTAACGCATCAACCAAATGCAAATCTTCTTCTAATACATATCCCCAAACTGTATGCTCATTTTCCCATTCGGGGTGATCTGCTAATGCAATAAAGAAGTGAATTCCCACCCCTTGTTGTCCTCCTGCCCAAGCAACCACCCGTTTAATTGGTGGCCGATGTTGATCCATAACTACTTGTTTGATTTGACTATTGACAAAACCACCTTGTACTAATGCGTATGGAGGACCCCAGCGTCCTCCGTTATCCCATCTATCAGGATAGTCCGTCGAACCCCAATATGTAGGCACTGGTTCACCACGATAAAGAGTACATGCTTGACATTTAGTTTGTTGGTTCTGTGTTATCTTGCAATCATACTACGTACTTTGCCACGATATAACTACACCTCGCCGTTACAATGTTGTTCATAATTTATTGTCGATCATGTTATATCGAACATTGGCGTTGACCGCCGCCCTGATCTTTTCTTCTCCTCCGAGCAAAGTTGTACGATCAGTATGTGCCAACTCTTGTGGTTGTGATACTTCGGCTGCTATCGAAGAAGCTGTTCAGTTCACCGCAAGTCAAACAACTGCTGACGATGAGGATTGTGTAGATACGCTTGCTAATCATCCAAGCTGTACCTTTGGAGGTTTGTGCGATTGCGAAGCCTTTGTCGAGAGTCCTGAAAGTACCGGATGTGGAGGTGTCTATGCATCTGCAATGGGTGATGTGAAAATTGACTCTGTGTGTAACAAGTATTGTGGATGTACTGCAACCAGCAGCAGTGCCAATATGATGGAGGAAAGTATGGACAATAGTGCCGCTCTTCCAACCCAAGCCGAGCCTTCGCCGACAAGTGGCTCGGGTGATTGTATCAACGCCTTGGTTAATAATCCTACCTGTCGGTTTGGGGGTCTATATGTGACTGTGAAGAGCTCGTCAACTCGGAAGAAAGTGAAGGTTGTGGTGGACTCTACAAGTCGGAGATGGGAGACATCGTTATAAATGAAGTTTGTGCTTCATACTGTGATGCATGTATCGTCAAGTCGGCAGAGGAGTTGTTCAACGAGGCGTACTCAGAGGTTCTTACGCTAACCATGCAAGAGAGTTGCCGATATGCTACCCAGGATTGCCAAGCGGCGTTATCTAACTTGTACTCTTGTGCCAAAGGAGCACCTGGTATCGAGGAAGTGAACCCCATGCTTCAGTCTTTTGTTATCAAGAACGGAGAGGAGCTGGCTCTTGAGAATGCAAAGATTGGTACACCTTCACTGCATGTCCGCCTCCGCTGTTGATCAACAAGAAATTACGATTGACTTGGGTGACGACTCTGAAGTAGAGATCGAAGCCGACAGTGCAGCGTCAAATCATGGCTGTATGGTATGCTCATGATTGGCTTGTTTATTGTATCTCTTTTCTTTGTCTAGATTCTGATGACCGCACGATGCCGTTTGATTGCACAAAGGTAGATACCTGCCAATAAATTGTTGTATAGATATGTAATTGCTAATGATAAATGTTTGGATATGATGATATAGTTTCAAAATTGTATCTTAGCGTCTACTTAAAATGTGTCTATCCGTTGACGAAAGAAGATTGAAGTCCATATGACTTACGGGATATCATCGGGAACAGAGAGGTGGAAGTAGGCAGCTTACACATCGGTTCATATTTCATGATTCAGGACAAGTGGTAGATCGGCCACTAACAGTTTTGTATTGAACCATTCACAATGATTACCAAGCACTATTGCCAAAGTTTCCTCCGCCCTGCTGTCCCTGATAATAGCCGCCTTGTCCTCCATAGCCACCACCACCTAATGAATGATGAAAAGGATTGAGATTGTTGAGAATGTGAGAACAGAGTGTACAATAAGTGCAAACTTGCACTAAAAAGAATATGAACTTACCACCATATCCTCCTTGTCCACTATTTCCGTAGTTATTATTCCCATAGCCACTGCTTCCGTGCCCGCTGTTTCCATATCCACTATTCCCGTAGCCACTGTTTCCATAATTATTCCCTCCTCCACCTATTTTGATGACAGAAAAATCGAGAAAGAGGTGTTGAGATTATATGCTAAAAAGACTTCTCAATAATACCAACAGAGTACGATATAACATATCAATTCAAATCGAGCGCAATAGATGAAACTCATCCTGCCAATAAGTGGCAATCTGATATGTTGTCACCAGTACATATTTTCATGTCATCTCATTTATCATAGGAACGAAGAAAGTTATCCCAAACAAATCAACACTAAATCAAACACAAAGATAGTTGCTTCTTCTACTTACCACCACCTCGGCTGTCCTTTCTGTAATCACGAGAGCCGAATCCTCCCTTTCCTCTGCCACGTCTACCGCCCCCTCCCGAGCTGCGACCTCCGTAGCTACTCATCTGTTTCAACCAGTCGGGAACATCTTGGCCATTCTCTTCCAACATTTCTCGTAAATCACGAACTACACCCGAGTTCTTTTCATTTACAAAAGCGAGTGCTGCGCCAGTGTTACCAGCACGACCAGTACGTCCGATCCTGTGAACATAATCATCAATATTCGTGGGCAAATCATAATTCACAACCTGTGTGACATTTGGGATATCAAGTCCACGAGCGGCGACATCAGTGGCGCACATGACAGGACAACGGCCTGTTTTGAATGCCCTCAACGCATCTTCACGTTCACGTTGAGACTTATCACCATGGATGGAACAGGCAGGGAAGCCACGTTCACACAACACATCCTCAACATAATCACAATTACGCTTCGTCTCCACAAAGATGAGAATCAATCCCTCCTGTATCGTCATTAAGAACCGCATTAAGTGTTCCAACTTATCATTCTGTTCGACATACTCTACTGTTTGTGTAACATTTTCACTAGCGGAACCGACACGTCCAACAGTCAAGAAGATGTAATCACCCATGAAGTCACCAGCAAGACGTTGGATATTGGCAGGGAATGTAGCACTAAACATCATCGTCTGACGTACACCATCACCATGAGGCATGCCCTCCTGTTCAACAATACGACGGATTTGGGGCTCTGTATGTCGAAGGAGATGAGAAATATATGAGAGAATGAATGATGGAGGCACACTTAAAATCCAACATAGAATATGCATAAACCAAGACTTACCGAAACCCATATCAAGCATGCGATCGGCTTCATCCAATACTAAAAACTTGACATTTTCCATACTCAAGCGACCACGCTCGATGAGATCCACGAGACGTCCAGGTGTAGCAACGAGTAAATCACACCCACGTTCAATTTCACGAAGTTGTTGACGCACATCGGCACCACCATACACAACCACAGACGCAATACCAGTACAATAAAGAAACTTTTGTGCCTCGTCTTGAATCTGAGATGCCAATTCTCTTGTGGGTGCCAACACTAAGCACTCGGGATAGGTACGCCTTCCACGAATACCACCCTCGGGTTCTGACCCACCGTTCCGCAACATGGTAATAATAATGGGGAAGAGAAATCCGGCAGTCTTTCCTGACCCAGTTTGGGCACATGCCATCAAATCACGATTTGCCGATGCAATGGGGATACTCCACTTTTGTACAGGTGTGGGTTTAGTGTATCCACACAATTGTGTATTACGGAACAAGTCTTCTCCAATTGTTTCTTTGTCGTACGTGTCAATGGGATGGGGAACGTCCGATCCAGATGTCTCCACGGGAATATTATCATATGCATCAAAGTTAATACCAGTTGTTTGTTGAATATCCCTCTCATAGAGTTGACGTTCAAGACGTTTATCGGGACGCATGTCGCCATGGAAGCCGCGCTCATTGCGACTGGGTGCGCCACGTCCATATCCACCTCCATATCCGCCTCCACCTCCATAACCGGAGCCTTAAAGAAGAAGAAGAGTAGGAAAGACAAATGAATCAGAGATGGAAAATGAGTCATTCCAGTAACTTGCAACTACTCCAATTCACCAACTTAACTGATGATACCAAACCAATCCAATACAACACAATTAACCGGTAACACCAACCCCACTTCAATAAACCACATTAAACCAATACCACACCACATTCAAGCACAATGAAACTCACCACGTCTATCACCCCCATACCCCCCACTTTCTTGTAATGAATTGAAACGAGAATTCTGTTGAGGTTGTCCACCTCCCTGTGAATAACTACGACGGTCACCACCACCACGTCCGTACGATGATCCACCTCGGTTGAATGAACCCCGTCCTGATGAATTGAATGAACGTCTATCGTTATATCCACCCTGTTGTCCTTGTTGTTGGGGAGGCCCTCCTCCCTCAGTTGATGTTGTATTATCAGCTCCACCGGCCCGATTTCTCAGGTGCGGCGGAACGTAACTACTTTTACCTTTAATTTTATATTGTTGTAGAATGATGTGATGTATGTATTGGTAAGAGAGGGTGTAAATAATATATATAAAACATACAAATTCATTGCAACCACAGACATAGCAAACAGAATGAGTACATAGTATGCGCATTTTTATCTTCCCGAAAATGCACATCATACTTATATCAATCCCCCAACATTGCAAATATATAGATAGCATTTTAATATACAATCAATTTATCCCAATAGCTACTTCAACCCCTTAGAACAACATACCAACATTCACCCAACAAGAATAGTTTTTTATTTGCAAATCTCTTTGCAATCAAAACCTTGCAAAAAAAAACTTATGACCATAGAATTACACACATGTGCCACCCCTTCTAAATACACTTACCATTTTGCATCTATTGATATGAATAATATACTAAATAATTCTCCTACTACTACCTACGCCGCAGAATAATAAAAAAAATGAAGTCTTTGTGGTCTCCTGTGTTGGTGGAATTTGGCGAGCTAACATGGATTTCGTTTGTTCGCCAATTATCATTTTCCTCATGCTCACTACCTATTATTCTCCAAAGAGCAGTTCATATTATATTACTAATTATAATCAGTGTTGCTTCACTCTTTCAATTGACGTATTATCGGTTAAGGTGGACTCATATAAGAAGGAAGATACCAACAAGCTCATAGACACGCTATCCCCCTCTCATATCTTATCTTCCGCTCTGCCACATCATTATAGAACAACAACATATAGATTGTACTAAATACTATGTTAAAACCTATAATAATCTTCCTCGCTCTATTGGAAACAGTAGTATCTTTCTCAGCTCAAACAACAACATCGCCATTGCAAAGCTTTCTCGGCTCTCTCTTTCCTAATACTCAAAGCAATAATAATGCTGCAATTGACTTGAAACAACAACTTATATCGGAATGTCGTGATAATATTGGTTACTGTACACCAGAGATACGTCAACGTATTGAAGATATCATGTATCAATTATCACCATTGAACCCAACAAAAGATACCGCTACTAGTCCTCTACTGCAAAAGAAGTGGATATTAGAGTGGACGTCGGAGAAGGAGATTAATTTCTTCTTAGAAAAGGGATTTAGTGATGAGATTACACAAACATTGAGTGGAGATACGCTGACAAATGATATACCATTTGTTAAAGGAGGGTCTTTCGGTGTTACGGGCGAGATTAGTATCGATGAACAGAGTGAGGGGTTACAAAGAACAAACTTTAAATTTACAAAAGCAACATTGGATTTTGCTAAGTGGGGAGAATACTCATTTCCGCCAATAGGTGCTGGTTGGTTTGATACAATCTATCTGGATTCAGACTTGAGAATAGATACCAACAGCAGAAATGATATTCTCATTTGCAGAGCTGATAATTGAGCTAAGCAAAAATGCACTTAAATTTACAATACTAGTGAAAGGAAACTCAATGCCGCCTTTTGTTCTTCTCCATCATTAGTTGGCAGACCGAGCTTGGTCATGACAACTGCTTCCTTTACAGCGTCTGAAAAGTACATTGATCTACAAACCAACGAATCTCTCAAATCGGTCCATTCTTGTTTTGAGAAGAAAATTCGTATTGATGAAGCCTTTGTTTGCATTTCAGTGCTCTCATCACCACTTGTACCATTTGGTGGACAGCAAAAGTCAACTCCTCTCCATGTCCACTCTGTTGAGTCATTACTGTTAGTAGTATCAATAACTTTGTCAGACACTTCTTCAAAGATAACCTTGACCACCTTGTGAAACTGTAATGTATTTGACTCATCTGTTGTACTCTTCTTGTCAACAACTGCCATTGGAGTATCCCAACTAAGCATACGGATCAAAATACAAGGTCCAGGATTATGTGCTCTCGTCCAATCCATCTCATCAGATATCCCCACAATGAATGTATAGATCGCATCATTCTCAGCATATCGTATCATTTCTCTTGCCAGGAATGAGCCGCATGTATACTTGGAGAATATTGCCCTGTTTGGTGGCTTTCCACAATCCAATAGATGTTTGTATAGTCGATATGTATTTGAATCATTGTCATTATTAGATACAAATCCCAATGTAGAGCAGCATTTGGCACATGTTATAATTTTAGATTTTGCCCCTTTGATAGCTGCCTTATCTTTCCATGCTTCGGATGATGATGCATCTTCATTACCTGATGAATGTTCTCCATATCCTTTAACTCGACCAATCCGTATTCCTTTCCTTTGTTGGTTCTGTATCAAATCATCTTTATGTAATACTAGCACTGCATCATCTTCTAATGCACTGTGTTCTATAGCAGTTGTGGTTGATGATGTAAAGTCTACAATAGCTTGTCCATCATAACATATCAAGTAGTCTGATATATCATCCCAATATCCTGTTGGAAGCGGAAGTACTGATTGTATAGTGTTATCATTAGAAGATGCTGCTGCTGATGACGGCGGTTCAATGATTGGATTTTGACATGTACGACAATGGAGATAGTTTAGATCGTTTGGATCTGTTGTGATGGATGCAAATGATGATAATTCAATACCCAGTTTATCAACTATACCGAAACTATCATCCATTTCTACCATTGATGATAAATCTTGCTGTATACGAATAGATATTGAGTTGCTATCCAGTGATATCCTTGCTGTTGGAGGTTCTGTTGATGATATCGGTAATGTAACCGATAAAAGTAATTGCCGTTCTTTATCTCCATTCAACTTTAAAATATAAAGCTTTGCTTCATAATAAGACATCACAGTTGGTATTACTGATTGATTATTCACTTGGTTATTTGCAATAGATATCATATCAAATTGCAATTCCTCCTTGGATAGAGGAATATCCTCTGTGTTATTTGTCAATAGTGTAATTTGATAGCACTTGACATTGGACAGATATTCAATAGAACATAGTTTGTTAGAAGAATCTTCTTGACAATCCAACCATGATCCACTAATTGCCCTTTTCGTGTGCTTATTATTTCTTGCTTTATTACTTGTATTTTTCATCTGTGCAGCTTGAGGTATTGATTTAGTATCTAATTGCGGCACTTTATCTGATATCTTGGATTGTAATATATCTTTCGAAGAGACAGATAATTGTTGTGTAGTTGACAAGGTAATATCCGTCCCCTCTTCCACCTCTAATTCTTTCAATCTTTTAATCTCATCTTGTGCTAAACACAACTGTTTATATGCCTCGTTGCAATCCATACTTTGTACATGTTGCATTAATTCAACTAGTGGTTTATCACCTTCTGATATCGCAGTATTGTCTACAATTGATGGTGTAGCTTGTTTTGTTTCTTCTTCATTATCGGATTCATCTAAATCAATTTTATCCCATTTCGAGTAATCAACCATCGTTTCCTTTATCTTTAGTAGCTTATGTATATTGCATGGATAAGTGAGATAGAGACCGATATTTTGGTATATGTACGATTGTGTGAAAATAAGGGGACAAACTGTCCCCCTACCCTATACTATATATACAAAGGTAAAAATAACTAAAGTGTTAGGTAGTTACCTTTCAAAGTTGAAGAGGCTCAGCCCACAATCTCATCACTTTTTTTATTGAAGACTTATCATCATGACGCTAAGCCCTCTATCTTCTACTACGCTAGCTCCATAACAACAATGATTGATAACAACCTACTGCAGACACGCCACAATAATATAGTTGGCTATGATGTACGAAGAGATTTATACTACCAACTACCGTAGTTACTATAATATCTATACTTCTATCAGCACATCAAAAAAATGATAGATAATGATACATTGAGCGGCCGGCTCCATTTGTGAAGTCTGTGGGCTATCTGATACATACCTACGCGATACCCCATCAACTATTAGTATTACTAAAGCACCAGATGGTGTTTTTATACTTCCTACATCCAAGATGAGTTCTACAACGATGGATACGCTACCTCCGTCAATTTAAGAAAAAATGTGGTGGTAGAAGAACAACTCTACACGGAACAATACTGGCAGAACAACAGAGATAACATACGACAATTAGCATTTGATATATAAGAGCAGGTTATACTATATATCTAGTATAGATTGGCCGTGTGGGGATATTGAGAGGATCCGATACTGTTTGATGTACAAAATGCACACATGATATGCACAAAATGTTATGTTGTATCATCCTGGTATCAAATGACGATAGGGGTGGTTGGGTTTGCACTATTGGGGTACTAGAAGACTGTACAGAACGAATTATAGTCCAACTCAATGATTATTGGATTGCAATATGCTCGTATATGATATTCACAACAACATATGCATAGAAAATGCATAAAACGATCACACAACATGCCTCAAACCAGTTCACATTGCGATAAAGTAGATTATAAACATTATTAGATACTAAACATTGAATTCATACTGTAGATACGAATATCATACACATGTAGAAGCATTATAATGCTACAATAGTATAATATGATACTCTATCTAGACTTGCATAAAAATAGAAGTACCATCATTCTCTTGTATAAAAATAGAGTAGATATCTTCTATAGGTATAATACTTGATGATACGATGATATATTGGCGCTCGTCACCCTCGGATTGCCTCCAAATGAGCAGCTAAAGTTATGCTATGGAAAGGAGCTGATATCAATGTGGCACTCAGGTCTGGGGGACAAGTTGTCCCCTAATCGTAAAAATATGCGGTTTGTGTTTTAGGGCTGGTACAAAACTACGTACGGTTCTACGTGCACACAAATCGCATATTATAGAAAAAGGGGACATTTTGTCCCCCTTCGCAGTATCCTAGTACTGAATTCCTACGTGGTTGTCCCCCAATTCTGGATTATGTTGTTTATTTGTAATTTGTAAAAGCTCTCAAACTCTCATAAAAAGGATACCCCCTTCTTCCTCATATCCTCCTTTGTTTATGTTATGTCCTTGCTCCTTTGCTCGCCTCGTCCTTCGACCTTTATCTTCCTCTATTACTTCATATCTACCTAAGGACATACTAGTGCTCCCTTACTCCTAGGCTTTAGCTTATGGCAGTACATACTCTACTCTTACTATACATACATACATTGTATATAGTTACCACTATATGACCAAAGAAGACACCAAGAAGCCTGTTCCACCAACAACTAAGGCTCCACTACCCCCAACAGCAAATGGTCTCCATCCTACCCCTCTCAAAGAGTCAATGGATGTACTTAGTCCAACTCCTGCCATTGCTGTACCCAAGGCATACTTTGACACATCATTGCCTAAGAAGTTCATTGTCTGTTGAAACATTGTTGCATGATCTCTTAAATCTACAGCTGCAGAAACAACCTCGTTTGCAAATGTATAGTCCCCGAGTGATCTAAGAGTAGACATTCCTAAGAACGCAACCAGAAATGGCGGAACATACTTTTGAAATGATACTAATCCAGACATTGTTTCTTCTTTTGTGATGCTTTTAGAATCATCTGCATTGTTTGTTGTTTTTGTAGAGCTGGCGTGTATGTATGTAAGTCCGGGAAGTGCTAATGCCAAGCCCAAATTTCTTGTCAGTTTGGTAACCGCTGCAGCTTTTAACGCTATCTCCTCACCATATGTTTCTGAATATGACATTGCACTACCAAGTACTTGGCTCGTATCATGTATAGCAACTCCAAGACAAATTCCTACTTGTTCCGGTGAAGAACACAGTGTGTGAAATAGATATGGGTACGTCAACATACCAATCGTTCCAAAGGCTACCGTGTTGGCAACGGCAACAGCTACGTCTCTATTAGATGCTTTGATTGCCGGCGATAGAGCAGTGATCGCTGTGACTCCACAAATCGAAGTACCCGCGGTTAATAGGAGTGACATCTCAAGTGGAAGTCCAACGAGCTTGCTTGCCATTGGTATATACAACATGCCCACTGATACACTTGCTAGCACCACTGGTAAACCTGCAGCTCCCGCATTCATTAATTCAAAGAATGATAACTTGGCTGCAACACAAACTATACCGGTTTGTAATATAGTTTTAGTGCTGTATGTTATTCCAGTTTTAAATGTGTCTTTATTGAATCCAATTGTATTGTTGATTGCCATTCCTAATAGTATTGATGTCGGTATACCTGATAATGGTAGAGATATTGACGATGATATAAAAGAAGCCAAACCAAATCCAGCAGTTGCTGTTGCTGTAGATAATGCTACTCCTGGTATGATGGATGACGATTGCGGTTTGGATTCCTCCTCTTTCTTTAAAGATGAAGCGGAGTAAGATCGGACGGGGAATCGTTCATTATGATATCTTTTTGTATCTTCTCTACCATTATTGCCAATACTTATATTAGGTAGCAGACATAATGATTTTGCATTAATTTTGATAATGTGATGTTTAATGTTGTTTGCATATGTTTGTTTTAGGGGTAGCCGCCGACACAACATCATATCTTGATATTGCAATAAGATATCAGATGCTATTACTACTATCTTCTCCGCTGCACCATAAGAGCCGCCGCCGCTACAACTTCTTAGATACTGCTAGTGCACGAAACCAGAGACTCTCTCCGGGTATAAAAATCAAACAGCCATATCTTTTGCATTTTAATTGCTGACTCGGCATACTACCTCAAACTCAACTGATCATACTACTATCAAACAATTGCAATTGATCATCAGTTATCGTTGTAGTACTGGTAATTAAAAACAAACACTTCAATCATTTATTTCTACAGATTGTGCATCCTCTCCATACTTCTACTACTAAGAATAAACACAGTATATTCACTTGCAACAATAAAAATGGTAGAAGGACATTCAGTACACAGGATTGCAAGTCGTTTTCGCTTACAATTAGTTGGTCGAAAGTTTAAAGCCACCTCCCCAAATGGTCGGTTTACTCAAGGTGCAACAGATATTGATGGTAAAGTTCTAAGTAGAATGGAGGCAGTAGGGAAGAACCTGTTTGCCTTCTTTAGTGATAGTAAAGGTACCAATGGTGAAGAAGATGATGCAGTAGTTGGTAAGATATAATGTTTTCTGCAATATATGATGTTTTGTGCACAAGATATGTTATGTTACATCTTCATATGTATTTGTTGCATATGATATGTTTTATGCCCACTAAATATGATATATTGTGCACATTACATGTAATACATGCATATGATATGCTCACTCCCCCCTTTCACTCCCCCTTAGTACATGTTCATTTCGGTATGTCGGGAGCTTGGGCTTTGTTTAATTCTTTATCAGAGGAACCAGAAGTAAAACCAACCACGCGATTACGGTTAGAAGAAACAACCATCAACAACAAGAGATACATCACACATCTTTCAGCCATGACTGTGCAAAGTGGTACTCCGTCTCTTTACTGGGATAAGAAGGCAGCACTAGGAGCTGATCCACTTCGATCAGATGCCGATGTTGACCTTCTTTACGATAAGGTATCAAAATCAAAGAAGTCTATTGCCCAATTAATAATGGACCAGTCATACTTCACAGGCCCAGGGAACATATATCGTGCTGAAATTCTCTTCCTGGCCGGGGTTTATCCAACTACAAAAGGCGTGGATTTGGATAGACCAACTTTTGATCGCATCTGGGATGTTACTGTTAAGCTGTTGAGAAGAGGGTATGATACTGGTAGTATCTTGACAGTAGATGCCGACCTAGACCCTGAAGCTGCCGCTCGTGGTGAGAGGAGATACATTTATAACAAAAGCAACTGTGTTAGATGTGGAGGAAGAGTACATTCTTGGAATATTAGCGGTCGTACATGCTATGCATGCGAAGGCGGTTGCCAGCCAAAGATTAAAGCAGAGTCGAACGTAGTTGTCAAGGAAGAAGCAGGGGAGAAGAAGACACAGAAACAACACACTCCTTTCATCAGTCACTGTGCACCAGTCACTCTACAACAGCGGCTTAATAATGGTGGAGCAGAGCAGCTTACAATTGCCGAGATTCGTACTATTTTGGAAGATATGTCTGTTGATCTACCTGCAAAGAGTGCAAGAAAATCTGTCCACGTTGATGCTTTAAACGAGGCATTACTGAAGCAGAAGGGAGGCGTAACACAACAGAAAGCAGGAAAGACAAAGGTATCTAAACCTCTTCCACCTCCAATTGTCTCAGCGGAGGATGCAGCCAAAGAGAAGGCAATCAGTGGAGAAAACCGAGCTGTTGAGCATGTCGCTGAGTTATCATCGGGACAAGCTATAAAGGCTGTGTCTACTATCACACCTTCGCCTGTAGCGGCGAAGAAAGTTAGTAAGAGAAAGGGCAGTGTGAAGAGTAGCCCTGCGAAGAAGAGAAGCAGCCGACGTAAACTGAAGTATGATGCATAAGTATGATGATATGCATATAGTAAGAATTGAAATCTAGTAATCTTTATTTGTACATTGCACATATATTAGTAAAATAAACCAATGATCACATTAAGCAACTCTTTGATCGAGCATATCGTCTTTTCTTCTGTCCATCCAAACTTTGTCGAAGCAAATAACTAATGTGACATGTGTGGAGCTCATCATCTTCTTGATCATCTTCTTGCTTATAACAATCATCATATTCGGTCACAGGTGCCTCCTTTTCTGCTGCAATTCTCGATTTCAATGCCTTGATCTCCTCTTTCAAGTCAATCAATTGCGATTCAGTCTCCTCTTTAGAAGCTATTGTTCGTTTCAGCTTATCATCCAAGTCAACAAGTTGCTGTTCAAAGTACTCCATCATATCATTCATACAACCAGACATGCCTATGGAGTCATCAATCGATTGATGAAGAGTCTCATTCTCAGACTCAAGTTGTTCGATCGTCATTAGTGCTTCCTTGTACTTTGTTTCAATCCTCGACGAGACTACTAATCGATCATCAAATGAAACACAACGAGTAGGTGGTAATCGTTTCTTCTTCTGTTCCAATTGATTGCATTTCTCTTCAAGCTCTACATTCTTATCTGCTAGTTCATGAACTTTGTCAATGAGCACATCATATCTCTCCTTCCATGTAGACACATCCTCCTCGCCATCTAAAGTGTTGCTATCGAATGTACATGCCGTCGTATCTGTTACTGTAGACATTGTAGATGTTGAGCAGCATACCTCATTATCTTTCTCATTGGTAGTATATACATCTTCCTTCTTCTCCATCAGCTTAGCATTGAGTTTATTCACAACGATGGCGAATCCTTCTCTCTCAGCAGTTAGTTGTTTTTCTTGCTTTGCAATAGTCTTCATAGCCTCTTCATGTTTTGTTGTCATATCCACAAGCTGCTGTTGAATTTCCAACATTGCAATTTCATTATGATCATTAGTCTCATAGAGGTTTGACACCATTTTGATCGTCTCGTTTGCTTCTCCGAGGAGATACTCCTTTTCTCCATCCTCTTGGTCCATATTCATAATTCGTCTCAACATGCTTCCTCCTATCTTCTCAAGCACCGCCTCCTCGTCTTCTTTGTTACGAAGAAAGATTATCGAATCACTGCATACGACAGTTTTACCTACGATGGAGTCGGTACTCGAGAAACTACTCATGGTTCTAATACTTGACATGTTTGTGTATATCATATTTAATATTTCGCCGATGATAGGTGCTATAATCGTTAGGTATGGAAATGAAAATATCCGCTCGACAACCTATAATTGTATGATATCGTAATACTGCAATAGCAATGCATAAACAAAAAACTATGCTCCTAGCTGAGATTGCTGCTGCTGCCGATCTTGCATACTCTTATCGACTAATCAAATTACAATCAAGCATTTACTCACACTTGCAAGTTTTCATTTGATAACTCCTTTACAGTGGCAAAAGTGGACCGCAAAATATTCTCAAATGAAAGCACTATGTCAATGATAGATCCAATCATTACCTCTTCTGCTCTCCCGCCTATCATCGTCGTATAACACACCTATATCCATCAAACAATAGACAACTTCATCAATAGTTTGGGAGTTATATAGTTTATTATATGTGGTATATCCTACTCACCTCCGAGTTGCATAGCATACATACATACTATTATCGTAACATCACATAGTTCATCATGAAGTATGTCATCGGCCTCCTACCAGTAATAGTACTTGCTGATAATGTATCAGCATTCATTATTCCATCTTATCATCAGCCATTGAAGACATCATCTCTATCTATGTTGCATGCAAAGAAACAAAAGAAGAAGAAAAGTGCTGGTAGTAGTGGAGGTGGATTTGGTAGCAAGCCATCAACAATTGCAAAACCTACAACAGTATCTGCTGATAAGCAATCACTCGAAACACAATGGGATACGTTTATGCAAATAACAGAGTTAGAGATTGAACCAAAAGGAAATCCTGAAGACGATGATTATCAACATTTTATTGTAGGTGATGTATTTATCAGAATTGGTGCTAGTGATAATGATAGAAACACTGAGACTGGTTGGTATAGAACAGGCAAAATTGTTGCTTCTGGTGACAGTGCCGATCTTCGAGCAGCTATAACTATTCAGAAGGGTTTGATATTGTGGACGGCTGTGCACATGTGGCCGGCTCTAGCAGCAAAGGGGAAAGATGCAGCTAAATTGATGGAGGTAAGTAGTTCATTGTTCTATATACTTATATTACTCTAATTGATTCTAACACCTTGTAACAATAGATTGGAATTATGCCACCAACGCTAAATATGGCAGACGAAACGGATACACCATTAGATGAGGATGAAGCAGAACATGTACTTTTGATATCAAAACGAGTTCCGGTGTCAGAGATACCAATTAAAACTGTAGGATTCCGGCCAGACTTCAACCCACCAGGATTCACATACAAGAGAAGAGAGAAGGCAGCTCTTAAAACGAAGAAGAGTGCATTAGAAGAGATTTCAGATATTAGTAGTTAATCGTTTAATTGTTCAAGTTTCAATCTATACAAGGGTATCATTTATGTAGTCATTTCAACCTTTTTTTCATCATAAATATCTCCTTCTTGCAATTCCATTGTAACTTCCTCTAAAGTAAGCACTACTTGTTGCTCTTCTCCATCTTGTTGTACACTAGATATATCATCCGCTGCCCATCCTGTCATGATAAATTCTCTCATTTCACAGTTACCGAATCGTTTAGTGATGCATCGTTGTTCTTCATCATCACTTTCTGTCTCTCTTCTTCTGTCTAGTAATACTACATTTCTGTTTGTATTTAATGTAAGGTTTAACAAACCGCCATGGCATGCTACCATCACCTTTTGTTCAGGTCGTTGTGCTATCCATAGCAAACCATTATATCCTCTTTTTGCACACTCGTCTTTCTCCTCCAATTCTTCAGTCCAAGATTCATCTTTCATGGGTATATGATCAAAGTTCCAATGAGGGTAAAGATTCTCAAGTTCTGTTCTCGTACGCCTTTTTGCATTTAATAACATGCCATTGATCTCTCTAAAGTCTTCAAGACAAACCCGCTTTGTATCTCCTCTCTGATGAACCAAGTCTGCAGTTTTTAAAGCTCGTGAAAAGGGACTACTTACTACCATTTCAACATCGTTTAATGCATGTTTAATATGTTCCTGTCTGCCTGCATGTATTGCTTGCTTCTCTCCTAACTCTGTCAGAGGACTATCAAAAGCATCGTCTTCTCCCATTAATCTTAGGAACTCACTAAAGTCACATCCTGCCTCCCGTGCAGATTCGGCTCTAGGATTATGCACAGCTTGTCCATGACGTAGAAGAAGTATTCTTTTCGGTGGTAGGAGAGGTTTAGCAGCAGCAGCCGATAGATCGATCTCCTCTGACGAGGTAGAAGAATAAAGTGACGTCGAAGAAAATGAGGATATCCTCCTTGAAGCCGCTCTTGCAGCCACCGATGAAGTTTCCATACCACTAACAACAACAGTAGATATTATAGATCTATAGGATATAAGAATTACTGTTGCCATAGCCATAGAGAGCATGGTAGGAGAGTAAGAGATGAGTGATACTTATGTCATTTTTTTGCCGGGTATCCTTTTGGGTATCCTCAGTACCGTCTTTACCATAGAATATGTCCGTACCTCTAGAATATGTCTGCACGAAATTGAACCCCAAGGTATTATGTCTGCACGATCTCAGAACCTATAAATGTCTGCCCAACGGCAGCATTTATACGTGGGAACTAGTATGTAGGTGCGCATCGCGCAGAAATTTTGACAAATTATGTCTGTACCCCTTCATTTTTGCTAGTAATTTGGCCCCAAGGTATTATGTCTGCATGGGTCTGAGACCGCTTAGGATATGTCCGTACGAATTAGACCCAATATGTCTGTACGGACATATTCTATGGTAAAGACGGTAATAAATCAGCAGGAAGTAAGAGTTGCAAGGGGATACTTCTCCTATTGCAACACTACACTATATTAGCAATCACACCTTATGTGCAAAAGGACTGTAATCCTCACATTTCTCTCTAACTTTATCTACTTGATACTAGTTCATACTTCAATTTGGAGTATCCCCTCCCTTTCTTCCTATCAAAACAATCTCATCCCCTTCCTTCGTTACTAACGGGGTAATTTAATCTCTCTATTTGCATCAGTCCATAAAACCTGCTCTTCCCCTTTTCCATTTACTTACAACATTTCACGAATGTATCCATTCATAGCCTCACCCTGATCACCATACAACTTACCATCCTTCAAATCTAACATTTTCTTTTCAAACTTACTTTTGCGAGATGTTAATCGGAATGGCCATAGAAACTTGCTAACCTGATTAAATACATCCTCTTCCTCATCACCTCCTGCATTGTTATTATCATTACCACCGCCTAAAACTTGGACTAAATCTTCAACACAAATTAAACCAAATTTAGTACCCAATTCTCTTTCAATCACATTATTATCATTAAGTGGTATACGTTTACCATCTACCTTCACAAAACCACGACGTCGTACTAAATCACTAATAGTTTCTAATGACGGAACGCCATATAATACATATGGTTCGACCAAATGTAACATTTTACGTGTAGTTGTATTGTATGGTAGGAATACACCCTCATTGATACGTCGTAATCGTAATGAAGATAGAGTTTTCTTAACAGGTTTGGGAGTCGTATGGATAGTTGGACGAAGGAGAATTGCAAAGATTGTTGTGGCACCGATACTATTTGATTTGTAGGATATTTTGTGATATTTATTTGTTGTTTCATCTTCTTCCTCATCACTACTATCATCCATATCTTCATCTCCATCTTCCTTCTTTGACTTCTTTTGTGGTAAATCCTTTTCATCAACTTCAACATCCTTAACACTATCCCATACCTTAACTTTGGTAATACTTTTATCACTTGCACGTTTTTGCATACCTTTCTTACTAACACGATTATACCGTATAGCACTCTTCTTACGTTGTCTTGATTGTATTAGTATAGTTTCAGGCTTGACAATCTTAACTTTATTCTTTGTGTTGGTAATACGCTTGCGTGAGATGGAGCGAGATAAGGATGATGCAGCTCGTTGTGCTTGGAGGGTATCGAGATCATGCTTCTTTTTTAGTAGTGTTTCGGGTACTAGTTGCAAGTCGGTATTGTTGTTCATGTTTATATCCGATTATTAGGTGATATATTGATAGTATGATTATGTAATCCAAGAATATGTTTGCTTTGCAATTACAGGGAGAGTAGATGTTATGACCGCTCTATCTCCTACTCAATAGATAGAAGTTGTTGCGAGTAAAAAATTGATTGGTTCTGCTTCAACGAATAAAATGACAACAGTTATACTTACTAACTGTCGACGCCGCGGCACAACATCATTCCCTTACTATTAAGACCAACCACTCACTGTAGTTAATAGCGTGGCTGGGTTATTAGTTGTCGATGGCGGCCAGCATCTTGTAACAATGTTGCCGTCTATCCGGGCACTCGCCAATTATACCATACCCTTTCTCATCATAGTTGCATACAGTTGCATTGCAGTTGATGTCGAAATCAATGCAAATGGTGAACAATCGAAATTACAATATCTCCCACAGCAAATACAGGAAAGTGTCGTTGGTATTGTTAATTGATGTGATTTATGCCTTCAGTATATAGTCTCGGTGATTTGGCTACTTCATTCAACCTACATTTGCCTTTGTTTGACAACCTTTGGCAAACCTCACATACTAACAAACGTTACCATCACCTCTCTATCATCATCTTAAAATGTGAAACTCGCACTTCCAGGCTACATTTATCAATAATGCCAAGCAAGAAGTAAACCTTTACTGGGGTGGGAATGTTAATTCACTAAAAGAAGGAGCTTTACAATTGTATTATGGTGTATTGGAACCTAATGGAGGTTCGTATGCTGTTTTGTGCATATCTTGTGTTCATATATCTAATATACATTTGCTCATATATTATTCTTGTGATACTTTCAAATGTTTTTGTAGGTCAAAGAACAATTGATGGATATGCGGTGAGTCTCTATTATTGATTGTATATCATATCTTATGCATAGGTAACTGTATTGACTTTAGAGCTTTATCCTTTGCAATACACAACCTTCTCATATTAAAAGGGACAAGTCTTTGTTATTACTGAAGTTGGTACATACAGGAGGGGAGGAGAATATACATTGGGTAGTTCCGCCGGGACATATGGAGATAAGGAAACATATACCATTACAGATAGTAGTGTGAAGAAAACAGTAAATGACTTCTTTGATGATGCAAAGTATATTGAATCCAACAAACGAGAAGACGAATCAAAGATGTGTCGTTCTCTTACAGCAGATTCAACTGATGCAAACTTTTTAGATCAGTGTACACGATGTACAAAAGTTGATAAATGTGGATTCTCTCCTACACGAAATGCATGCTTTCATTCACATGCAATTGCAACCATTAATGATGTTGATGAATGCATAAAGTTAAATGCAATAAATGATTTGGATATGTCGGTAGAAGCGTTGATAAACAGAGCAACAGAAATAACTATAAAGGAGGTGGATAGAGGTAGATCAGACGTGCTTAGAGTTGCTCATGCATACATTTCGTTGGCAGTAATAAAAGCAGAGCAGGCATTGAAAATGGTAAAATGGAAAGATGACGAATCTACGAAGAAAGCTTTAAAATTGAATGCAAAGAAAGCCACTGTAGCATCCAAGGAATTGGCAGCAAAGTTAGAGGCCGTATTTGATGATCAAGATATGAAAGAGTTACTAGATAGTACTCGTCATGAAAAGCTTGCAAGTACACTTACAACTAATATAAAATCGGTACATCGACGTACTTTTCAGGACGCGAAAGAATACATTGTTCGAGGAGAGCCCGTTGTTATCACTGATTGGTTCGACAATATGTCAAATCCAGTATCACACAAGTGGACATTGAGTTACTTGAATGATATGTTCAACACCGAAGAGTCAATTGGGTTCAATGTTGCCGCTGATCTGAGTGGTCAATGTTGCCAATACTTTGAACCTCAGGAAAAGGCAAAGAAGCTTGGATATCCATACCCTTTTGCACCAACAACACATCTATATCGAGATTCATTTGCTGGATATGTCAAGACTGTTAGGAAAGCTAATCGGTCATCAAAGCCGAAACTTCTACACTACTTGCATGAGATTGTAATGAAGAGAGATGGAAAAGCAACAGTCGGTGGTGGATCTGCTCCACAAAGGCTTGTAAATGATTTAGAAGTTGTGACATCTCAACTTCGACCCATTGTAAGTCATATGTGATATATCAATTGATCTTTGTGATATATGTGATATATGTGTTATCGACGTTTTGTTCATACCTTTGTATCTTCCTCAAACTTCTTCTCTCAGGCCGCCAAGGAACCGTTCTTCGGTGATTTTTCGTATGCCAAGATTTGGAGCGGTATGAAAGGTATTATCATGCCAGCACATTATGATGCAACGGACAATCTGTATGTAATGGCTTGGGGAAGGAAAAAAGCATACATTGGAGATCCCGGTCAGTTAGATGATATGTACAGATATCCCAATTTACATCCATTAGTCGGATCGTCTCAGGTTAACTTAACTTACCCTGACCTCAAAGATTACCCCAACTCTAAATATGCATATTTGAGAGAGGTCGTTGTGGGGCCTGGAGATATTCTCTTCTTGCCAGCCCTCTGGTGGCACCAGTTTGAACAACCGTATGAAGACACTCTTGCTTTGAACATTTGGTCAAGAGATAGAGAAGATGCTCCTGATACACATGTCCGTAGCAATGTAATGCGAGAGATACTTCTTGCCGACCGACTAGATGAAGCTGTTGCACGTAATAATCGTCAAGAGGCAGGAACTCTATTTGATGCCCTCAACTGGGCACATGAGAGTCCATTTTATGATAGGTTTACTAAAGAGAAGTTGCAATTAGAGAAGGAAGTGCTGCTGGCAGAAGCACGTAAATGGAAGCAAGACATGGATAAATTGCCTGGAGGAGATCCTCTAGATGATAGAACAGCGGAGGGATTAGTGAAAGATCATATTTCATATCTTCATGGCAGCGTTTTTCCTGATCCACTAATGGATCCTGACTGGAAGCCAGGAGATAGTTGGTATTTGGGGAATATTACTCAATTGCCTCGGGATTTGAGAGAGAGATGCAAACCAGCAACAGGCGTTTCATCTCCCTTCACAAGTGTATGCGAAGACTAGATATCGTCGTTATAAAGTTTAACATTGTTCAAATACACTATCTCTGTTCAATACACACAAGTTATGTTCACTTTCGCATCCAATGGCTATACATTCTTCTTTATATTCTTCTTCTTTCCTCTCTGCATCAGACATGACCGTATGATAAAGTATCCAATCAATAGTGGCAGTACAAACACAAGCGGCCAAATATATGTGAATAAAACAAACAGTTTGACAATAACATCAACTACAACTCGATCATTAATGTGTGGAAATGAGTCATCGGGTATAGGCTTATCCAAGAAATTGCAAAGTGGCTGCCATCCTTGTCTAACATCAAATACAAGTAGTTTCTCTTCTGGAACAGTTTTGATTACATACTCAGTCCATGCTTCAAATCTGTGTGTGTATTAATGTTAGATCTTATCAAACAGTAAAGTAAATGTATTCAATATAAAACTTACCCAGCTTCAAGAGTAGGTACATCATCGTATAGTTCTGGCTTATTATTTGTTGGTATATTCACCATCATCTGATAGTTGATTTCAGACAGCTCACGAATTGATTTGATCCATTTGAATGGGCGTTGATTTGGTAAGAAAGCCACAGGTGCTATAGCTAGCCAACTCTGAGCCCACTTTGTTTTATCTCGAGTTGTCAATATTACCTTTACATCAGGTTCATTTGCAGCCCATTCTACGAATTTGGGTAGATTTAGCATAGGTGCATCAAACCCCCGATTACCGAGTTCATCAACAACCTCATCCATTGTCATCGTTTCGTCCATCATAGCAGAATAGATGTCGGCTACCTCTATTGCCTCATCATCATGAACAGGAACATATCCTAGTTGCTTTAATGCAGCTGAAAAAGATGTACTACCTGTTCTTCCCATGCCTAGAGAGTGTGTATCAAATACATATAGAGGTATCAGTGTAATGAATTGGAGATATAACATACCATATGATCACAAACTAGTATGTCTCACCAACTAGCGCAAGCTTCACCTTTCTTGGAGGTCTATCAATACTCTTCCCGACAATATATTCTGACATCCAATGAATACCTTGGGCTGTATTGGTATATGATATGATAGTAAGTATGAGACATGTCGATTGCAAAATACCAAAAATTATGAATATCTACTCTTACCAACTCCTGTTTTAACTTTAAGGAAGTAGCTCGATGAAACATCGGTGTTTATCACCTTGGCATTGCAAACGAGGAGAATACATGATATGAATACGGCTAGTAAACGTGCCATGATAAGTAACTGGCGGTTGATGTAGGTTGGTGGTACACTGAGCACTCTCGACTCTCGACTCTCATAAAAAAGATCTGCGACATAAAGAACACAAACTCAACTTTTTACCTGATCGATAGTTTGAGTAGGTTCAGTTGGGTACGCAGAATAAGGGTAATGACAATAGGCGGATAGCGTTTGCGTAGAGGGATAGACTATTGGTAGCAACGATGGAGGAATCATCTCAAGGGCTGAACGAGCCGCTAATCGGCGGCAACAGCAACGATGATAGTACACTTGCAACATCATCGACAACTCTTCTTGATGACTGCAATGATGCAGATGCTGCAGCTGGTGGGGGTATCAATCAATCATCTACATCTAAACAAAACAACCATACTAATCAAAAGAAGATTTCAGGATTTGTTTTGGCCATCATAGTATTTTTTAATGCCTGTGGAGGGCCCTTTGGCATAGAACCGGCGTTAAAGGCTGCTGGCAATTTATACGCCATTATTGGTATTAGTGTAATGCCATTTATTTGGTCATTACCGGAATCAATAATAACATATGAAATGTCATCCAAGTATCCCTGTGCATCGGGAGGTAAGTTTTTTGATAGTGTTGATGACCATTGCAATTTACTATTTGTTAACTCACAAACATATAACACATCTTATACACATATTTATCGATACAGGTGTGCGATGGGTTGAGGAAGCGTTTGGTGAAACGTTTGGTTTGTTAGTTGGTTATCTTGGTTGGGTATCAGGAGTGACGAATAATGCATCATATCCTGTATTATTCCTATCTTATGTTCATCGACAATTCTTCCCAGAATTAACAGCAACGGATAATATGTTTCTACATTATATTATATTGGCTGTTATATCGATAATGTTGGCATTTGTAAACTATCGTGGTCTGGATGTGGTTGGTAAGGCATCTATACTAATATTCTTCATATCAATGGTTCCATTTCTGTTAATGGTGCTTATAGGCATACCAAAAGTAGATCCAAATAAATGGACAGAGACGCCGAGTGGAGAGGTCGAAGTATTTGACGATGACGCCTTGGATCAAAATGGTTGGTTCCCAGCAGCAACTATCGCTGGCATAGCATTCAGACCATTTGTAAACACACTGTATTGGAACTTCAATGGCTTTGATCAGGCTAGTCATTTCAGTACGACAATTGAATCAAAAGTGGCTTATCGGAATGGAATATATGGATCATTAGTCATGGCATCTTGTGCCTATCTACTTCCAGTCTTGATAGCCACCGGTGCAACAAACATAGAACAAGATCAATGGAAAGAAGGCGCCTTTGCAGTTGCTGCAACAGATATTGCTGGAAAATGGCTTGGAAATTGGATAGTGGTATCTGCAGGTATATCGTTACTTGCTCAATTCTTCTCGGAAATGAGTTCTGATAGTATGCAACTTCAAGGAATGGCTGAAAGAGGACAATTGCCTTCGTTGTTTGGTCAAAAGAGTCGTCATGATACACCCACATATTCGCTTCTTCTTGGGCTCGCGGTCATACTCCTGTTGCTACCATTTCCATTTGGGTTGATCATTGAGCTTTCCAATTTTTCATTTTGCCTAGCGCTTACTGTCGAGTTCTTGGCATTTGCTCAACTACTGATAAGGAAAGGAGGTAAGTTGGCAGTTTGTTATTGATTGTACCTTATCACTTTAAGACACATACTTAGAATCCTATCCCTATCGTCCTACCAATATCGTGCTTTAGATTCAAGCAAGCTCCGAAAAGTATTATATACGATAATGCTTGTTCTTCCCATGCTGTTAAATATCTTTGTCCTTCTCCTTGCAAGTTATGCCACATATATCTATGGCGCATGTTTGACAGCTTTTGGTATCATTCTAATATATGCAAAAAGATTATCATGTGCGTCAGAATGCGGTAGGCGATGCACTGGTGGATGTTGTGATAGTAATGATTGTTGCTTTTGCTGACAACATCAAGCTGTTTGTAGTATCATATTGTAGAAAGAGTCACCGAATGTAATATAATACCAATACCTAGGAAAATTGTGGTGGCTCTTCTTTCTTATATGACTCAGGCCGAGGAAATAGAAGAGAGCCGATATCTTTGTCACTACTGTCTGATACTGATGTAGTATTAACATCGCTTAGTTTCCCAGCGAACAGAATACAACCTCCACCATCAACTGTTGGTTCAACAAAGGCTGTGATACTACTAGACTTTGGCAATATCAAGCTGACACTCTCTGGATCTATTAAAGGTGGCATTGATTCAGCCCGAGCTGTCTTAAAGCATCCAGGGAGTAACTTTCTTTGTGTGTAGGAGAATGTATTAGGTGGAGAATACTTCTTCATGGACTTCCTGACGATTGAGTTTGCTCCGTCACAGCCAATAACCAAATCATACTGTTGTTGTATATTCCTTTCGTCTTTATATTTAGTAAATGATATTGTCGATTCATCTAGATCTAGCTTTGTGATCGGAGAGTCGAAGTTCACTCTTACAACATTGGCATCTGCGCGCTTTTCTAACTCATCTAATAGTTGACCACATAAATCGGATTGATATATCAACACGCTAGGCTGTACACCTTCTTCTCTATCTCTCAGTTTGATATTAATCTTAGGTGTAAGATGTAGTTTGAATCTTTCACATTCATACCCTCTCTTCTTTACTGAATTCCATAGTTCATTGTCAACTGTTTGTATAGCGGTTCTTCCTCTAATTCCCAATCCCAATGCATATGCTCTACTCTAGCCCCTAAACTCTGTTCATCACGAGGATCAGATCTAGATTCATATAAATCCAGTTTGGTAATTGGTATTTGTGATTTGATTAACTTGTGTGCTAGCAGTAAACCGGAGGGACCACTAAAATGTTGCAAAGTGAGTTTTGACAAATATATAATATGATATGATACAGTATTTCAAGCTACTCACGCTCCAGCTATAGCAATTTTAAGACCCCATTTAGGATCAATTTCATCTCTATCAAAAGCATGAAGAGGAGTTGATGAATGGAAATTGTTTGTTGATACGCCAATAAAAGCAGATACCGATGCTATAACTGTTATCAGCATCAACATATAGATCTTTAGCATATATCCAGTGGTACGAAAGGCTGCCATTGTAGTTATATTTAGATCTTTCTTTACAATCATCCTCTTTTCCCCGACTTGTTTTGCTAGTAAGGATACCATGAGGGGTATCCTTTTTGTTTTTTAAATTATGAGGAAGAGTGTGGAAGGCTAGGACGAACAGCCTATTATCATATTATATTTGTATTGATAATAGTAGGTAGTACATTGATACTATCATTGCATCACAACATTTATAATCCATTCCTATACCACGAGAATGGAGATCGTTCACCAAATGAAACCAATCTCCTATCTTTGCCCTTTCGCATTCGTCCACTCATAATTTCTCCCTTGCTCCCTCTCGAGTTACCACTTCCTTCACTTGCACTGCTCACCTCATCCCAACATGCTACTATATCAGCAAGTTGATGAAGTAATATCCAATCATAGGTATGCTCTACATCTTGACGAACAAACTTATCCAGTCCTTCATTGACATGACATTCGATACGATGTAACCCAGCATCAAAAAGTGGAGGTGCACTGTTTGAACTGCTATTATTGTTTGCAGCATTCTGTTGCAGTGATGATACACTCCCATGTTCTTCTCCCCACGATGATAGAGTTCCTGATGATCCATCCTCATTTTGAAGAGACCACACGGGTGGTTCGGCAGGATACTTTTGGGTATCAACAACAACAGTTGCCTTAAGAGTTGAAGACTTTCGTTTGATGGTGGCGACATAACTCTTGGTAGTTGTCGATTTGTCCTTGGAATCTTCAGCCCACGAATGCAATTTTGTCTTAATAGACTGTGGCTGATCTTCACCCTTCATTGTAGGATGGATTGGTAGTGCTTGAAGCTGACTACGTTTGCCAAGATATTCCAAGATGGCAGCTAGAGTCTTTCGAGCTCGAATACGACGCAACAATTGTCGAAAGATTGCCTTGGTACAAGTCTGAATCTTAAATGGTGCATCAGAATCTTTCTCATCACTCACCACAGTTGACGATGAGGGTGGAGGAAAGTTGAGTCCACTGAGTACCTGACACCAATAATATGGCTTTCCGTTCTTACTTCCGCTATTGGCCTTCTTGTCAGTTTGATTATCACCTTCATTTGAGCTAGTATCTTCATCATCTTCATACTTCAAAATAGACAAAGATACGTTTGGATTAGTATTTCCGTCATCTCCGGGGAACAAATTATCCAACAATCCCTCATTACTACCTTCATCATCATTTACAGATGCATAAACCACCCCCTCTTCCTTATTGTATGAGAAGACAATCTTGATAGATGATGCAGTCGTCGATCGAGAAGCATAACTTTTGCCTAATATTGAACCAATCTCTGGTGGTAGAATATCACTTGATGAGAGTGTCAATACCACATTCCAAGTAGTGCCATCACTTGCTTCTTCTGGAGGTACAGCTGACACGTCCATACCATTGGCTCCTACAAATCCATCCAAAACAGTAGACTTCTTATTAATATCATCCTCTTTAACAGCAGTGAAAGCGCCGGCGGCGTTTGATCCACCCAACTTCTCCAATGATGACCAAGCATCTAAATATCCAACAAGTTGTACATATAAAACATAGAGCGGTGATGGTAAATTCGACTGTGCCAACTCAAATCTCTTTGATCGATCGAATGATGGACTGTTCACTACTAATAAATTGGCATCTTGTATTTTCTTCATCTTCGCATCAACATCATCATCACCCATTGCAGTATCTCCATCATTAGCATCATTCAATATATCCTTCCATACATTACTACCACTAAAGAAATTATTCAAACTTTCACCAACCTTTTCCAACTCTATCAACTTTTTGGGTATTTGATGTAAGAAGTTACGATATGTATCTCGCTTCTTTTGTAATTCCTTTAATTGTTTTTTAGATTGTGATAATTGTTTTACTAATGTTGATCGTGTTTCAAGATTGGATTGTAATTTGTTCAGGATTAGTTGATGGTTGGATGGATCTCGATGTGATTTGGATTGTGCTGTAGAGTTATCGCCGAGGAGGTAGGTATCAATAGCTTCTTCGGCGGTGGTGACCTTGGTATCTTCCTCCATCTTATCATCATCCTCTCCGCCCTGCTTTAACTTTGCAGGGTCCAATCCCAACTCCTTCCATGCCATCTTCTCCAACTCATTCGCCTTCCACTCCTTCATACTTGATATTTCATCACATAAATAATTACGTTCATAATTTAAATTTTCCAATGTTAAACTACATTCTTCAATGGCCTCACGATGGAGCTTGGATGTATTGGCATGTACCTCGACTGATAATGATATTTGACGTTGTAATGATTTTAAGGTTGATAATGCTATTGATGATGATAGGAGTAGTTCTCCCCTGTCGTTAGTTGAAGTAGTATCAGCCAGTTCAGAAATATTACTCCGTAATGTTTTAAGTGTATCACGATGTTGTTCTAATAATTTGGTTGTGTTTGTATTATTGTTAATGATGTGTGCTTTTGAGGGCATATCATCTAAATCTTCTGCAGTTTGAGCTGCATCGATACGGCGCTTTTTGGCAGGTGTCATGTTGAATATAATACTTTACCTAATAAATGTGATGTCTAAGTTTGAAGGTGAACTCAAAAATTCAAAGCTGTCGGAACTTAACTCGGTGCCGAAGGACCCCCGACGACTTCACTATTGAGATAACGCTATAAACAGTTATATAAACGATATAATCGATATACGGAAGCGAGTATTACAATTCTCCAATCGCTTCTACATCCAACCAACAATTCAACAACAACACAAAAAAAGCTCAATTGAGCTAATATCACCGGGCCACAACCAATTGAGAGAGATCCAAAATTGACAATATAACTATGAGATTGTATCATTAATATAATATGGTGCAACTATATTACAAAGAGTATTGATTTATTTGGTATTGATCTATCCGTATCAAGAGTTGAATATCATGATGTGATTTCAATTTTGCCAACTCTCATAAAAATTTAAATAATTTACTCAATTGACTTGCAATAGTGCAATCATAGTCTTTGCATATCGTATACAGCCTCCCATCCAATCCTATCGGGTTGATCTTCATGTCAATATATTCTACATTTCGTAAATTACTGCTGGTTCGATTTATTACCTCTCCGTCGCTGTCATTTCCATTTTCAAGCATATACAACACTTTTTCAACAAAACAACACAACTTGTGTACCAAAGTTATATACTCTCACCACAACTACCAAATTAAGGGCGTATCTACACTCACATCACCATTATTATTTTCCTCCCAAAACACAATGTCAACTAATTCTAGTCGATCCCCTACCGCCGCATCAGCTGCCCAAAGTGATACCAATATGGAAGGTGCACCTTCTCCATTAAAAGGAGATGAAAAGAAGAAAGCACCACCCAAAAAGAAGAAGGCATCTACTAAAAAGAAAAAGGATCCAAATGCTCCCAAGAATGCTCTATCCGCTTTTATGTACTTTTCGAAGGCAAAACGACCTGAGATAAAAGAAGAGAATCCCGAAGCATCATTTGGCGAGCTTGTGAGTATATATTATTTTAATAACTTGTCTTATGTTATATCCTTTTTGTCCTCATTTATACATTGATACACTGACACACAACTCTTGGTATTGAGTAGGGAAAACTACTTGGAGTTGCATGGAAAGCGTTAAGTGAAGATGATAAGACTGAGTATAACGAGCAGGCCGCTGCTGATAAGTTGCGTTATCAGAAAGAAATGGAAGGATACACTCCGCCTTCGGATAATGAAGATGAGGACGATGGCGATACAAAGCCCAAAGCTGCAACTAAAAAGCGAAAGTCAAAGAGCAGTACATCAGATGATGAAGGTTCTACAACTACTGCTGCAAAGAAGACTAAGTCTCCTGCCAAGAAGAAAAAGGCTGCCGATCATCAACGTTGGACTGAGCTTACTCCATTAACTCGTCACTGGAATCCTCAACAAGCAATGGAAACTAAGGGTAGTTATACATTTACAATTATTAGTTGGAATGTTGCCGGATTACGTGCAGTAATTAAGAAACAACCAGATGCATTAAAAAACTTAGCAGAGAGATATAATGCAGATGTAATTTGTTTGCAGGAAACAAAGCTACAAGAAGTACACATGGATGATGAGAAACTCAAACTAAAAGAACACTTTGAAGAAAAGTTACCAGAGTATGATAGTCATTGGTCGTATTCACAGGAAAAGAAGGGTTATAGTGGCACTGCAACATTTGTTAGGAAGAGAGGAGGTAAGAGTAGTGTGAATGGTAAACCCCAGGGTGACAAGAAGAAGCAAGCAAAGTTGGGAGCCTTCTTCAAACCTTCTGGTAAGAAAGCAGCAAGTAGTGGTAAGAGTGAGGAAGAAGGATATGACGGCATGGCAATAGGAGATGTACCCATCTCTCTTCTTCAACCTATTAATGTTGAGACTGAGCTTGGTATGCCTGCTCATGATGGGGAAGGACGTACTATTACTGTTGAGTATCCTCTCTTCTATTTGACTAATGTCTATGTTCCCAACAGTGGTGCTAAGCTAGAACGATTGAACTACCGCACAGAACAGTGGGATCATGACTTCTTAGCCAAACATCAGCAACTCGAGAAGGATGGCAAGAAACCTGTTATTTGGTTAGGTGATCTCAATGTAGCATATGATGAGAAGGATACATGGAATGAGGGCGCTAAGCACTTACCAAAGAGTTCAGCAACCACACCAGAAGAGCGTCGAGGCTTTGAACAGCAACTTAGTGCGGGTTACATTGATGCATTCAGGCATTTGCATCCCGAAGGACGTGGACACTACAGTTACTGGAGTCAGCGAGCAGGCAATCGCGAACCAAACAAGGGACTTAGATTGGATTACTTTATTTGTAGTAAGGAATTGATGGAGGATGGTAAAGGGAAGGCGTGTGTTCGGGATAGTTATATCCTCCCGGATGAGGTTGGTAGTGATCATTGTCCCGTTGTACTTGAAATTGAAATTAAGAAATAAGAGTAATGAATTCAATACGTTGGGGAAATTAGATCAAAGGAATATAAGCCAGTATAAACTAAGCAAATCTATAGAAAGACTATAGTTCTAATATCTACATATCGGGGAACACTGATTGATCACAAATGAAACTTTAATACTAATTGACGATTTGCGTACAATTCATAACCTGAACACCTAGCTTTATAAATATATATTCAATAAACGAACTCTATCCTAACTGCTTAAGCAGAGGCGGCAGCCTTGGTCGAGGCTAGCTTTGCAGCGGCTGCCTTCTTGTTGTAAAGCTCACGGATGGCAAATGCAGCCAAAGTTTGCATCAAACCAGTACCATTGTTTGATCCTGGGGAATCGGCAAGACTGAGCATGGCCTGTGTAATTTCACCGTAGAACTTGGAGTTGGTGTTTCCAAGGTTGCTCTCAACATATACCAATTCTTGGATGTTATCGAATGTACCGTCCATCTCAACAACAGAAACATCATTTCCGAAGTATTTCTCTTGTGTGTACTTAAGCTTCATTCCAGGAGCGGGGGATGAAAGCTTATCGGCAGATGGTGACCATTCAATTTCAGATCCCTCATCGAATAAGTATGTGGGGTTGAAGTCAGCAACACCATTCTTCTGGATGGCACGTACTCTCAATGTACTCTTATCCTCGGGGTCAAGAGCGGTTGGGTTGCACTCAATAACATAGTCAGCAAACTCCTTCTGGGGTTCAATGTAGGCATCAAAGTCAGGCTTACGTGCCTCAATGGAAGCCATGATAGACTCAAGGGAGTGACCACGCTCTTCCATATCACGCTGAATCTTCCAGTTAAGCTTAACATCGGGGGAGATGTCAAGGTATAAACTGAAATCGATTAGATCACGAACACGCTCATCAACAAATGGGTGAAGTCCCTCAATAATAATAACAGGTGTGGGTTCAATCTTCTCAGGTGTGTCAAGTGTTCCATTAACATGGTTGTAAATGGGCTTCATAACAGATTGTCCATCCTTAAGTGCCTTAACATGTTCGTACATAAGATCAAACTTCTGCTCGGCGGTGTTAAGAGCAGTTAAACCAGATACCTTACGTCCCTCGCGGTCATTAAGATGGTAATCATCAAGACAGATAACAGTGGCCATATCTGAAACAAGTGTGTTAGTTTCCCATCCTCCGGGGGCACCGAATCCACCTCCAAGAGGACCGCATTGATCACCACCGAATGTGGAGGTAACACGACGCATGAAGGTAGATTTACCACAACCGGAATCAGCAGCAAGTCCAATAACAATGGGTGTTTCTCCATCCTTCAATGCCATTTGCAATGATGAAGATTTGGCAGCACGAAGACTGGATGGCATGAATGCCGTAGTGGTGGCGGCCGTAAGGGCAGCAGCTAGGGTTAGGGAAAGCTTCATGATTAATTGATTATTGTTCTTAAATGAAGTAAGGTGTATGACAATAGATTCAAAATTGTGAGCACGTATGTACAGAGGAAGCGTCAAGTATGTGGTGTACGTTAGTGCATCATTGTTTGAGAGAGAACACATACTTTTTTTCTCAACCACATCACAGATACGGTATCTTATTTTGGTATCCTTTTCAGTTTATTTAACCCTTTAATAACCGGGGCGCCTTTTGGCGCCTTTTTCGGTATCTTATGCCAAATGACGATATCTACCCTTCTAGACGGCCGATGAACACCGTTCCAAGCATGCCGTCCTCCTCTATATCATCCAGACGACGTGTATACCAACTTTCATGGTCGAATTCCGAGTATCGGCGGCGTTATTCTATCCGCCCCAAGTCAAGCGAGCAAAATTAGTGGTATCCTATGATATTTGCAATGAATATATGCTACTTTGTCGAGCTGGTATGGTATAGTTATATGCTGTGTATGAATATAATAAGTTTACTATCCTTTAGATTATACTCTAAACTATTGTTTGTGTACTTTTTGTCCTATGCAATACACTCCATCCCTTCCTATTCTATCGTACCATATACAACATTTGCTACCACCTCCGATCCATATCTGCCTCATACATGATGTCTCCACCTCTATATCTGATCATCTAGAGCATCCTCCTCCATGATTCATAGTGTTTTAATCGCCTCTATATAGTATAGATGTTGACTGTTGTGTTGGTTGTATCCCCACCTCCTCTAGAAAGTATCAGGACGTTGATATTCTAGATGCATCCTCCACCACCCCTAAAATTGCTACTTTGATGATGTTTGTATATCCTGGCATGTTATTGCCGCCAATTCGCATATCAGTGGTAATACTACTGCTACATGTTGTTCATATGATAGTTGTATATGCATTTGTAGGAGGAGATGTAATGATATTAACTTCTGATGGCATAATCAACATTTTATTGTAGGTGGTAGGTGGAGGAGGTGTCAGCGTCAACTTTCCTATTTTGTGGCTGCACTAGACACCTCCATCTATGGTCTCCTCGGCATCCCACCAGGTGGTTGCTTCAACAATATGACCATATATATAGTCTAGAATGGCATCAAACAATCTGTTATACCATCTTCTATTCCTTGATGATGCATATACTTCCCAATCATCGATCACATCATCTTGCGTCAACATTGCAAAAAAAAAATGACCTAGGAGGAAACTTGTGTAGTAGAAGTAGTAGACAACCCCTATTAAAGTAGTGCAATTAGACAATGTTAGATGGGTATATTAGCTGTTAGATCCTATGATTTGAAGTTGTGGAGTAGGCTGGTTGATGTATTATGGCAGTCGACGGCAATAGCGTTGAGTTTGTGGTGAGCGGCTCGGCCAAAAAAAAAATAGGATACCTCGGTTATTAAAGGGTTAAATTGCTTACATTTTACTATGAGAATACATCGTCCTGTTGGCCCAACGGTAAGGCGCCTGACTACGGATCAGGAGATTCCGAGTTCGAATCTCGGGCAGGATTTTTTTTGTTGGGTTGGACTGTGACAGTCTCTACTATCCTACGTGGGGATAAACTTACTGTTACGGTATCTTTCATTTTTATACAACTCGACTCTACAACCCATCAACTTGTCATCGACGATCGACTAAGATGCGGCTACTCGATGCGGGCGCCAATTGCACCGTCGGATCGGCCGTCGAGTGTAGTTTATGTGTAGTATCGGCGGCTTCTTCATACGACATATGTTTATGTATTGCAATAGAGTATCCTCTACCTTGACAATTTGTCAGGGTAGAGGATGTTGTGCGTAGAAGCTACATAGCGTACCCTGACAGGTTAGATGGTTGGGATGTGAATGAGATAGAGAGGGCAATAAATAAAGTAAGGGAGCGGGTAGATAATGTAGTAGAGATAGAAGACTTTACCTACTTAGGAGATTGAAAAGTAGCGCGGTATCTCCAGTATCTTTCAGATCTTTAAACTCTTTTCACACAACAAAAAATGCTAACATTTTGAGATGGCATTGCTGCCTATTAGAACGACGCCACTATCATTCAATAGTTGTATTGGTGCGCTCCTACTGCACAAGCATCTCCTACTAATTATAGTCGCCACGGCTGAACCGGCGCTGCTCAGTTTCTCCGCCAGCGGAAGAGCCGCACATCGATATAAAATTTCAGCTGTGCAATACACACACACGACGTGACAGGTAAGTCTATGGTCTATAAAACCAAACTACCGGCTCCATCAAACTGAGCGGATATCTTCTTTTATATATCATATTGTCTTCTTAAGTATAATAAACGCCATCACTCATTTATGTGGACCGTCTACTAACACTCTACTCATACAAAATACAACCCCCCAACATGAAATTTCTGATCAGTGCACCGTCTATATATTGAACCAACATATACTCTGTATCATGTCATCCTCAAACGGTCATACGATATCTGGACCTTCCAATAATAGCAGTAGAGGTAATACGAAACGGCAGAGGACCGGCAACCATTGGACCTTTCCGCTAACAACATCAGCTGCAGTTCCTGCAATTATATCATACACTGAATCACTTGCACAACAGTATAGAAATCGTAGCGAAAGGGCATTCTCCAACCGTCCGAATCACAAGAGACCTAAATCGGGTTTATCATTTGATGTCATCTATTCACGTGATCCATTGAATGAACACCAAGAGGAGAAGAAGAATCAGTATTTAGAATTATGTGAAAGATGTTACAGGTATCTTTTATCCAAGCATGCTGCACTGAATCCTGCATCACCGATGTTTAAGCATATCAATACTAAAGATAATCTTTTATCTATTAGGGATGGTAATCCCTATGTCTACTTGGAAGAGATGAGGAGGAAGGCCGGCTTTGCCGGTGTAGGAATCGTACGAGATGATCAATATTGGAAAGATTATAATGAGAAGAAGCGTTCTACTAAACCATCATGTATTGCAATTATTGATTTGAACAATATACAAACAGAAGTTCAAATTGAATTGACAGATATCATGTTGGGTGGGTTGAAAGAGTTGATCTTCGATGAACTACCAGAAGATATTGCAGGAGATATCTTAGCGGATATGATCGGTCTTCCTATCCAAGCTCAGAAGTTCATCCACAGTATCGCTAGATCGGCAGTAGAATGCAACAATCTAGGAGGTTCTATCGATATAGCAGGATATCTCATCAAGTTGTGGGAGCATGTACTGGAGAGTGGGTTTCAAGAGTATATGAAGAGTATGCAATATCCAATTGAAGAGAAGTCTATACTACACGAGCTTATCAATCATGGCCCACTCGGCTGGTACTGTGATAAGAAACCGCAGGTATGTGATAAGGCATTGGAATGTTACAAATCAATGTTTACTCCTCGTCAGCATGCCAATATGAAGAGTGGAAAGAATGTGCCCGTGCCGAAAGAGGAGAGTTCATGGGAGCCCGGCTATGCAGTAGGCTCTGAGCATCATGTCAAGGCTACTGAATTGTATCTTGATAAGGTATTTGAACGAGAGAATTGGAAGAATAGTATGGGAGGTCAGTATGTACCATTCTATCGGGTACCACCCGGAAAGCGGACTAGTGATATGCATTATAATGCCAAAGACGGATACTGGTTATGTGATTGGGTGGATATATCTCAGCCGTCGAAAGATAACGTCTTTCTCTCAGTAGCTAAGTATGGAGGATGGTATGGAGTAGACTGGGATAGATTGAGCAAGGTAGCAAGAGATAACAAGGAGATGGAAGAGTATATCCTATCTCTCCGTCCTTTTGGAAATGATGGACCGAGATGGGAATTTGCATTTAGATACCTCCGTGTAGTCGTGCTTGTTATGCATGTACCTTGGGATCATCTCGTTCGTGCTCTTGCTGTGCTCGGAGCACCGGGCAAGATGTTTAAATCATCAGAGGCCATTGAATATGATGATGATGAGTTTGACAATATGGGCATCGCCGCTCTATCCAATGACTTCCTCGACCAGCTTGTCCAGCGAGTACGGAATGTTGATGATACTCCTACTACCATTGTTGATATACTTGCCAGTAAGAAGGAGAATGACACATTGTATACTTTTACAATGTCGTTACATAATCGTATGCTTGGTAAGGTTCGTCCTCGATCAAGTGCTCATATGCACAAGAATGAGATGTTAGGTAGCGAACGAAATCTCAATCGAGCGGGTGAAACTGGCATGGAGCGTACGAGCGGCTCGTCTAAAGTTGTAGGAAAGAATCAACGGAAGCAACAATACATTGATGATAGTGCAAATGATAAGAAGAACCACCTTGATAGGAAGTTTCTAGTTGGTCTAGCTGCCGTTGCATCAGAGAAGGATGATGCCGATACAACAATCGACGAAACTGTGGCGAAAATGCTCTTCTTCTTAGAGCATGATCGATTCAACAACAATGAGATGCTAGATTATTCATCAATATCCGCTCGTATGTCGATCGTTAATAAATGTACATTGATACGTGACGAGTTGAAGGGTGCTTTATACAAGTTATATCTTGCTACTCGAAAGAACAAAGGCAATATCGATGGTGAACATCACGCTCCAACAAATGAAACATTGAAGTATACCGATACTGTTGTGAAATCATTAGTCGAGAGTGGTGATAAATTCTTCATTCAAGCCGCTGGCAGTGCCAATCCATTGGAGCCAACGAATGCAGACAAGTCACCATTCATTATGCCAGAAGATGGTGCCGAGCTCAAGAATAGGAAGGGCAAGACTGTTGTTCGCTTTCGTCGTAAGGATTTCCTACCCGGTATCACATATCATAGCTTGGAAGACCGATGTATGAAGGACACTAATGGCAAGGGGTTGACGAATGCATACCATGTCCAACGTTTCCCCAATCATGCACTTCAGTTCACAGAGGGTACCATAGAGTATCCTGGACGGGAAATAACATACCTCAACTCCCTTATGGTAGTAGAAGCATACTTTGTTCCCATCTCGAAGGCTAAAACACCAACCGGACGTGACAAGAATACTACTAAGGCAGAGAAGCAAGCCGAGTATGTACAAACACTACCGGAGACGTTAAAGTACTTCCGCCGCAATCATTACAATCTTGAGAAGCTTCAGCAGAAGCATTTAGTTGTTTTGTTGTGGCAGTTCGGCAAGTACTACATTGTGAAGCAACACAAGTTCACAGATGAGCCCGGTAAGCCGAAGTTCTCAGTTGGTGGATTGAGGGATAGGTTGAATGATGCAATGACCAAGGATCCTACTATCTTAGGTATCAAGTCATGGAGTAGAAATTAGACATATGATATGCATAGAAGTATCGTCAGATGATATGCAAGAAGTATCTTCGGGAGACCGTATAGATGTGTATGCATGAAATACATAACGATATAGATGTTGATGTTGTGTAGACTGTACTTCGTGCGTATCATATCATATCATATCATTAGTATAACTGCCAAGTATCTTTCATAGAAGTCGGAAGATAGTTTATGTTGTTGAGAATGTATGAATTATTACTACATAACGTTGAGTTTAGTACTTTTGGTATCATTGCCTCTCGGCGAGCCCTTCGGGGACACCTGCGGTGAGCAGTGCTATGCGCACGGCAATAAAGAGATTATGAATGCATAATGTTGTAGTTATTAGGGGCCATTGATGAAAGTGGGCAATACGATCATTCCATCTTATATAAAATCAAGTAAGATAGAATGGCAGTGGTCTATTCTATCTTACTATTGAAATTATCATGCATAGGTCTGACGTCATATAAGATAAGGTCACATGTGAGCATTATCTAAACTATCAGCATCAAGCCAATGCAATAAAAAGCATGGTCCGTTCCGAGATTCGAACTCGGGACCACCTGCACCCGAAGCAGGTATCATACCTCTAGACCAAACGGACAGCATCAAATCGACGATCACTTATAATATCAGTAGCTTGCAATAGTGGAACTCATAAGTCATATCTTTCCCTGTCTACTGTCTTTCCTTTCATTTTTTTTTTTAGCAAAAAGCATTGCTCTCCCTACCACACAAATAGATGTACATCGATTGAATAAGCGCCATACATTGCAGCCTCATTATTGTTCTATTTCTAACTGCAGTATTATATCATCATGAAAGTATTTTTGAGGTACGAAGACAATACCGATGAGTCTACACATAAAACTCTAAAAATTACATTACCTAAAAGTTGGAAGAGCGGTCCTACATCTCGCCTATTAGAACAATTTGTTGAATCATACAATGGCGGAAAGGAGGGAGAGTTAAATACCCTCGAAGTTAGTTCATTACATCTATCTGTTAGAAAGACGAAGAGCGGAGGTAGTAGTAGTGATAAAGATACCGAACTCAAAGATCTCCCCTCTGATGGTATCGTTCTAGAAACTATATCCGACCGTGAGGATGTATACATATGCCATGGACCATCCCGTACATTAGCGGATGTTAATGCCGAAAAACAAGCACAACTTGATAAGGTAAAGGCAGAAAAGGAGGCAGCTAAATCATTATCAAAGTGAGTATTGTTGTATGCATAACGTGTGTGCATATATAATCATTCAGATCTAACAAAATTTCTTTCTCAACTTAGGTGTGTGCACTTTGGATGTCAAAATCGATTCCCCAAGGGAGGTCCATATCCAGAATGTAAATATCACAGTGGACCACCGGTATTTCATGAGACTGCTAAATTTTGGTCCTGTTGTCCTAATAAGAAGGCATTTGATTGGGAGGAGTTTCAATCTCTACCATGCTGCCAAACTGGTACATGCACAGATGTTGCAGATGAGGACATGGCTGGTCAAAAACAATTCTTGGGTGGTTGTGATATCAGGGAGAAGATGAATGGCCCAGCTTTGAAGAGTATTGATGATTTTAATGCTAGTGAAGCCGCTGGAGGTAGTGAGGGGGCACCAGTTATCGAGCGATTGCGTAATGTATTAGGAGAGTTGGGTGTTGAAAATGAATTATTTGATCAAGTATTGGAAGGCATCAAGAAGGATGTCGTATCAAAGAATGGATCTGAGAATGATGATGCTACAACAGTTGATGAGTCGGTAAAAGTTCTCGGAAGTAAGCTCAAAGCTGCAATGAAGGGAATCGCGGTTGAACAATTGAGAATCAAGTAGGAGAAAACAAAGTAGGAGAAAACAATACAACACAATATCTTGGTGGAAGTTCACATACACAGCTTGACACGAGAGAAAAGCATATCAACTATTTAGATTCTACAAACTGGATACGTTTCTATTGGATCCAAAGCTTGCCAGAATGTCGCGACTACAGCGCCTATTATTGCCAAGCTGACCATGCTAGCTGCTGGAATTGCAGCTGATGCTTCTGCAAAGTGCTTTTGACTCAGAACATAAGCTAAAGTAGGACTTTTGCTCAATGTTTCAACAACTAATGTTCTTCTTGACGACTCTGCCATACTCGGCTTTAGAAAAGATACAATCCACGCCATGAACCCTCCAAGTAATGGCAATAAGTATGATGCAAGAAGTATATTGGTCCCACTCGATATGATATTAGTACAACTAGATGCACCGCCACTTACCAATACTAACGTTGCCAGGACACCAACAACTGGAAAGAAGGATTTCAACTTCTCTGTCAGTGATGGTTTAATTGTCCCAACACTTAAACCAATTAGTAGAGGACCGAGTACTAGTTGTGCTACTGATTTTAAGACTCCAATTGAGTCTACCACAACCACAGTCTTTAACATCCTCTCTGCTAACATTGGAATAGCAACGATGCCAAGTAGTGTAGTTGATAGTGTGCATGCAACTGAAAGTGCCACATCACCTCCAGCTAGTAATGCAAATAGATTCGATGCTTGGCCTCCTGACACACATCCAAGAAGAATGAGACCAATCTTATGATCTGGACTCAAGTGTAGTAACGATGCAATGAAAGTAGAAAGCATCGGCATCATACCAAAGCAAAGAAGTATGTTGAGTAATATAATGTATGGTTTTTGTATAGCTCGTAGTATATCTGATGGTGTGATTGATAAACCCATGGATAACATCAATATCCCAAGTGCAGATTGCATTACTGATAAAGATATAGTTGATCCGATAAAAGATGGATTCTTCATTGCAAATCCGGCTGATAGTATCGTCCATAGAGGAGATAATGCACAAAACTTTTTGGAGACTTCTGCAAATGATATACTCCCTCTATATTGACTACTATCAGATGACATGTTTATATTATCATGTTGCACGAACTTTTGTCTTGTAGTTAGTTGGTGTTGATGTATATGTAGTGGCAATCTAGTCTGCAACGATATTGATCTACTAATGCTATCTCGAATTGACGAGAAGCAAGTAGTTGGCGATATCATCAGTAATATTGATAATAATAGTACAATGGAGTGCATATTTATATTTCTCATGATAATATGCGTTAGTTGTACTTTGATATGAGTGACAATTGTTGGATGTAAAATTTAATATTATAACCAACTATAGATATGACACCATAATACAACCCTTTCCTTACGCTTATATACTATTCAATTTCCATTCAAGGATCTATGTATATACAATGTATATAATACCTTGCATTCAGTTCATCTGCATACTATCATCCCCTGCCATTATCTTTATTTATGAGAGTGTGCACAACTACGATACAAGCTCATAACCTGAGTAGAATTATTGAGTAGATAGACTGTATGTAATTGTTGTTGTTTGTGTTTAGTTTGCTATGATGACACTAAGAACCATTAGCGTCGTATGGCTATTAGTCATCTATATCATCCTATCTTCATCATTATTATCATCAGCGGTGGAAATCGAAGGAGAATGTAGCGCCGACGATCCCGATACATGCACCAACTCAAATAAGAAAGATGAAAATTCATTTGAGTTTGGTACTGATACTGCATCTGTACCTGATACTAAACGATCTACTCAACCTGCATGTGAAGATAAGGAAGAACGATGTGGCGGCTGGGCTAAAGTTGGGGAGTGTGATGCCAATCCTAATTATATGTTGAGTGAGTATTATGTGTAAATTATGTGCACCATACTGTTTTGTATTTTGCTCGCTCATATAGTTTGCAATCATTTTATCGTATAGTGAATTGTGCAATATCTTGTAATAGCTGCCCCGATCCTATAGATTTAACTGATGAGGAACATGCTTTATTGGATAAAGTTGCAAAGTATGGCAAACCACAGACAGTAGATGTGAGTTCATAATATTGCAGGGCTGATTTATTTTTGTACTATTGCAAATTCTAACATTCATATTGTAATTAGGGAGATGACTACAAAAAGACACTGGATGTTATTCGTAAAACAGTAGACTACATGGAGAATGACATTTATGGAGAAAACCCAAAGCATGATTTATCAGAAGCAATATTGGCAGAGTGTACTAATCGAGAAGAGCTATGTGCGTTTTGGGTTGCCATTGGAGAATGTGAAGCAAATAAATCATATATGAAAACAAAGTGTGCTCCTTCCTGTCGTACTTGTGAAATGATTGATATAAAGAATCGATGTCAACCATTGGGAGATGATGTTAGACCAGGATTACTGCCAGGTGAACTTAATGCAATGTTTGAACGAATTGTGAAAACTGCACCGGGTAATCAAACAGATGAGAATTTCGTTATTGAAGATGGATTGACAAACTACACGGTGTATATTCATTCGCAACCCGCACCATTAGAAGAGGGAGAAGAAGCAATAAGTAGAGCAAGGGATACTAGCCAGCCGCCATGGATCATTACCTTTGAAAACTTTTTAACCGAAGAAGAGTGCCAATATCTGATTGATATGGGAAGAAAATCAGAATACAAGAGAAGTGAGGATGTGGGTAAGCTATTGGCCGATGGCAGTTATGATTCACATCAGAGTACTACAAGAACGAGTGAGAAGTAAGTAGATAATTGTCCTTTTTCCTTGTATGCTGTACAAGAGATGTGTACTGACTTTATTTATCTTGTCTTCATCTTAGTGCATGGTGTTCCCATCGTAACAAGTGTAGAACTGACAGTATTGTTCATTCGGTACATAAAAGAATAGAAATGGTCACCGGTATTCCTGCAAATCACTCCGAGGACTTCCAGGTATTGAAATATGAGCCAGGACAATTCTACAGACAGCATCACGACTACATAGGACATCAACGTGACCGCCAAAGTGGACCTAGAATGTTAACCTTCTTCTTATATCTGAGTGATGTCGAGGAAGGTAAGTAGAGGTTTATATGTCTCGAGTATATGGCATGGTTTTGCACTTGAACTAACAAAACCAACTACTTCGAACCTTCTTTACTAAACTCTCTGATTCCAACAGGCGGAGCTACAAACTTTCCAGACTTGGGGATTGCTGTAAAACCCAAAGTGGGAAGGGCACTACTATGGCCGTCCGTGTTGGATAGCAATCCTTTTGACAAAGAAGATCGAACTGAACATGAAGCTCAAGATGTTATCAAAGGCTTGAAATATGGAGCAAAGTAAGTGTGTTCTTTTGTCGCCTATTTATAAGTACTTGATGACTTATATCTCACTCTTTCTCCTCTCGTCATCAACTTAGTGCATGGATCCATGCGCATGATTACATGGCTGCACAAGAGCTTGGATGTACTTGATGAAACGACATTACAATTAATTGATGTACTCTATGAACTTATTGTTTGGCTTCTGAAAATTTTTAGACTTGTTTATGTCCCAAACAAGATTTTGTGTTATTTCCCGAACAATACTTTCTTATCAATATCTCTTGAGTCTGTTGTCTCCAAAAAGAAGCGACCACATTGCTTTGCACTATCAGCTGCAGTGTACTTGCCGAAATCTTCCTCTTCAATACTTACCCAAAGAGGATTAATGTTGTTAAGAAGTTGAGCGTTCTTCTTTCCACTATGGTTGGCATCACTTTCCTTCATATCAACCGGATTAAATTCTTCCTTCCAACTACAAGATACGCTATCAAATGGTGCATTAGGACCGATGACTGCTGAATTATCAGTCAAGCAAACATCTTTCCAGAAGCCTAGCATTAAAGTGACTCTCTGATTATCATCATCACTAACAGGCCTTGTCTTTGGTATATCTTGCATATAATATGAGTCATTGTCACTGCTACTTTCATCGTCATCTAAAGTAGCAGAGGATTCTTGCGGTATTCCAGGAATAACTCCATGTAGTAGAGACCCTTCGAACGCCAATAGTCTATTAGGATATGGATAGCAAAGACAACCAACATTAGAACAATCTGTGCTACCCCGATCTAAGATTGATTGGTTACAAATGATTGTTGGATTACTATTACCAGTCTTTCCGCATACGCTACATCCAAGTTGCTTAGTAGGTATGTTTACTGTCAAGACGCAGCTTACAATTGGGCATGAGATACCATCATTTGATTTGGGATTTGTCTTTTGTCTCTTTGCACGGTCTTCTCCTTGATTAACACTTCCTTTTCTATGCTTCCAAAGACGTATCTCATCCATATCATAATGGAGTTGGTGTTCTCCATCTGGTGGTCTTTTGTGAGTCCAAACTTCCACACTTGTTGCATGTCTAATTTCAGGAAATTCGTCTTTCAGTTGTTGCTGTACCAGAATGGCCACTTGTTCCAATATTGATGAAGGAGGAGGTTGTGATGAAGTACTGATATTGCTTGGAGGTAGAGTTATGTTATGACTTGCAAATTGATTCTTTTCTTTCTCTGTTGTTGTAGCTGAGTTTACTTTGCTGTATAGTTCTGACCAATACTTTGATTCAGGTCTATATGCATGTTGTAAAGCATTGAATATCGATAAAGGCAAGATATCGTCAATTGCAACTGCTGATATAGGTGATGATGCTGTTGGTTGCTTCTTTTTGGAGACAACAGACTCAAGAGATATTGATAAGAAAGTATTGTTCGGGAAATAACACAAAATCTTGTTTGGGACATAAACAAGTCTAAAAA
>Ga0214479_100060_pt1 | contig 62238 bp, 44 predicted proteins | sample M1_20Mar14CPVII9_5_FD_165054 | JGI IMG/M metagenome (GOLD analysis project Ga0214479, IMG submission 165054) | Marine eukaryotic communities from Monterey Bay, California, United States - M1_20Mar14CPVII9sort6BwellE14 | ecosystem: Environmental > Aquatic > Marine > Unclassified | place: USA... | reverse complement strand
CTGCCAATGGTGACTGATATTTCTCCACTAATTGATAGCAAAGAGACAACCCAGCAGTATTCTCCAACCAATCCACTCCTCATAGACCCAATCATTAATGTAATTATCAGTCAACTGTTCATTTAAAATTTGTAGAATCAAACGATGATAACTCGGAACACCTTCGTTAATGTAATGTTTAGCTGGAGCCTTCCAACAAATCGTCTTTTGAATAACTGTTGGAAAAAAGTCCTCCTCGGTAGCATCATAACCATCATAATCAAATACGTTAAACCGTGAAACTTGGAAGGACGTTTCAGTATCTCGAAGCAAGTTCCCATCTCCTGTAGTTTGAAGTAAAGAGTTGAATCCTCATCTGAGACTCCTGAGACCGTGTGTGATGTTAATGATGCATCTTCTCCCGCTACTGCAAAAGTATATCCATATATAGTATCTTCATCGGAGGGGTCCATACTTGTTAATAAGCGATAATTGGAAGGGAATGGTTTGGGTTTGACCTTCCACGGTGTCGTCTCCTCCTCTACAACGACCTCCTCTGCAATAGGCTTAGGCATTGACATGCTCATGCTCGTATCGTCTACTAAACTCAAGTAGCGATCCTCCTCCACTTCCACAACATTTTGAGCGGAAGTGATGCCGACAATAGCCGCACCAACAATTAGGCATAGGGATAATGTTGATAACTTCATGACACAATTGTAATTGTAATGATCTCGCTGCTTTGCTAGCTACACTAAATAATGCTCTTTGTCGTTTGCAATGAGATTATGTCCGTCTTGATAGATCTCTTGCTGCTTCTTAAGTAGGATATGTATTGCTTAGATGGTTTTACTCTAATTTACTATTAAATAGTCAAATATTATTGATGATGTGTGGTTTGATAGATTATATCCCAACAATTTTTATTTTTGTGGTGGATGAGACACTTTATGTTTTATTTACCTTCGAGACTCTGCCGCTGTGGAAATGAATCGCCGTATGTACTCTTATTCTGCTACTCTGTCTAATAAACCTTTCTCTCTGTTAATACATCCTTAAACCATTGGATTTATAAATGTACATACGTCTCTCTAGGTACGCCAGGCACTGCCAAGACGTGATGCCGAATCATGGATTGGTATATATCAAGAGTTTCTAAAGTTGTTCCGATTACCATTACAATTTGATAAATTGGCTGGGCAGCTTATTCAGTATGTTGATGATTCAGACAAAACAAAAGTGCGCTCGATTGAGAAAACCAATGGTACTGCAATATGTCAAAATATAATGAGATCTGGGAAGCATTACGTTTCATTTCAGGTCAATGACGATGATCCCTCGGAAAACCTTGGAATTTTCTGTGGAATTATGAGACCGACAACAAAGGAGGTTACATGTTTGACAAAGTGCAGTCCTACCGGTGACGACCTCTCTAGCTTTTCTCTGAAAGAATACGAGACGTTGTACCAAAATAATAACATTGACTGTTGTTTAATGAGTACGTCCATTGGGATTGGGATGCTCCGTAGACGATGGAAACAGTGGAAGGATTCTGAATTGTTAGCTATGAATGATGAGGAGCAGCGTGAGCAGGCTGAGATGCAAAATAGAATCTGTCCATTCGGTTGGGAAGGGGTGGAAGAAACTGAAGAGTCCTCATTCAAAATAGGGATGGTATTAGATCTTGATAAGGGCACTTTGGATGTCTATAAGAATGACCGACGTCTTGGAACTATGAGGAGTGGATTGGTTGGAGAATACTGCTGGGTTGTCTCTTTGCTATCAATTAGTGGAGAAATATCAGTCACCATTGGCAGGTGAAGGAAACACCAAAGCTAAACAGAAGCAGAGCTATCAGAAAGAATACAAGTCTACTAATATTACAGCTGTCATCCTAATAACCTCCCAGAGCTGACACCTACTTTTAGTCCTCCGACATATCCTCCAATCCAATAACGACCATTAATGCCAAGGCCTTATCATCACAATCCTCATCGATATCAATGAAGTAACAATCCTTGATCGGAGTGACCCAGTTCTTGTGTACCTTGACAATCGTCTTACCATTCTCCTTGATAGTGAAGTCATGATCAAGAATAGCTCCATGGATTTGCCAATCACGATCACCACGAACTTTCACGACAAAAGTTATCACGAACAACCCCAATTTCACGCTTCTTGATCTTGGCAATCTCATCTCCGTTACCATTTTCAATCTTCATGGTATCACGAACACGAAGCTTACGTTCTTGAACTTGATACAATACCTCTCCATGACGAGATGAGCGAATGTTAAACGTCCCACGAGCACGAAGGACCTTATTATCGACGTAGTACTTGGCTTTACCTGATCCATGACCTCCACGACGATGAGATGCCTCCTTAATCTCAAAGTCTTTACCAAATGTTAATAGTTTCTCACGCATGACAAAGGTGTTGTTACCATCACCATTATCGTGACTTGTATGACTACCATTGGAAGAGCAAGACGAAGAGAAGGATGACTTGCAGCTACCTTTGTGGCTCGAAGGCGACGACTTGTGGCTAGAATGAGAGCTCTTGGATGAACACGAAGATGTTACAGATTCCTTTCCACATGATGATTTGATACTACTTCCACGACGGCTGCTACGGCGGTCCTGACGGTTCTCACGACGGTTCTGACGGCGTTCGGCAAATCGACCCATATTATGTGTTTTGTTTTGTTGATATATGTTTATGTTGGTGTTTGATTGTTGTGTTGGAAGACTCCCAGATGGATACTGCAAAGCAGTACCGCTCCCTAGAGTCTCCCGTCATAGACAGAGTGCCTCTCCAGTCACAGTCATAGACATAGCTAGCTCTACTCTCATTGCAATGAATCATGATAGATAGACTCATAATTAATAGACAACAATCGTAATAGCATAGCGTTGTCTGCCTGTTCAGCAGTTGTCTATTACTTTGAACAGTTCTAGTTATACTAGAGGATTACGAGTAGCACCACAATAGAGTGCACAACTAATCAACATCGAGACCAAAAGGCACTCGACAATTTATTACAATGTCGGCACAATCACCAAGAATCGACAAGGCCACATTAGACGCGGAGCTCACTGAGGGTTGTCCATCATGCGCCCCACGCCCAAGCAGCATCTCTCTTACTCTACTGGAGAAGCACATCGCTGAAGTAGCATCACAATATCCAGCCATCGAACCTAATGCGGACCATCTCGGGTATTCGGGTATTGTCTTATCACCAGCAGCATATGCCATCGATAGCCCCACCCCCTTTTGGGAGGTACCACCCCCCCCTGATATCGCACCATCCCAATTTAGTGGACTGCGTGAAGAATGAAAACGTCAGATGCGCCACTGGAAGGATCAACAAACCATGAAGTCGTCAATTCTAAAATTGTTATCCAAAGACACGGTCATCCCCAAGGAAATCCGTCCTTGTGATAAATACCCAATCAATATGACTATTCCAGGTATTTTCTCGGACCTCCGTGGTAGATATGGTGAACCAACCCCCGGGGAACGAAGTGCACAGGAAGCCAAATTAAATGAGCCCTACGATCCGCAGAGGAAATCAATTGAGCTTTTCTTCGAGGGATTGAAGGAAGTCTATTTATGGTCACAAAACTGTGGACCACCGTTCAGTGAAGAACAAATCGTACAGAAAGCACATACTGCAATTGAAAGATGTGGACACTTTGCCTTGGCATTAGAACAATGGCGGGCGGAACCTAACAAGACCTTCGCCAACTTCCGTAATCATATGATCCCAGCATATACGACATTTTGCAATACAATTGGTAGTACTACATCACATGCTGGTGGATATGTTAATAATGCAAATGGAGATGATGCATCATTACAATCATTGGAGACATACTCTGATATGTTCAATCAAGCCGTCAATTTGAATAATGAAAATGTTGCCCGTACCAACCTGTTCAGCATGTTGAGCTGGATGCTTTTGTATTTTATGAGACGATGATTGATATACTATCTTATTCAAAAACAGGATTGATATACACATCCAATCCTAATATTGATATTACGAGTAGAGGGGGTTACTCGTAGCTGCTCTTGCATTAGTGGATCCTAGGATACCGGGTTACGATTACAACAAAATAAGCAAGCTATCTCTCTCACTATACCCGACCAAAGATGGGATTGTACCATGGTTTCACACTCTTATTCGACGACTACAAACCAAGATGGGATTAGCGTTAGATTAGTATGATCAGTATTGAGTCTTCAGCTCATAAAAAGTATATAAAGGAAAAGAGCAACCTTAGCCTCCACTCCCGATACGGTAATACATACACGAACACACATTATTGCACATAGTATCTCAACATAACAGCTATATTACTAGATCCTTTCATCATGGGCCGATTTGCAGAACGTCGTCGCCGACATCAAAAGAATAATCATGAATCATCTTTGTCAAGTAAAGAGAATAAGTCGGTCAAGAAGAAGAATGGGTATCAGAAGACGTCGATACAGAACAAGTCACTCATAGACGAACCACCTAAAAAAGATATAGTAAAGTTTCTCAGAAGATCACAGCTTATGCAACTTAGTCAGTGGAGTAAATGGCCTAGTGTTAAGAAGAAGAAGAAGTAATTTCTTAAAAGTAATACACATTATCTTTACAAGCTAGTCTACATATCCAATTCTTGTTTCATACTCATAACAATATACTCTGTTCACTTCTATTTGCTCTTCGTAATAAATGGATAAGTAACAGGTCGGCATCCAAAGTCTGCAAACTTGGTAATGATGATGGTAATGGAAGTGGAAGATGTTGTTCTTCAGTTACATTTCTTGCTAATGGAGGAGGAGATACCCTTTCCACTTCTACAAGATTTGAGCTCCGGCTTTGTACATTCGACAGTGCTAATCTTAACAAATGTTCTGTTGATAGATTTGCAAATGGTGTAGTTGCAATGGCGGAGGGTATGATGGTATTGACATTCAATGATGGAGATGACGATACTGGAGAGGCAGCCTTCTTCTCATTCTCGGCGGCCATGATTTGACGCTTTAACTTTGGCTGCCCTTCTCTCAAGGCTTGACTTGTCTTTTCAATGGCCCGACGATCACCTATATCCCTATATGCTACTGGAGTACTACCATTGTCATCCTTATCATAGGGAGATACACGTTCAAGGAAACGACCACCAGTCGATCTAATCGCCGCAACGATGGACTTACTAATCCTCAACTTCTCATTCTTCATAGACTTAATATAAGCTTGTTTGTTTGAGTTAACAATCTTTCGATATGATATGTTGCCAGGGTGCCTCAATGGAAGAGAACCCCGGCCACCGATGATATCGTTGTTGTGTACATCGATGATGATTTCAGTTGGTGATAGTGATGACGACATGATGTGTTTTGTATTGCAATGTTTTATGTTTATAGTTGTAGGACGATGATTGTTTAATTTATGAGCATCACATTTGCATATCTTACCAAGATCATCATACATCTTGAGCTGCTTTCTTATTCACTTACTCATCATTCATTGCATGCTGTATTTGCAATGCCGTCAACTCGCTGTGCATTTTGCAAACCCGAAAAAGATAAAAATCGGGTACCGGTTGAAATCCTGTGCGTTATGACTTGTGACTTGAAGTCTGCCAGAGCAAATTGCTAGCCTCTCTTGGCCATATAAACTCGGCTACAACGTCTTGGCAATGTTGCTCAAGAGATCTTTGATAGTACACGAGATGTAGGTTACTTGGAATAGTATCATAAATCAAAGGGCATGCAATATTCATATACACAAGATACACTCCAAACCAAATCCAACAAATTTGACACAACTCTCGACTAGGACTAGAGCTAGATAGATAACATTACAGACAACTATCTACCTTTGTTATCATGACATCTACACTTAGTAACATTAACGATAGTAATGTATCCAATCCCTTTTCACCATATGTATCGTCACGCCGATCTTCTGCTTGTTTCATCGGAGGCAGAATCGTGGACGCGAAGATTAACGAGTTGGATACTGCTCGACATGTCACATCAAGAACCAATGCATCCAATCCATTTGCATCTTATGTCAAATGCAGATCATATAAAATCACTTTGGGTGCTTTGTAGTGGCGGATCTGAAAGACAGATATGTAGTAGGACCGATAAGCTAAGGCTTCCATAATGAAGCATTTCTTTAATCCAAAGTCAGCACCCCAATGTGATTGTTGTGAAGAGATCCAAGATATACCTTGCCATCATGTTCAGTAACACCAGTTAGCATTTGTATATCTTTGCCACTTGGGTCTTGGAAGGTACGAACGACTTTCGGTCGTCGTTCACCTCGTCCTGGATCAATCTCCGCCACTGCCCCATACGCTTCCGCTCTAGGTGCCCATGTTCTCGGTATAATCATTAATAATGTACGTACAGCTTTACTCATCCATGGTGGCAATGCAAAGATCGTTTGTACAAGGCCCGATATTGGTGTTGGTATAGCGACATAACATAATCCACTTTTAAATGAACAATCGGCTCCATCTAGAAACCCGGGCAAGTTATCTAATATCCTCTCAGCTGTACCCTTCTTTGAACCCTGTAAGTAATACTTCATTACACATCCCTCAAATGTTGAAGTGTATAATATATACATTTCATCTTTATCAACCGCAACTCCATTGGCAAATGCTGCACCATCGGCAAGGATGTCAACCTCCCCAGTCTCTGGTTTGTATCGTAAGATTCGACCACTTCGTTTCCCTCGAATACCCTCAATCTTGGAGGAGTATTCTATATCCCATTTACTATTTGTATCACGGTCTGTTTTAACATCACTGGCGTCTGAAAAGTAGACATGACCTGTATGTGGACCAATGTCTACGTCGTCGGTATAGTTGATGGGGCTCCATTTGCCATTTGATAACTTGACACGTGTTGCAACAATCTCAGGATATGACTTATTAGTTGATGATTGATTTATATTACAAATACGAGCCAATCCTAATATTGCATCTGCATAGTATAAACAAGTATTCTTATCAAATTTACCACCCAGTGGTCTGCCTACTCCTAAATCTGCAACCTCTGTAGTTTTTGCTGTCATTATATTATCATCTTGCTTAGATTGTTGAAAGTCTGTTAGTGAAACTAACTTTGCATTATTATTCATAATGTACATTATACCATTATTATCAAATAGTATAGTTTCTGGTAGTGTTAATAGCCGTTCTTTTTGTTCATCATCTTCGTCATTATTGTCAAAACGTTCATATATCTTTGTTAATCTACCCTCTGACATTTGTAGACTAATATTTGTTGGATCAACTTTTGATATTGCAGGTTGATGTTGTTTTGGTATATCAACTGCTGGTCCATAGGGTAGGAGATGCGGTAGTAATGTGATGATTAGACGAGCTAGTATAATAAGGAGTAGACTTTGATACATCATGATGTCTTCTGGTACTTATTAACAGTAAGTGTTCTCCCTGTTTTTGTATCGAGAGTTCATGTATTCTTTCTGTATTGTCCCAGGAATAGAAATGCACAACTTCTGAGTATATGTATGCCCTATTGACTCCTCTCCGATACAATATATTGCTCCTTCTCTTCCTACATCATAATATGCTAAGACTCCTTTCCCCTCACCTTTTAAAGAGTTGTCGCAATGAAAACACATTGAGCCTAAATTCTACGACCAACGATGGTCAACAAAGCAGAGATGATAAATGAGAGTCACTTGCCATTTGATAAGCAATATAATCGGAGAAACAGTAGATATATCTATCATAGCCCATTGTAATAAGTTCAGTCGACTCAGGGCGGTGGCTGATTTTGTCGAGTAGACAGACCAAGGAGACTCTAATTTGATTTTGCAAAGAAGATAAACTTCATACCAAAAAATTGATCGTAAAACAAACAATTAAGACACTAGCAAGATAATATATGCTTTGCTAATAGTAGAGATATATAACAGAGTTGCAACATCAAGCAAAAAGAGAGACATAGAGAGATAAGTTGCAATAGATATCAATATTATCCCAACAAAATAACAAACTCAAACAAACAATAATGTCGACAATTGATCATCCACTAAGTGTAACAACACTCGATCTAATCAACACTGGTATACTAATGGGATGTATACACGTCTTAACCGGACCAGATCACTTAGCCGCAGTGGCTACATTAGTCGGTACCTCGCTCTCGTCCTCTTCTTCTACTACGGAAGGAAGAGATCAAGGAAGTAGGCGTATGTCAAACTTTTTATTAGGTATCAAATGGGGTATTGGTCATTCAGTAGGGTTACTTGTAGTTGGCAGTGTACTAATTGCAATAGAGAGTGGTAGTACACAACAATGGATTGGTATGGATGATACTATACAATTTGTATTAGATATAATTGTGGGTTTAGCAATGTTATGTTTGGGTTGTTATGGTATGATACGAGCGATTAGACATCGTAATGAACATGAGAATACAGAGTTTAACAACAGAAGAGAAATTGATGATGAGGAAGAGGAAAGTATTGAACTAAACAAGGCAATATCCTCACCAAGTAGCAGACGAGCAAGTACAACAACACGTCGATCGAACTCTGGACGTGGATCTAAATCAAGTTCAAGAAAAAGTCGATCCAACTCAAATTCCATCCGTGAGGAACAGGAAGATTCCAACTTACTCTCTACTGCAGCAGCTCAAGATGAAGATTCATCATTCTTCAAGGATCCAGAAATGGCAATGGACTACCGTCGTGCAAGTATGGAGATTATCGATCAAATGAGTGAGGTATTAAATAGAGATGGTGATTCATTACGACGAGGTGATTCAACTGTGGTTGATCCAAGTGACACTGCTGATGTCGAGAAACGTATATTGGCAGCTGCCAAGTCATTACATCAAAATTCAGATCTGTCCAATGATCGTAGTAGTCGTCATGGCAAATCGAAAAGATCAACACCGTCATCGTCAGATGAAGAACAGGGAGGTCTGAAACGCAACATATCCGAGGAGCAGTTTCTAAGGACACTCAAGGCAAGTGCCAAGGGTGCATTAAGTAAAAGTTTCATGGCAATATTGTCAGATGAACGATCGTCGGGAGCACAACCATTGAGTGCCAACTCTTTAATGAATAAGGTTGTTGATGATCAACATCATTCTATATTGGAAGAAATGAGTGGTAGTAGTGGTACCTTGTTGAGACGATGTTTGAGTAGTAGCTGCTGCTGTTCGTCGAGTAGAGGTAGCTGTTCACCAGGTTTGTTGGCTGTTCTTGTGGGTATAATCCAAGGCATGGCCGGAACGAGTAGCATTCTAGGTGTGATTCCAGCTGTACAACTTGAGAATCCCAAGTATTCAGCTATATATCTCAGCACCTTTTGTTTCACGAGTACACTTGTCATGGGTGCATTTGCCTTTTTCTATGGATTCTTTAGCAGCTGGTTAGCTGGAGATAGTGTGGTTTCATCATCAAGAGGGAGAAGACGATCACCCGACGACCTAAGCTCATCGAGTAGTAGAGTATTTGTTGTTGAGGCAGGTTCGGCAGTATTGAGTGTAGCCGTGGGTATCATTTGGTTAGTACTGACTGTCGGTCGGTAACTTGGAGCCTCTTCGTAGTAGGATATAGTAGATCCTATAATCTGCGTTGACATTGAGCAGATGTGTACATGTAAAGCTAGGTTTTACTTTATGATCTAAGAGTATACGAAAAGCCTTTCATCTAGTTAAGTTGTAAGGATAGATAGACTGTGTTTAGGTTGAACTCTCCTCTATATTCATTACTTCTATCTTCTACCCTATACAATACCAGTTATGATCACAACCATCTACTTCTATCTCATCAAATATCAACTTGGTTCGTCTTCTAAACTCCTTGAGCTTTTCAATCTTCATCTCATTCCTGTAGGTATTTTTGAAATGTCGTATTTCATCATCAGTATAGTATAATGTTGGTATATCTATATCGGATGTTCGTGGTCTTGTATGTGTGGCAGTTATCAAATCCTCTTCTATTGGGAAGCATACACTCTTCTTTTGAGGTGTGCTACAATTCTTCTCCTTCTGGTTGCTAAGTATGCTCTTCTTTGACTGTGGTAAGTAATATCAATATCTTTATCTTCTATCAACTCGGTCAAGGATATATCTGCAGTATCTACTACTTCATCATTGCCATTACTATCGTTGTTCTCCCAACATTCTTCATCTTGTTGATGCAACAAAGTGTTAATAGAGTAGAAGTATAGCGGTGTGGCAGTTGCTGTAAACTCTGTCAATGATTGCATGAGCTGTATCTCTCCATCACCAGAGGGAGTGATTGGACGGAACAACTTAGTATTAGTCGTATCATCTGCTTTTATAACTGGCCAATGATCAGGAGTAGAAGTAGAATTGTTGTCCGTCAATTGCAATTGCAATCGATCCTCCTCATTTCCTGATGTTGTTTCCTTAGCATCTTGATTATGTGGTGGCATGATATATTACTCTTTTGTTTAAAATGGATAAGTTCATACTAAAATAAACTTGCTACTGCGTTAGTATTAGATGGAGCTCCGATTAGATGCTCTCCGATCAAGTCATTCACTTTCACTGAAATGATCGTATTACAATGAAAGGGGAGAGGCTACTGCCCATATAGTGTTCTCATCATAGAGATCGTGTTGGTGAATGCTACCAAACCCATATTTAGCTAGGACAGGCTTACATTTGGGCAGAGATGTGAATTAAAGCAACAAAACTGCACAGATTGTCCGAAAGCTGCATGCCGTTTTGAGTTTAAACGGTAGGACTTTTATTCAAGCGGCACTACAATACTTTTTATGTAGGTACAAAAGTGACATTTTCATTTTTGCCACTCATTAACCACACAACCGAACATCAGCTAAAAGGAAGAGCTCAATCTCCACTGCCAATGATTATACCAATGCCGATGATTGTAGTCTATTGAGAAAGTAGAGAGCTACCACGATGAACGGCGGCTTCTTCTTTCTATCAATAATTGTTCTACTAAGTCTTCTTCAAAACGTCCTTGTAACTATTAACAAGCTGTGATACCATCGATTTGACATGTCATTTGCCATTAAATAGGTATCCTCGCATTAATTTGGTATCTTTTATCTTTTCAAACTAATTTATTTATCATCTTGTTGATTGTTCTTCAACGCATATCACCGATCGGTATAATTCTCAATTGCCATACTATTGATACTAGATCAGAAATTATATGATGTAGTATCTACCAGATTAATGCCCCTATTCAGGGTGCCCTTCCAGTATAGTTTAATAAACACAACTCACATCAACTATATAAACACATCAGCCCATTAATTATGTGTTGATGTTTTGGTGTTGTTTTTATATTATTAATGGGTATTAGTACAACGTACAATCTGATGAGTTCCTCTTTCGTTTGTGATACTAGTTGAGGAAGGGTGTCTACTGATTCTTTGCAATATGATGCGTCGACATCAACACACTACAACTAGAGGTACGCCATAGTATGCCTTTCTCCGGAATAAACTCCTCATTTTGGCGATAATGGTCGATTTGCAACAAACAACAACCAAATAGAGGTAAAAGGCAACCTATTGAATGCAACTACCCTCATTCGATACAGCCATATTCATTACTGTTAAATGTACAATATGCAAATAATATCAATCATCGTCTGATTCGGTACGTTGCAATTTGCGTGGAACGAATGGCCTACAATTTGTTGAATTTCAATTTCATCATTGCAATCGCGTAGATTGAATAACCGTATGCACCACCCACACTCAGCACCTCCAACAACTATTCATCAACATAACATTTATATTAACAAATCAACTACCAGTGCCGTATCCGTGGTAGGAGTGTATCCTACTTTGCGGTCGGCTGACATATTAATAATAACATTATCACGAAAACAATAACAAAGCATGCCATCTTCTAGGAAGAAGCAACAGGGACAGGCAAGGAAGGCCACCTCTCCTCGTCAAAATCCTGGACTTAAAGAGTCAAAGACTGCTAGACGTAATCGTGAACGTTCTGCAAAAGTAGATGATAAGAATACGTCGTCGTCATCCTCATCTGCAAAAGTTATATCTTTACCAGAAGCTGGGAATTGGACATCCAATGATCTTTGCAACATCATTAAACTACCCAAAGCTGGAACACCGGATCATTGTGCAAGAGATGACATAAATTATCTCTTCTCCACCGAAGATAGTGAATTAGTTCCGTATGAATTGTTACAAAAAGAAGAACTACAGATGCTATTAGATCTTCTCAATGATAAGATTACATCAAAAGCTTATGCTGAATGGCATGAACAGTGGAGGATCCGAATGAAAGAATTACAAGATCAGGGTGGCAAGTATGTGTCCAACTTGAGCAAGACGGCTCTTGTATCCTGTAAAGGATTGTGGCTCACCTACTACGGCACGTCGAAGGAGAAGAATTACAAGTGTCCTCACGAAGAAGAAGAGTGTAACAAGAATGATCCTGCCAATCCCTCTATGCGTACGTTGCTTTTAGACCAAATTAAAATGATTGTTAAGGAAGCAACTGGGGAGTGGCCAGAAGATCTCACTATCGATTCACCTGATATCGCGGGGATTAAGCCTATTGATTTGATTCCAGTATTGTGTGACATTCGTACACAGGATACTACCGTGGACAATTTAGCAAATGATTGTCGTGTTACATCTAGCTGTATCAGAACAACAGGGGTTATCCTTGCTCTTTCAACAATTGTTTATCATTATGCCACGACGGGTGAGGCGCTTCCAATCATGTATGCATCAGTATTAGGTGCAGAAGAGCATATGGTATTTGGTTGTTCTTCTGATCAAGCAAAGAAGAAACGCATCTCTTGTGAACCATTCAAGAATTGTCTCGTCGTATGCCATGGGTGCAGGCCACATCCAGAGAATGATCTACAAGGCGAGAGGAATCTTCGGAACTCGTGTTATACAATGGAATGGCATGAGAAGACGGGTGAATGGATCATGAACTTTTATCATGCTGCTTTACGCGGGGATTTGCAATGCCGTCTCCGCAGCTTGCGTTGCACCAAGTATCTACTCAAGAGAGCAAAGTTGCTTGACAAGTCACCAGAGGAGATTGCTGCCATTAATAAAACACAACGTGCTGGCCGTGTTGATGGCGGGGAGGCTGTTGGAGAACAATGCACAATGGCATCTGCATTGAGAAAGGTTGATGGTGACGAGGAAGAGCTTGATGAGGATATGCAAGTACTGCTCAAGAAGCTGGTTTCCAAGTTTGGTAAGGAGGCTCTAGATTCCAAGATGAAGAAGAGAGTTAATCATTGGAATGTGAGATCATTGGCAGCTGCAATGAGGAATGGTCCTCTCTCCTCTGAGATGCTCAAGTTACGGTCAGAGTTAGAAAGTGTTTACACCAAGGAGGGACTTGATACCAAGGTGAAGAATGTCAATGCTGGTAACGATAGAGCTACTGATCTGAAACGGTATGCATCTGCGGTGAATAGCGGTAAGCCACTATCTGCCGAGATGGAGAAGACGAAGGCAGAGTTGGAAGCTATTTACGGTGGTAAGAAGGAGCTTGATGCCAAGGTGAAGAAAGTCAATGATGGTGTTGATTTGCATTCAGAGTTGAGACTGTATGCATCAGCAGTCAATAGCGGTAAGCCACTATCTGCCGAGATGGAGAAGACGAAGGCAGAGTTGGAAGCTATTTACGGCGGCAAGAAAGGGCTCGAAGACAAGGTGAAGGGGATCAATGCTGGTAACGATAGAGCTACTGATCTGAAACGGTATGCATCTGCGGTGAATAGTGGCAAGCAACTATCTGATGAGATGCTGAAGTTACGGGCAGAGTTGGAAACTCATTACGGTGGTAAGAAGGAGCTTGATGCCAAGGTGAAGAAAGTCAATGCTGGTCGGGACGCCTCGAAGAAGACAAGGACTAAACAAGTCCATCAACGAAACGTCAATGAACTTGGTATGATCATGGCCAAGCCTGAGGAGACGGTAATTCAACAATGTCCAAATTGCAAGAAGGAGAAGGAAACTACACACGTATTTATTGATGAGGATGTGAGGAAGATTGTTCTTGATACGTGCACTTCCACTAAATTGAAACCACGATGCTCGCATGTTATGCAAGTAAAGCCCAGTAACAAAGAACCGCCATCAACAATATCAAGAATATGCATTATCAGAAGAAGATCAAGAGCCGCCGCCGTTGTGAGTAGTAGTGACGAACCAAGCTCGAGTGGTGTTGATACTGATGTTGATACTGTTGTTGCCCAGAGATCGAGAGTTTATACATCACCTCCACTGTTCACGGTAGCCTCTGAATGTGTTGTACCAGAAGCTGGAATGAGAGCTGTGATGAGGTTCAACAATGGACTCCACTACCCAGGAACTATTATCAATATCCATCCAGTCCATTCAATCCAACCTAATGTTAGACGAGTGGCAGTGACTATCTGGCTTGATGATAATACAATGGAGCAATATGTCGAATACCCTAGCGTTGACATTCGCCTCTTTAGAACCTCAAGTTTGTCTATTGCATTTGACCGCACATTGTTTCCTTTGGACACTGAGATTACTCATAGTAGTGAAGGGTTTGATGGAAAGTTTGAGGAGGTTGGCGGCGAGTCTTCCATCGTTATTGCTAGCAATTCTACTGATATTACTATTGGTGGAGAGACAACTCAAGAGATTGAGACAACTCAAGAGATTGAGACAACTCAAGAGATTGAGACAACTCAAGAGATTAGAACTTATAACATTGGTAGCAGTATCGACGAGTCAGTTAATGAGAACTTAGCGTCATCTTTACCAGTAAAGCAACAGAAGTGGTTTGTCTGAATGAACCAGCTTCTTCATGGAATTCAATCCTAATGCTACCCCAGGTACAAGAGCTTCTGTGACTCGAGTACTCGAGTACTACAGATTTGGCAAGAGGAGAAATAACTGCTGCACTGACAAGATGTTGCTACCATGTTTGAGAGGAAACCGACAACGCTGGTACTAGTATTTAGTAAGACATAGTAGTTTAGTATTTCATAATTCATTATGAATTAGTTTTCGGTATTTATTGGTTAGAATAATTATGCAGTAGATGAGGTAGTTAATGACAAAGATGAACTCGGCATAACTTCTTCTAGTGATTTCAGCTCCTCTTCTAGAGTATTTGCCGCAGTAGTGTTGCTCTTACCTATTCTATTGACTCTGTTGCCGACTTTAGCAGCTTCTCGTCATCGTCTTTATCCATGGCCGATCTTCTTATAATAAACCAATGTAAAAGAGGTGAACGAAGATACTTTTTTTATGTAGATAAGTGACACTTTCATTTCTGCCACTCACACAAATCTCACAACTAAAATTAACCCAATGATGATAAATGATAAGATGAAGAAGATAGAGTGTCAACTATCGACCGACAGATAGAGAAGTAGAGAACTACCACGATGATTGGAGGCCGCTTTCTCGTCCTTTTACTACTAACTCTGGTCTACAATGCCCAATGTGAATCATTGGCAACGCCATTTGATGGGCCAAACGATGATAGATTTGGAGATGGTGACAAGTTTGGTATATTAACGGGCGATACTGAAGTTACAATCGAACGATTCGACATTCACATGTCAAACATTACCGATACCGTGCAAGTGTGGATTCGACAGGGCGATTTTCCCGACCATTCGAACACGGGGACATTGACAAAGGTCTTGGAAGAGGTTGTAACAGGGCAAGGGCAAGGTATTCCAACAACGTTATCACCATTCGATCCGCCCATTGTCATCCCTGCCAACTCAATCTTGGGCGTCTACTCTCTTGTAGACAACTATCAAGGAAATGACATGTATCACAGTACAGGATTGTTGGGTGAGGAACAAGTGTTCATCTCGGATGATTTCATTTCTATTACCGAGGGTATCTCTCAGTGGACGCCCCACAACAGCTTTCAGTGGCCAACTCGATGGAATGGTATTGTATATTACTCAACACCACAAAGTCCATCATCGTCACCAAGCATTTCGGCAGTGCCTTCTGTGTTGCCGAGTTTAGTGCCGTCGTCACAACCATCAACCGAACCCACGGATATGCCATCATCAAAACCAAGCGATACTCAATCATTACAACCTTCGGAAGAGCCGACAAGTACACCAAGTCTGATTCCAACATCAGCGGAGAGTCAAGCTCCTTCTAATGAGCCCTCATCTCTGCCTACACAGAGCCCTTCCATATCTGCAGTGCCTTCCTCTCAGCCTACTTCTCACCCTTCAATATCAAGTCAACCCTCGGAAATTCCGTCAATAACGAGTCAACCATCGGCACTGCCGACTGAGAATCCAAGTGGTATTAATCCAACGTCTACACCAACCCTACTTCCAAGTCAAGCACCCACAACATCACAACAACCATCATTTGTTCCAACAGATCAGCCATCAAAGAGTGCTATACCAAGTAGTCAACCATCGGAGAATCCTTCAAGTACAGTGGAACCAAGTTTGACGCCAACCGGTAAGTCTTCGAGTGTGCCTTCTTTGCTACCAACGATTGAGAGTAGTAACGTGCCATCTGCAGCTAGTAGTCAAGTTCCGTCGAGTCAGTCCACATCTAGACCAAGTGAGAGTGTATCTGCAGAGCCTTCAGTTCAGCCTAGTTCAACAGCCGAGAAGACTGGCGAGCCTTCAGTACTGCCCACACCGAGTAAGTCGTCTTAAGACTTGCCATGGCTGAACACGGAGATGAACTACCAGCTTTGGCAGTACTTCATTTACCACACATCGAAGGATTGCCTTCATATATTCCATCTAACACTCTTTTCAACCCTTACAACAAAGCAGAAACTTCAAACCCAAGTACCCAGGAGACACAACGACCAACATCAGTTCAGTTCATACTAATTCCAGTTACAAGTAGCCCTTCAATTTCAACAGAACCAAGCAGCTCAGATGAAATGTCGTCAACTCCTCCCAGTACAGGACCATCAAATAGTCAAAACCCGTCATTAAGTGAGTTGATTCGGATTTATACCATGTATTGTCGATTGAATATGGAAGGCTTACTATCGCTTCTCTCTTTAAATTCAAAGTTTCATGGTCACCAACAAGGGCAGAGGAGTCACTACTTCCTAAAATACCATCTCGCACTTCATCTTCCGCCATTATGATTCGGAGACGTGAACTTTCCATCTTGATGGTTGTATTGTTAGCAATTTGGCATGTCCTTTGTGAGGTAGTGTAAGGAGTGGTGGATGATATTGATAGTCGACAGAGTTGCTTTTCATTAATTCATGTGGAATGAAACTAACCGCCAATCCCCGGGAAATCTTTAGATTGCATTGTAGGTTCATTATAATGGAATAGTCAACTTCTTCATCTTGCCAAATTCACATTGTATACAATTCACACGTATTGGTATATAACTAGGCAATGTCAATCCCTCCTTTATTGTGCCCTCTTCTTGATCCTTTGATGAGAACAATGGTATACATCTAATCTTCTCCACATCACCACTATTAACATTCTTTTGATTGTTGTTGTTGTTGTGTTGAGAAGTGTTGTTGTTCCTATTGAATAACATTTGTGGTATAACATTACCATATACACTTGCAATACTAACATGTAATATACACCCTCCCTCTCCATCCTTTCCCTTACTATCTTCTCCCTTTCTTCCCTCTTCTTTCTTATTCATATTATTGTTATTGTTATAATAAGATAACAAACCAAATTTCAACATGGTAGCATCCACAACCGGCAATAGACTTTTCTTAATCCAATTGGATGAACTTATAGATATTGGTATGCATAAAAATGTACGTGTTGCTGTATCATTTGTTAATAGCATAGTGTTTTGTGGTTGTACATTTACTATTCTATCTGTTGATTGACTGCTACTACCTCGTCTTCTAGAGTTGGTAGCATGTATAACTGCAGATAGATTCTTTTGTATATCGGATAAGAATGGATTGACTGATGGAGAAGGAAGATAGATTGGTCGAGATAGTGAGATGTGTAGGTGAGATGATTCGGATGTTGATTCCGATTTAGACTTAAGTGGTGCATCCTTCTTTGACGATGTGTTTGTTCTCTGTATCGGCTCCATCGGTATAAGAGGTACAATAACCGTATCTGATACTGTATCATCTGATGCTGCTGTATCATTAGGGGGGCTATCTCGAAGCACCTCTGCCCAACGATGTATCAATCGTCTTGCAACTGGTAAAAACATTCGTGATTGTGGCATATCATCATCATCGCTGCTACTACTGCTGTTGCTACTTTCATCATCACTACTCTGACTATTACTCTGCTCATCTGATGGTGTTAATGTAGTGCCACCTCTTGTTTGATCATCATGATGCACAGCTAATGATGTACCTTCATCAACTTGTTGCAACAAATCTAATGAATCGAATGATGGCAATGGCAAATGTATATGACCTACCCACCGTCCTTCCAAATGTGGATGACTTCTATCAAATTTATTATCATTTGTTGTTGTACCATTATCATTGTATTGCGCTATAGTAACTTTATGCTGTTCATCTACCAGGTCTATCCTTCTCTTCTTTGCAGAGTTCATATCATATATCAATTTTTATATTTTGAATTGTGATTTGCAGACGTATCGCTTAGATATATCAACCGTACACGACGTGCTGTTACTGTTACTCCTAATACTAGTAGGAATGTTGGTAGTATTGATATTGAGGGTAGTTTGGGTACTATTTGTTTGTAAAGCGTCTTCTTCATGGTCGAGGGTGTGAACACATCCTTAATATGTAGATTTTCTTTCCCCAAAATGCATTGGTATCCTTTTCTCTTTCTTTTTTCAGTTCTGTCAGTCATAACTATCTGATAGGGAGGAAGATTCTCAAAGCAGTATCGAAGCAAATGATAGTTTGACAAGAGTTTGAGTGGGTAGTTTGGTCTTATTTACAATGTTTACAACTGTCTACATTACGAGTTAGTCTTCTTAGCCTTCCGATTCCTCTCTTCTCGCAATCTTCTATTCAACTGATTCTTTCTCTGATACACTGTCACTCCATCTGTGTCCTTGACTTTACTTAATTTCATCCCCGGTGAGTATAATTCAGGGAATATGAATCCGCCTGCCAATAATGCAGAAAGTAAAGATATATTCGGATCCTTTTGTCTAGCTTCGATTCCCTGTTCATCCTTCTGTCGCCATGTCTGCCGGGATGTTTCTTCTTCTTTGATCATTCTTTTCTTATCATTGTAATATTGTTAATAGATTGACTTGGGTCGGGGCTCAAGCTCACTCGCTCTTGTGTAATATTATTCATTTGTTGTTCATCAAATAGATCCAGATCTAAATTCGTATCATCATAAAAAGATTGAGCCTGGGTATCTATGTTTATCATGTCCATACCGTCACTTGATGTGTAGTCACCATCTGAGTTACTGTTGGGATCATCTGACGTTGTATTATTATTGTCATCCTCTTGGCCTTCAATTATTGACCTTGCAAGAGCGAAAACGCTTCTAAACATACTTCTATCTCTCCTCCCATTTTTCTTGGTACACAACGACTCGGTATTGAGAAAGCAGCAAGACTCTGCAGTATTTGTTCAGGTGTCCCATTGTGTATCACAAATGACTGTCGGCCTCTCCTTGACAGTATTGCTTTCACGAAAGAACCCAGTATCTTCCAAAAGGGAGGTTTACATAAGTGTACAGATTGACGTCGTATTGGTAAATCCATATCCGACCTTGCAATTGCTATATGTCAAGAAAAGAATGATGTGTTGATTCTGATTGTGAGATTGTTTTGTCCAATGGCTATTAAGCAATGTAAAAGAATAGCATACCTAATCGACTTGATGTGTCAAATTGATGGAGTTTGAATCCCCGAACATTGTATATGACAATGAATCCATTATGTCGGGCACTCCTATTCTCCATTGCTACATGTGTTAAATACCACCAAACTAGAATCATCTGTTCATATTCCAACAAGGTTGATTAAACGACCAAATGAATATATGCAATAGACACACAAACAAAATCATATACCTTATCTAATTCACCCTCAGCCAAAGCGGGTTCCACATATATAATTGCTCTTCCCTTATCATCCAATACTGGTAACAAAACTAAAAAGCCTCTTTTTATTGATTCTATGTGATCAGACATTGCTCCTTTATATATTGATATAAGTATAAGGTTCCAAGTTAGTAACATATGATATGCACAAAATAAATATAAATGACTACTACACAAAAGATCAACACTCAATTACATACCATATAATGTCAGTGGCAATGTATAATTATCACCGAATAGTTTATGCCTTTTTGTCCAGTATCGTAGAAGTCTAACCAGTGCATTCTGTTTAACATACGAATAGAAAGTGAATATATGTTACCGATGCATGCAGGGTCAGATGTATACGACTGTACGGGCATTGGGCAATTGCAAGAATACCTACTTACATCAACATTGAAACCCTCTGCATATAAGAAAAGAAGTAAATGATCATCATTAACCAAATCTACATTAACTTGTTGTGCATAAACGAGTGATGACTTTGATTCGAGTGGTGTGGCGTCTAATTTCTCTTTTAATTGCTGCAAAGTGGTCACTTCCTCGCTCGTGGACTTTCTTATATTATAACAATCTTCGTAATCTTCATCATCGATGTTAGGTTGTGCAAATGGTTTACTATAATATGTAGATGACATAATGATGTTGGATAGCTAATAGTTCTATCTCTGTGTTTCGTATCAGTTTCAGCAAGATGCAAATTGCAATATCTCCTACTTATCTTATTACTCAATTGATCTGATTTGATTTATAATATTGCTGCATATGTATATTGTACCCGCCACTAATCTTGTTGTCGTGATAGTATTATGTACGCAACAATCATCAATATCATATCATCTCTTATTTCATGGCGAGGGGAAGGTGAACACTAGTAAAGTTTAGTAAATTATATAAAAAAGCTCATTATAGGTATATCTATATATACCAATACTTTTCATCAAATATCATTTTCGGGGTACGTTTTGGTAAAATTATAAGGGGTTTAAACGGGGGGTGGACGGATCGTAGCGGCTAGTGAAATGCTTCGACCATCCGTGAATTATATTCAGCAAGCTGAAGTGATAACTCGAGGTTTCAAAAAGTAGTTTAACAGTGTGACAACGCGTGGTTGTCAATACTTTGTTAAAAGTATTAGAACAGTTACTACACAAGATCAAAGCCAAAAGGCGAAGAGAGATAATATTTAGAGTGGCGTGCGCATGAGGGTGGGCAGATTGAACATGAGTAGGCAGTTTGAGGTAGAACCAAATCTTGAATGTAAAAAGAATGGGAAAAGATACCTAGATCTCAACACTCAACGCTCGCATAAAAAAAATATCAGCGGTCAAAGGGTAACATCTACTGTGAGGGTGTGCTGCTTGATGGCGTAGTAGTAGTAGTAGACGTTCATTACATTCAAACCATACTGATCGTCTTCATCAACAGCTTCATCAAATCAATACCCTTTGATAGATTGAACGGCTAACTCAATACTGCAATATACCAACACTACATCAATTGCCCTCGACGTGCACCACATTGCAATAAGATATCAATTGCAAATCAATACTAAATAAACATGGTGTTAACAGTTCATACACCAGCCACTGGTGATAACGAGCCTGATACTAAGAAACTAAAGATGGATGTAAACGAGCAACCTGCCCTACCACCTACGACTAACACCCAGGATACTAAAGAAGATTTGATGCCATCATTACCCTCACTCCCAACAGATGATACCACTCAACCTGCCGCCACCGCTACATCACCCAACGCATCCACCACAGCAACAGTATTACCACTACCGGATAAAGAACAAACACAACGTATTAAACCATCAGAATTAGGTAATCCATTATGGAAGTGTGCTGGATGTGGATTGAATGAAAATGAATGTAATACTCCGTTATTATTATTCGAAGATCCTGAGGAGGCTGATCCTACTTCTAAAGAGGGAGAAGATGGTAAGAAGTGCGAGGAGGAGAAACGGTAAGTCCTATTTGTTTTACTATGTTGATTGTGTCTGGGGGTTTAGAGTTGCTGTGTGGGTGATAGATATACATTTTTGATCACATCTTATGCTCACTTTTCGTGTTCTCTTCTCTTTGCAATAACAACAATAAAAAAAACAGATACTGTGCACCCTGCATGACAAATAAGAAAGTTCGTGTCTTCTGGCCTGTCGATCAACAATGGTATATTGCAAACGTGCAACAATATAATACCAATACAGGCGAGCATTTACTCCGCTATCCCGATGGTGATACCGAATGGGTACGTATTGGTGAAGATCATACTACCAATACACAGTATAAGGAGTATTTTCGTTTGCATGGTAACACTACAGATGGTGCAAGTACCTCTGCTGGTACGGAAGGTGCAGGTAACTTAACACGCTTACCAAGTTTAGGTGGAGGTGTTAGCTTTGCCTTGAGTCAAAGTTTTGGTATGCCCGGTCTTATTGGTGGAGAAACATCACAGGGGTTGAAGGGACAACCATCACAACAACAACGTTTATTCCAACAGTTGAACTTGGACCGTACTGCTAGTAGTATGTCAAGCTTTGGATTTGGTAGTCCTCTTAAGGCTGGAGCTCCTGATGTGGGTGGTGATGATAAGGATGGTGTACCGCCATTCCAAATTCTTGATCAGAATTATACACATTCATTCTCGTCCAAGATTGGTACGACCAACTCATTGGAATTTGGTGGTCCTCACTTGCCACCGCTGCCTCTTGATGGTAATAATGCACCTCATCCGTATTATCACGCCGGTCCGCCACAAGATGGCGAGGGGAGAGATGGTGCTCCGCCAATGTGGCAACATGCTCCTCCTATGAATCAGCAGCACTTTTCTTCGTCGAATCAGCACGGACATCCAATGTATGGATACCCACCACCCGTTGAACAAGTTGGTGGTCAGAAGTCCAGTTCCACCAAGGCATCTTCATCATCCAAGAAGGCATCCAAGAAGAAGGATGGCAGCAGTAGTACGCCCAAGAAGAAGGAGAAGAAGGCAATCCCCAAGGCTTGGACAAAGATTGAGGATGAATTCCTCCTTGATCAAGTCTTGCAAATGAAACATCCCTTGAAATGGTCTATTCTATCACAGACTATCACAGACTTTAATAGGGAAAGGGCCGATGAGGCAGGTGAGGAATCATTCGCCGAGAGGTCAGGGAAGCAATGCCGAGAACGGTATGTCAACCATCTCAATCCCCGTCTCAAGCATTCAGAGTTCACTCCCCTCGAGGATATGAACATCTGGCGTTTGTATGCTACCATTGGTACACAGTGGGCTAAAATGTCCAAGGTAATACCCGGTCGTACTGATAATAATCTCAAGAATCGATTCCATAATCTCAAGCGTCAGTTACAACGTGAGGAGGATAGTCGTAAACGTGCCACACAGCCAGAGGGGTATGATGAACTTATCCATACTGATCAAATCCGCGAGGTGCCTGAACACTTGCGTACAAGGATTGAAGATATGTGGAATCATAGTCATCATATCGGATTGGTAGCTGCACACTGTGTTCAAGATTCAAGAGATGAAAGGGATTCGAAGAATACCGACGGAGAGACTAAGAAGGATGGTGGTATATTTGGATTCGGATCGGTAGTTGCCGTGGATGGACGAAAGTTTGGTCCGTTTGTTAAAGTCACAGAACACATGCAATGTGGACGATGTGGATTGTTCATGCCAAGTGTGCACTGTGGTACTGAAATGTGTACCAAGACAAAGTGGTGTAGGACATGTACCAAGGTATCGATTAACTTGTCTGGTAATGTCTTGAGGGAGTGTTTGAATTTACGTAAATGTCAGGATAAGGGCCTCGATGCTGATGTGGAAATGTTGGTTGCTCAGGTACGAGATGGTATGTAAACAGAGTTGCATATGAATGAGAGAAGAGAAAGTTGCCATGTCTTATGTTGTGGCTTGTATAAAGAGCGTTCATATTTTCTTGTCGCCATCCATCTTTAGTGTTTATCGGAATAGCTTCGGTGCTTAGGGCTTCATATATGTAATTAGTAGAGATATGTGTTGATATGTTTGTATCGTGTTTATGATTCTTATAACTAGCTACGATATGTCAAGTGTTTCTATTGTTAAAGCTAAAAGATAAATATTTATGCATGTTTATGTGCTTCATTGGCATGTATCTCTTCGGTATCTTCTACTGATCATCACGTCAACCGTACTTCCTCTATTGAATCTTTACTCATATGATATGCAAAGGGATATAAACTCATATACTTTGAGTTGCAACTATTAGAACATGTCATGAGACTCTTGTTGTCAAGAATCTTGTTGTACTTGCAATCTAGCATACAAACTAACGCAGCATTGATACGACCATGGAAAGTTTCAGGACAGAGATGCATCCCATCATTCTACGGATATGATAAGTGAGTGAGGTGAAAAGAGATACATTGATAAGACATAGACAGTACAACATATACATCGGTCAATAATAGCATCTACTTACCGATATCATTCCAGGTAGACATCCTCTAGGATCGTTTATAAAAGGAAGTGATGCACAAATATGGGCTGCCAATGGCTTAAACATACTATCTAATCGAAGTGTATACGTTTGATGATTAGGAATGTTTAATATCTTTGCATTTGCTTCAATATATGCTGTAGAAAGCTGTGCTATATCCAATACAAGTACCGACTCAACACTCGATGACTTTGTAGAGGTATACATTCGAGCAAAGTTGCGTATCCGTTCATTTACTTCATGTAACTTATCAACATTGGTATGATTCACATTATTCATCCATGCAATTGTCGGTAAGATGACAGTTGTGGCTTGGAATAGAGTACCTGCTGCTGATATTGCTTCTTCCAAGTAATACTCATCAAAATCATATAAATCTACATGTCCTGATTGAAATTGATACATCAGTACATCTAGCAGTCGTTGTCCTCTCTCATTTATATTGTTGACCGCTATACCATTGTTGTCAAGTGAGGTATCAACATCACTACTATCTAGTGCTTGTACTATCGATGAAATGGCAGTATTATTCATATTCCACTTTGTTTTTGTATCAATCATGTTTGTATTGTCCTTGATAACTGCAAGCATACCACCCGATTTAGTAGTAACTATACGCGGTTCTTTCACCCATTGATTATTTGTGTTCTCTATAAACTTTGTATTGCAATGAGTTGCTGCTTGCTTTGCCAATAACTTTCGATCAATACTTGTTGTTTCATTCGTCATATTGATCGGATAACACATTGCTTCCTCTAATCCAGCATGTAGTTGCTCACCCAAGGAATTACCAACTATCAATACTCTCAAATTCATATCTGATATATGTACTGCAAAGTCAAATACACCCGATTGATTTAATGGATATTGCAATGGCTGACGTGTGCCATTCAATCCTCCCCATAATTTATATCCTTTTGGTTTGTGTATTAACTCTCCTACACTGCAGCGATACTCTACATCACTACCATCGGTATGTAATCCGTGTACTGGTAAGTTATGAACTATTCGTGCTTCTATAAGACGGTGGTTCTTTTGTATATGTTGACCATCTTGTTGGTGTATGAAGGTAGGGCTGATGGATTTTATCTTTACATGATAGACAAACCAAATTAACCAACAAAGAGATATGATACTCGCTCGTTTGCTCGGTACTATTAAACTATGGATAAATCTTCGTATATAGCTTGATTTAATAGATGTAAGACTACTATTCCGTGGCATTCTATCATCATTAGAGGCCACCTACGAACATACTGCATTGAGTTAAATTAGAGGGGGTAGGGTATTCTATTCCCGCAACGGTTTATATAGCATGAGCAATGACGCTCTTTCTTTTTTCAGGGTGAACTTTATATCAGTTGGTTATTAGAGACGGGTCGTAGTATTGATTTACACCATCGAATAGCATGGCTGAATATAGTACTACCGCCGCTGAGGAGGATAAGGAGGTTGCAGTGATAAGTGATTCCGAGGGAGAAGATAATGATGATGGCATGGTTGATTTTGATGATGGTTCACCCCACTTAACATTACCTCCCGAGGTTTGGGCTTCAGTTATCAATTGTGAGTATGTATTATACTTGTTTTAGTTTATCGATCATATATTTATAATGTTGTATTATTAATATATACCTCTACCCTCTCGATAGACCTCCCATACGACTCGCTCATATCATGTGCATCAACTTCAAAATCTATGCTACATGATGCATTGCCATTAGTTACAACATTACATATTGAAAAGGCATCACATCTTCGCATTGGATTAGTATCAAAACATCTTCGAGATGTACAAAGTATATCAATTTACAATCTATTCAGGTTGCCTTTTATAGGTGACATTGAATTGGATGAGGACATTGCAACAAAATCAGTGCACTTTCTTTCTAGATTCCCTAATCTAGAGAGTGTTACCTTTTGGGGAAGTTGTAGTGGTAGTTTGTTTTCCTTAAATATACTGTCAACTGACATTGTTGAGGAACAGAGAGGAAGTCTGTATAACTTATTGGACTCGTTCTCGGGAGCATTTAGTTGTAGAACTTTGCCACAAAATTTGCAAATTAATGGGTTGAGATGTCAGCATGCTAGCACAGGAGATTGTAAGGTATGCAAGAGAGTATGTAAAATGTTCCCACTTGAACGTATTGGGGATATCGATTTATGCTTACCAATTGCAACAAGCAAAGAGTTAATCAAGACTCGTCTAGGGGGGAGGGATTATCTTCATTCTGAAACTAGATTTATGCAGCTTCTGGGCTTATGTCAATTAACAGGCAGGAGATATATTATTGGATTCAACGTTGAAGTACAAGGTGAATTAAAAAGTTTCATTGAATCATCGAGTATTGATGTTGCTAAGCTGAATCCAGAAGATGTGGCGAAAGCTATCAAGAGGCGTCATACTCCTAACAACAACTCCATATGCTACCTCAGTGGAGATTCTTTTGATCTCTTGAAATCGATCGGTATTCCAATTAGTAATATATTACTTGACCCTTGGGATATTCGGATCGAAAATCTGGATCGTATGGTGAGGAGTGTAATGGGAGAAAAGGCTTCTTTCTTCAGACCAGAAGATGGACTGGGTAGAATCGATAGTCTGCTCAGGCAACAAGATCCTCCAATTCAAAGAGTGCTGAAGTCGGGGGTATTACCAAAGCTAGTAGAAATTCTGCGGATGAACGATGAACTCAAATTACATCAGATAGCTTCAAGTGTTTTGACAAAGCTGGCTTCATACTTAGGGGGAAACGAGCACGTGGACGAAATTGTCATATCGGGAGTGATTCCGCCTTTAGTCGGCTTACTAAACTCTTTGCATACTGAGTTGCATCTCAATGCTGCTCAGGCACTTGGAAACATATCAGGCAAAGGTACTCAATATCGGGATTTAGTCTTACAAGCTGGAGTATTGGAGCCTCTAGTGAAGCGATTGGGGGATAATCCGACGGGTAATCTGAAATCAGTACGGACTTACGTTTGGTTATTATCCAATCTATGCCGTGGCAAACCCAAGCCGGATTTCAACTTCTTTGAAAGTCCACCATTGGAAACATTTAATGCGTTGATTCGCCATCCAAATGATGAGGTAATGGGCTATGCTTGTTGTTTCTTGGGTTACCTGTATGGTAAAGGATCAAATAATACACATATTCAAGCCATGATTGATGGTCATTGCGATAAATGGGCTTCAATATATCATGAATATGAGAGAAAGGATAATGTAAACGTGTATTTGAATATGCTGGAGAATTACTGTCAAGAGATAATTATGTGGATTGATGATGATGTGAGTTACTAAAATAAAACCGGTTCTTTGTATAAACGGGATGTACAATAACCTATCTCTCATTTACATGCTATATACAAATATACATCATCAACTTTACAATATATCACCATATCCTTCCGCTATCCAATTGTGTACCCCCACTAAGTTGATCATCTCTCATATACTCCGATGCCGCCACAATATAAAACGCAGTGTACCGAAAGTATATCTTCAAATATTCTCTAGCCTCATCATTCTCAACTCCGATTAAATTTGGATGTTCATCAATTGCCAATTCCATATGATATGTCCATCGTTTTGCGGCGGCAGTACCAATTTTATAATTTGCATGCCGCCCCACTAATCGGGTATACTTTCCCTTCTTCTCTTTGTATAATTCTGGACCACCAAATGTTTGTACTAAGAACCTGTATTGATTATCAATTGCTTCTGATTGTGTCGATGTTGCAAAGATACCCAAGAACCATGGGTTTTCTTTATCTGCAAATACGCTTTGGTAGAATAAAGTTGCGAGTTTATGAAACCCTTCCTCTCCTCCGATACGTTCTAGTAATGTTGGTGTTAATGATGTCGATGCCAAGAGTGATTGCTCATACGTCACTCCAGATAACTCGGCTGTTTTTGTTCGTAATTCATACTTGGACATTGTTATGTTATCAATCAATTGTTGACGCCGCTCAAGTGGATGCTCCGAGACGCTGAGCTAGGGGTCAAGCACTATTAATAATATACAATCCAATTGTTATGTTGAGACTGTGTTTGTTTTGAGTTGTTGTGTGATTGTGATGATGTTGTGTCGTTTTGCTCTAACTGCTTCAGAACCGCCGCGCTTCATGTATTAACAGCAATACTCATACAACAACGACGACAAACATGCACAGGTTAGACTACCTATGGCGGCTTGCAATAGAACATCAATCGCCGCCACTACGCACACTGCCTAACCAATAGCGAATCAACGGTATCTTTGTTGACAGATAAGGCTTTTTGAGTTAGTTTTTTATTGCAAACAATTACTGTGTTGAGTTGGTGTAATAGCAATTGTAATTAATCCACAAAGGCATAGTTCAAAGATGATGGAAGGATCAGATCAAGAAGGAGGATCATCAGCGGCTAGTATGGAAGAAACGTCGGCCAATGGTGAGTTGTCTGTGATACAAACTCTCGGACATTTTTGGTTGTACTGTCATTTTTGATAGGCCCTGCATATTATGTTGTCGTGCTGTATGTTTAATAGAAGCGGTGGCGTATTTCATATGTTTATATAATTGTTGCTATATTTATAACGCTATACTGACCTTTCTATACTCATATACTATTGACACCCGAAACATAACAATACCAAATACCCAATCATTTTTCACAACTCAAAAATAAATTCCAACAAACAATACTAAATCAATATGAACAAACAATTCAAAACAATAATAGTCCGACGTGCCATACAGTATTGGTTAGATAAATCAACAATTCACATTGTACCCCGTTGGATACTCTTCACAGTCATCTTAGCATTATTCTTTTTACGGATATATCTAATTCAGGGTTATTTCATAGTTGCCTACGGTCTTGGTATATTTCTATTAAATAACTTTATTGCATTCCTAAGTCCATTGGAAGACCCAACTGATGTGGGTGGACAACGTGATGACGGGTTATCACTACCCAGTACAGCCAAGGAGGGGAAAGAATATCGACCATTTGCACGACGATTACCGGAATTTAAATTTTGGATGGCATGTGCACGTGGTGTTTGTACGGCATTGGTTATGACATTCTTTTCAGTATTTGATGTACCCGTCTTTTGGCCAATATTGTTAATGTACTTTGGCGTATTATTCTTCATGACAATGAAACGACAAATTATGCACATGGAAAGTCTGCGTTTGTCCTCCATTTACTTTTATTTGTTGCCTTTTAACCGCACATGTACTAACAGAAGTTACAATCATCTCTCTTTCATCTTAAACTGTGAAACGCGCATCTTCCAGTATAAACATAAATATGTACCAATTTCATTTGGGAAACACAAATCAAAGAAGGCCGGGAAAGAGGATGGTATGTTCGGCGGTGGTGGTGCTGGAAGTGTTAGACAAAGTGCCTCACATGAGCCATCGATGGGAGGAGGTGGTGTACCGAATCCAAGTTATGGCGGTAGTGGTGGTGTATCGAATCCCAGTTATCAAATGCCACAGCAGGCTATGCCACCAACTATGAGGAAAAGATAAAGTAATTGTGATAATCTCTTCTGCTGTATGGAATGTAGGGGAGTGTATGTAGATAAACAAAATAGCAACAATTTTGACCTATATACTTGAACTAATTCACAATCTAAAGTTATATACACCCCTCACATACTAAATCAATCTAACTTCTCAAGTTTGCCAGTCTAGCCTCCAAATCATCCTGTACTGCCGGTTCCTCTTCCTTCTTCTCTGGTTCCTTCAGTTTACCCACGGGTCCCAAATCACCAAACGCTTCACCCAACTCTAAATTATTCTCATCAGCTACCATCATCACTAATTGGTCGACTTGATCCACAGGCGTGGCATTGGCTGTCGTTGCATTCATAGCCTGATCCATATACGCAGCCTTGACATCTAAATCTTCAAATTGTTGTTCAAATTTATCCATCGTTGCTGATATTTTATCAACGTCCATACTGGCTAGTCCTTTATCCATACCTTTTACTACACCCTTCATTGATTTAGTAACTGTGTTCATACGTACTGCTGTTTCTAGACGGGATGATACTGCGTCTATTCTTGATGCTAATCGGAGACAGTTTAATGACTTAATGCATTTTATAATGTTATTTTAATGTTGTGGATAGATTAAGATGAATATTAGTATATAGTATATTTGTATATTGTATAATCATGTATGATAACTTTGGCTACTCACTTGATTCTTTTCTCTTATTGCATCTTGTGCATAAATTCTTGCCCCCTCCGAGTTACCCTGTTGAATTGCCTATAATATGAAGTTTTGGAGATTATGAGAACATTATCAACACGCACATAACAAATAATAAGTATATAACCAGCTGTTGGGAATGATAAAATAAAGAGACACATACCTTTTTCAACTTCTTAACAGCCTCCTTCTCGTTCTTATCACATTTCTTCGATGCCCTTTGCATCTGCTTCGATGTTAGTCTCAAGTTAATTAATTCCTCTTCTAATGAGACCGAATTACCCATTAATTTTGATAACCACTCTGGCATGTTGTTTGTTTGTATTAGAGAAATAGTTGTGTTATGATTATCCTAGAACCTCTTTAAATTATCATTAATCCAGATATCCACTTAATATATATGAATATGAGGAATGTGTCAAACTATATGAATATGAGGTTTATCTGATATTAGCCGTGCTATTGCTTTCCTTTGAACTCTGAACTTTATTAGCGTCTGTTTGTTGTTGTTTTCATGTTGTCTTTATAATAAAAACTCTTTACACCTTAAAAATCCCATAAACAGGTCAATATAAGGTCAATAATCAGGCATTTTCCATTGCAGGTGCCTTGTATTTTGTCCTGTTTGTACCCTTATTTTGCCCCCCTTTGTAATAAGGCTGCTAACAACAAAAAATGGCGGACATCTGCAACTATTTAGAGGTCATCAACAATATATAGGTGGAGTAAAGCACCATTTAAAGGGTAGTAAAGTTTGTTGATTTTAATTATATCATTAGTAGAGCGTTAGGGTTGAAAAATTGAGTGCACATCTCGTTGTGAGGATTTAGGGGTGAACTTTGCAATATCTCATAAGGCCGATCAATAACTACTACCAATCAGCTGCTACCAATCAACAAACACTAATAAGATGGAAGGAGCGCCGTTAGATGATAGTGTAGTAGACCGGGGTGATGATAGTATACGATCTACTAACAACGGTGGTGTTAGTAAAGCCGTAGACTGTGACGAGATACCATCAAAATCTAACAACAGTATACCCACTGCAAACAAACCACAACAACAACCAAGGAAGAAGCAATATCGTACATTACACGAACATCTACACACTGAACTAACACAACTAATATCAGTCAAGCCTCCCCTCCCTTCCTCTTCTTCTGGCCATTCTTCTTCCTTAGATACATCAGATAGACGAAAGCAAACATCGCTAAGGCCTGTACTTCTTGATAAGTATACACCATCCCAATTAGTGCACAAATCTAAGAATGAAGATCGACGACTAAATAAAGTTGAGGTGGTTGAACGATTTATTGAGGTTTTAAAAGATGATCAGACTGGTTCTTCTTCTGCTACATCAGCTATTAGCGGCACGGGTGGTGGTTTAGCAGTGGGAAGTAGCAGTGGAGATGAGATAGTAACAGAAGTGAACGGTCCAATACATGGATGTGTATCAACCCATTGGAAATTATTACCACCAATTTATAAACCACCACCATCAAATTTACCGAAAGTTTATAAACCTGATGATGGCGGAAATAAAGCTGCCACTATTCAGAAGACTGACAATACTCAATCTGATGCTTCATTTAAGGATAATCAGGACAGTCAAGATTTAGATCAAGATAGAAAAGATGATAATAAGGAAGAGGAAGAGATATTAATAAAAGGTGGTGGTATTAAATTGCCAGGATTAGATTGGAATAAAACATTCAGAAAGGGATATTCAATATTAGTTTGGGTTCGTCCTTCACTTGCTAATTCCTTGGAACAGCAGTCACAAAATGAAAGCAGTGCAATTGGAGGAGAGTCAGAGATTGGTACGACAAAGAACAAAGAAGGGAAGAGAAAGCCACAAAAACAAATCTTATATAGATTTGCAACATCATCCAATGATAATACATCAAATTCAGTAGGTGTATGTGCCATGTTGGGACAGTGGACTGCTGTGCCATTATCATCCAAAGAAGATGGAGAAAGTAGTAGAAGGATGTTAACTACTACGGTTACTGCGTATACACTACCAAACTCTGATCCGATGGGTCAGTTATACCCAGATGATAATGAAACGAATAGACAGCACCCTCCATCAACTGCAGAGAAGGCAGCTCAAGGCACTGAATTGGGATTAACAGAAGAAGTGGAAACCAAAGAACAACAGCGTAAGGAGCGTAAAAAGAATCGCAGTGCCAAGAAGGATAAGGCACCAACAATTGGATTAGTCACACCCGGTAATTCTAGTAGACAATTAGAGCAGGTATCACAATTAGCATCCACAACTACACCACGATTAGTTGGCAAACTCAAGAAATCATCATTGCGAAAAGGTGGTGGTAGTCCACGATCACGCACTAAATCAAACGATGCACCTCCCTTTTCCAACCAAAAAAACAACAACAATAATGGGTACATCTCATCAACATTAACCCTACCCGAAAATGAATGGACATTATTATCAATCCAACATACTCATCCTTACTTACGTCGACCTGAATTATCTATACAGGTTAATGGTATGACTGTATTCAAGGATGAGATTGGTTATCCTATATTAGATGCTGTTATTTTTCCAAGTAATGATCAAGATGATGATAATTATGGTGGTGGTGGATTGGGTATACATCCTAGTTGGAGTGGTGATGCATTAGAATCACCCCAAAAGAAAGGTAATAGAGGTAGATCTAGTACTTCGGATATGGATGAGAATGTACAACTTAGGAGACGTGGGATATTGGCTGATTGTACTTTATTAAATGGTGCTTTTGATAATGGTGTGCAAGTATTGGATTCATCTTCATCAAGGAGGAAGAAAACAACAACCATACAATCATGTACAACATCTGTACATTCATTGGCAATACTACCCGGTCCACCATTACCAAACGCTGTCTTGGCAATGATTGCTGAACGTGGACCGATAAGTGATGTACCATCGTGTTCTGGATTATCATTCGTTTTGGGACCAGTACCGACGAATCCACAAAATCGTGATGGTATAGTTGCATTAAATGCTGGACATGGTTTTTATGGTAGTGCTCCTGATAATTCAAATGGTGGAGGTGGTACACCACGAAGTCCAGGACGGGGTGGTATCATGGGTGGAGGAGGGTATCCAGGATCACGCAGTGGTGGTGGTGGTGGTGTAAATGACTTGGCACCACCAAGAAGTTTGGGTATACCCGTTTCTATAGGGATAACTCCTGGCGTATATCCTGCTGCCGAGAATAATCAGGGTAATAGTGACCAACATGGATCATCCGAATTAGAATCATGGATTGGTCGTCAGGGTGAGGAACATGCCGCACATGTTTGTTTACAGGGTTTATTGGGTAGAGTAGCTTGGACGTTTCATTCGGCCGATAGTAAAATATTGGGAGGTGTTGGTCCGAGTATCAATGGTGGCGGAGAAGGAGATGAATCAGATTATTCTCATAGAGAGAGAATAGTATGTCAGCCATCCACGGGACCATCTCGTATTGGGGGTGCCGATGCCGTGCCTAAAGTGGGTATTGTCCGTCCTACTCCTCCCAGTCATGTTCTTTCCTCGACTGGGATGGAGGTAACAGGGAACGCCTCGTCACATAATGTTACATGGAATTACATTCAACAAGAAATGGAGCGTGATTCTAGTATACAGATTCGTCCTTCTTCTTCTACGAATAGCAAGGGAGGAGGATATAATCTTGATGACAATCCACCAATATCATTTTCACGTGCTATGCAGGGTGCTAATACTATGAATTTATGTACACTTCCTTTTCGATTAGCACTGCCACATGCCGGAACTGAGGAAGTAAATGATACACAACGAACCATCCACGTTGAGAGTTTTGCACACTTGAATGATCTGTTATGTAATGATGGAGAATTGGCAGCAAGTCTTATCAGTTTAGTTGCCGAATGTATAAGATGTGGAGGAAGTGCTATACGCGATGAGGCATTACAGAATGGTGTTATCCATGCCTTGGCAAGTTTAATCCGAAAAGTCTTGATTCGAGGGTCAAGATTAGGAATATTATCATCAAGGGGTAATGGTCGACCGACCGAGAAATCTCTGCTTGAGAATTATGATTATGACAAGGATCATGATTCATCTTGTCCACCCATCGTCCCATCTAGTATTGCTGATGCCATTGTCAGCTTGGTGGATGCATGCTGTGGTCCATCATATAATAGAGTTGATGATCAGTCATCTAGAATACAATGCAATCCAAGTCGAGGGATATTGCGGATACGTCGAGCATCGGATTTGGCATTAACTGCCGTCTTTGGATTAGCATTAGACTTTGATCTGTTGGGAAATGATCCCATGGCGGCTGCTCCAATACTTAAGGCCGTTGCAAGTCGATATTGTCAAGCTGATACAGTTAGTCCGTTCAATGGGGAAGATTATGGATCACTGTTGAGGAAACAAGTTAACCTTCAGTACTTTTTAGATTGTATTCGAATACGCTTTGACCATTCAGTCGAATCATCACCTCCCTCGAATGGTGGAAGGGGAATTAGGAGACCATCGTTGGTGACACCACATCGAGTATCCGCGGCAACAAATGATAGATTGATTGAGTCTGTTGCTTCGTCTCTTTCTGATATACTATATACCATGCTTCTATCCACTTTAACGTCGGCTGCAGGCATATCGGTATCTCGGGGAGAGCGTGATGTTGGTGCCCTAGTAGCGACTCTCACTGAATGTCCTCTTGGATCATTATGTGCACATGTTGTTACCACATCAATTGCTCGACTCTTGGTCAAGTGTGGCGTCATGAGCTCGCTATGTCTCGGGGCCTCATCAACAACATCATCTCAGAGTCATAATAGAAGAAGGAGTACGAGTACTACTACACCCGGAAGAATACGGGAGCCTGAAGATATAGCCTTGGAATCTCGTCTTGGTAGGAATATGCTACTGTGCCACTATCATGATATTGTAGCGCCGCTGCTCTTGAGTCGAAGTACTCCGAGGTCTTCTCCTCAGCTCCAAGGGGACGAACCCGAGGATGATGAAAAGAAGAGCGATGGCCAGGAGTTGTCATCATCTGTTGACTTTACAAATAACAAGGGCACTAGTGAAGTGTGTCATCCTCTTGATTGGTCACATCACTGGCGTTTATCGTTGCTTACATTTACGGTGAGTAGTTCTCAGAAAGGTTCTTTTCTTTCTTTCATATATTTGCTCACATCTTATGTTCTCATCCCTAAACTTATTAGTGGCTAAGTTCCTTAGCTGGCATGGATGAGAGTCAGAATATATCCAACTCTACTGGTCATTTACTCCTCCTGGCAGGAAAGGCCGGATCACTCAATGGGGCTGTTTGGGGATATAGAAGTGATAAGAAGTCGTCTCAAGACTTGCTTGCAGTGCTGTCTCACTTTCTTGTTCTCAGCTCATCGAGAGTGAAGGAGAGTAGTGGTGCAACAAAGAGAGCCGAATCAATATCAAGAAGGTTACAAGCATTCATGCCACTTCTACCTGGGATAGCCTTGTCTTTACTTTCCCCGTCTATCCTCAGAGATGGTAACGACGAAGACAAATCAAAGATGATAGTCACTGATGATACCGTAATTGCTGTGGAAACACTCAAATCACTCTTATCCATGTTGAGCCTTGCTATTCAAGCTCTGTATGGAAGTAAGAAGGGAGGATTACTAAGTTCAAAAGCTGGATCCAAGCCTGGTTCCCAATTAATTAAAGCAAAGAAGGTATTTGTAGCCGGTGCCAAGGAGTATATTCCAACCCTATTACAAGTTGTTTCATTACTCGATGAACCAGTCAAACTCTCCCGACAGTTAGTTAAGAAGAAGTCTAAGGACAAGAAACAACAAGATGAAAAGATGAAAGATTCACCGACCTCGGAAAGACAAAGTAGTGAAGCATCTCAGCCCTCCGAGCAAATTAAACCTCAGCGGAAACGTACAGACTCGTCAGATAAAGACTGGGTCGATGTTCATCACTCTCCAGCGACTGATGGAGGAGATGCTTCACGGCTTCCCTCGGACGATACACTTACATCGTCACCATTTAAGACCGATTCACCTGCTCCAAAGTCCGATGACATTAAAAATGGATCAAGTAGTATTGAGCAGAGTGTGCACGATGATCTTAGTTCAATTCAAGACATGGCACTTTATTCTGTTTCTAGATTGGTGGCTCAGGCAATGAAGTATGGTGGAGGGGAAGCATCAACCGCAATATGGCGTAGTGTTATAGCTTCTTTGTCCGTGGACACTACTACTTCTGTTGATAATGATACGCATATTGACAAGAAGGAGAATGGTGATGGCAAAGACACCACACCCTTACCATCCAAGGCTGAGAAGACTCTATCAAAGTCTACCTTGTGTCATCTTGCTGCTCTAGTTCTTAGTAAGTTTGCACGGCATCATGACCAGAGATTAGAAACATATAGAAGTCCTTGGAATATTGAGACTTGTTCGGCAGTTGCTCGATTAACGGATTTGTGTGAGGAGAAGCAGTTGCTTTCCCAAGTAGAAATAGACATGGCTACCAATACTAATCGCCGTGGCTCTGGTTTCAGTCTGAGCACTGCCTCTGATGACACACGAAAATATGGCATTGATCAAGTTCGTCTTCTCAAAGCTCTTCTAGAAGTCATGGCGTCAGGTCGTGAGAGTGGAGGTTGGGCACAAATTAAGTTGCCTTCCTCACCAGTAACCTCTCAAGATGATGGAGGAGAAGATGCCAACAAGAATGATACAAGTAATGGAGCCGCAAAGACAATGCCGAGTGGCACCTATGATCTATACCACCAAGCTTCTAGCGAGGAGCAGCAACAGTCCAAGCTGTTACTACCGATTCTTCAGTCTTGTGTTCGGATTGTTTGTCCTGCAACTAGCATCATTAGAAGTGAAGCGGTTGTAATTACAGCATCAAGTGGTTCTTCCCCATCGACCGCCAAACTACTGGGTCTAGTCTGTACCGAGTTAAAGTTGAGTCTGTTATGTGCAATCCAAGGCTTGAACTTTCCTGTTTCTCGAGACATTTTTATGAATGCTGTTGCATCATTACGCCGATCTATTGTACATCATGAACTTGTAGATGATACTAAGGCAGTGGTACTGTGCAGCTCTTTATTGATGGAAATAGTTCGAGCTATGAGGACACGCTATATGAAGGAATCGACTCGGAAAGAAAATGCTTCCTTTGACGCCTACGAAGAAGACAATGAAGAGGAGGCCGCCTCAAGTCAGGATGAAACGAACAAGACAGAGGGAGAGCCCTCATCAGCCGCTACACATAATAATGAACAAGATATTCATTCACAAGTAATAGAAAAGCTAATATTGGGTGATAGTCTTCCACAGAATGATGCAGATTTCGTGGCAGAGATGCCAAACGCCGAGGATCCCTCTAAGCTTCTCCTCTCTCCGATGGGATGGTCTCATTACAAAGGATTAGGGGCAGCACTACATAAGTGCTACAATGAGCAAGCTTCTGCAGTAACACCTCAAGCAAAGGCCAAGTTGACACTCTCTATTCTCGAGACTTATATTGACAACTGGGACAAGATCCAAATACAAGACGCTGCCGAGGCCGAGCTCGTTGATCTTTTCGATATCAATCTTGGTTCAACAAGTAAGGCACTCATCGACGACTTCAATTCTCAAGGCCAAGCTAAAGCAATTGTATCGTCAAGACGTCCTAGCTCTGCCAACTTTCCATCACTGTCAACATCTGATGCCATGGCTCGTTTCATCGAAGCTCAGTCAATGCTCAGGCATCAACACCAATTCCTAGCCTTTGACTATCTAGTTGGCCGTCGATATGGCAGGGCGGCTTTTGTAGAGCGTCTTTGTTGGAAGACATGGATGGATTGTGTTGATTCAAGATTATGCAATGGATTGTGGGAGAGAGTAAGTAATACAAGCAGTATTGACTTGTCATATACATATATCACTACTCATAAACCTCTTTATACTCAACCCCTACTTCACAGGCTGTTAATGACGGTGGACGTGATTTCAGTAGCAAAATCGTGACACTTCCCCTATTTCCTCAGTTCCCTCGCTTCATCCCTAGTTACTTAGATCATTCTCCAACCGATTCTAGTATGGACATTAAGGTGGTTAGTAAAAGACTGAGCGTCAAGATTGTTGATATAACAAAGAAGGAAGTATCAGAAGAGATGTTGGAGCGCTTAGATAGTTTGAACGAATCTGCCACTCCAGGTCTGGATGAAACAATGGAGGTGTTTGATGAGGAAGAAGCTGATATGCACTTTGCTCGTGGCACGTCCAATTACTCAGCTACCACTGATGGTGATGCTGATACTACAGATGATCCGATGGCAGAAGTGTTTGATGAAGAGGAAGCTGATATGCAGTTTGGGCGAGTTTCGGGAGATAACGAGGAGACTGAATCTGAGACTGCCGATATTGCCGACGAAGGTACCCAGGACGAGGATGATGTACCAATGAACCACCTTGCCATTCAACAGGGCAGCTTCCATTTTGCTGCCTCGAGCTTTGCATTCCCACCCGACAGTAGCTCACTTAATAGCTTGGGAGGTGGTCGAAGACTTGGTGGAGGCACAATGGAAGAATACTACAGCAGCTGTCTGCAAGTGAAACCAGATTGCAGTCTCAAGTGTACTTTAATGCTGACCGAAAGTCATTTGATAGTAGAGTACGAGGAGGACACGACGGAAGAGAATGAGTCTCCTTACACAAAGAAACGAGATGAACTATCCCCTCCCGAGGTTCAGAAACGTGATGAAGAGAAGCATATGAAAGAGGCACTGCGGCCTAAAGCAGTAAGATACAACATCTCTGAAGCCTCACATATCTACTTGAGGAGATATAGACTACGTGACTCTGCCTTGGAGCTCTTCTTTATTCCTTCTGCTGGGTCAACGACTGGAGGTTCTGCCTTCTTTGCAGGCTCTAGATCCCTGTTCATTGATTTCGGGGCAGGTACATGGGGAAACACAAGACGTGATGATGCCGCTAATGCCATCATGAAACGTGCTCCGCAGCAGACAGTGAAACAGTGGCCAGACAAGTCGGGCCAGTTCCTCCACGAAGAGCTAAAGAAGCTAATGCAGGCTTGGAGTCATGGTGCAATCTCAAACTTTGACTACTTGTTGAGTCTGAACGTGCTTGCTGGCCGATCTTATAATGATATATGTCAATACCCCGTCTTCCCTTGGGTCTTATCTGACTACACTTCTGAGGAAGTACCAGACCTGGAAGACAGAGATAACTACCGTGACATGTCCAAGCCAATGGGTGCATTGAACGAGGAGCGACTTTCGGAGCTGCTCGATCGGTTCAAGACTTTTGATGATCCATCAATCCCTCCATTCATGTATGGGTCTCATTACTCAACAAGCGCAGGAGTAGTTATCCACTTCTTGCTCAGGCTACACCCATTTGCATCCCTCCATAGACAATTGCAATCAGGTCACTTTGATGTAGCAGATCGTCTCTTTAGCTCTGTCCAACAATCGTGGTCTCTTTGCACGGGTAGATCGAATGCTGAGGTTAAGGAACTTACACCAGAATTCTATTCAAATCCAGCCTTTCTAAGGAATACGAACGGTTTCAAGCTTGGGACAAGTCAAGAAGGGGAAGTAATTGATGATGTAGTACTGCCACCTTGGGCAAAGGGAAGTCCTGAACGATTCGTTGAGGTGATGCGCCTTGCTTTAGAAAGTGACATCGCCTCTGAAATGTTACCTAGTTGGATTGATCTCATCTTTGGAAAGAAGCAACAAGGCAAAGCATCGATCGAAGCAAATAATGTCTTCTTCTACTTGACGTACTATGGATCAGTAGACGTTGCCAGTATTGAAGATGAAGGTTTACGAAAAGCAACCGAGCTCCAAATTGCCCATTTCGGTCAGTGTCCTATGCAGTTGTTCTATAGAAAGCATGCCAAGCGGCAACCACTCAAGGAGAACCACCGCCGCCGTCAGACTTTATCTGATTTGTATGACATAAAGTCGAAGGCTTTAAGCAAGGTGAATGGACAAAGGAGAAACATGCCGTTCAGGAATGCTCCCTTGAGTTATTGGGTACATCTCGGAGCTCCTCCACCCGGCCCTCATGCTCCTCTAGTTTCTATTCGACTTGCACTGGCAGATAGATGTCTAGCTGTGGACTCAAAAGGTATATTCCACTTCTTCCGATGGGCTTGGAAACCTGACTTGACTGAAGATGAGCTATCTGACGACAGCTCTTCTTCATCTCAAGAGAATCAAGGTGCACCAGAAGATAATGATATTTTCAGAGATAAGGGTTGTTTTGTGGCACAACGAGAGCTGTTCAGTTTCCGTAACATTCCTCGTCTACCATATTCACCTCCGACTTCAGGTGATGGCGATACAGGAAATGTAGTAGCTGCCATCTCACAGACGTTGTTTGCTAATCGATCTTTATTGCTTGTTGTGAGTGACGGAGATGGTAAAGGTGCCTTGGCCATGCAACTTGTAGACCCGAGCAAGGGAGAGATTAAGGGTGAAGTTATCGTTCCCTCAATCCATGCAGACTGTATCACATCAATAGATATGGATCCTATCGGTACAGCCGCCGGGCAAGGAGGTGTCGGCGGTGAGCTTGTTATATGTGGAAGTGCAGATGGAAGTGCTTCTCTCTGGCGTTTCATCTCTTCTCATTATTGGCCCTTGAGACCAAGATTGAGGATGACGGGTCACGGTGGTGCACCAGTACATGGAGTAGCCATCTCAAGCTCGCTGGGTATTTGTGTTAGTATCTCTTCCAAATTATGTTGTCTCTTTGATGTGGGGAATGCAGCGATGATACGAAACTTCACTCCGCCAGAAGTAGACATTCAGGCCACCTCGGAGACTTTTGTAGAACCCAAACGTGAAACAACCTTTGCAGATACACCAGCTCTATGCCTCAGTATCTTGGGATTTGTCATCACTGTGTGTTCTACAAAGCTAAAGAATGGAGATGAAGTCTTGAAAGAAGTCTTGTCACTAGAGCTCTTTACTGTCGAGGGCAACCATGTCAGTTCACATATATTAGAACCACATTTGGGTATGCCCAAGAAGATTATCTCAACAGTGGATGGAAGAGCCGTCTTTGTATGTGCCGGAGGAGGAGTATCGGTTCATCTCGTGTCTTCTATTCAACCTTTGATAACTATTGATAAGTGGGAACTTGATGAGTCGTCAACCAAGCAGGCCGTATATGATTTAGACTTTGGCCCAACTATCGGTAGGCCTGTCGTTGCTGCAGCTGGTTGTTCGGCTGGTACGTTATGTTTACATGCATTACGAGGAATTAGTAAATGGAGTCATGAACATCAGCGGAATACCGTCTCAGGAGCTGTCGGTAGTGTTCTTGCCTTGCCTGCTCAAACAGTCAAGAATGCCCTGGGCGGAGTGTCATCATTTGGATCATCCTTCTTTGGATCAGCCAAGGAAGTGGCAAAGGAAGCGGTTAGTGTAGTGAAAGAGGAAGGCGGCTTCTTTAGAAGAAGAAAGAAGGGATAGCTCGCCAAATAGAAATAGAATGTAATAGATGTAAAGCTATGAGTATGTATAACACCATACTTCAAATCTTAAAGCATAAAACTGATCATCGTTCAAAGTCACCTGGACTAAAGATCCAAAGAGATGACTCTAATCCGGAAACAGATCTCTTCTCACCAGTACCATCAAGCCTTATATAATCTTTCAATACACCCTCATCTTCAATCACCATAGCCTCTTCTCGTAATCTATCAGCATCACCCTTTCGTTTATCCCAATTATTACATAAATTTGCATACCACAATCTTACATCTCTTGCAATTAATCCTAAATTTGTTGATGATAATGATACACCTCTTCCAGTATTTGTATCTTTTGAACTTAAACTCTGACCAATGGGATAGGAGGATGAAGCGTCTAATGCACTTTGGAATAATCCCTCGGCTGTTACAGCCGCACCAGCCATGGCATAGCACTGTGCTACTAATCCTAAAGCACGTGCCGATTCAGCTTTGTGATATGATTTCCATAACGTTGAGATTGGTATATCCTTTGATTTCTTATTTGGATCATATTCTTCGTCAGGTAAACTTGCTTGATCTTTTAATATCTTTTCCCATTCTTCACTTGTTGTTGTATCTTCTTTTGTATCATCTTTTTTGCCAGTATCAGCATCTTGTGTATCACGTTCACAGCTATCTTCGCCTCTTGTCATCTTACTTCCATTCAAAAGTTCATCATATATATCCAATGCCTTTTTAGCTGCATCACTTGCCTCCTTCAATGTCTTCTCGTCAGTTGCTTGATCCAACTTCGCATTTCCATCCTTTATATTGATATTATCATCAAGACCTAACAATACATAAGCAATATTGCAATACAATCGTGCCCTTACACTTTCCATCAATTGAAATTTATATCGTGGTATAATGATAGTTGATGTTACTGCATTCTCTAGTATCAAATCTAATGTTTGTATACCCTTTTTCCAATATTTCATTGCCCTTTTCTTTGTTTTGGTAGTATTAGTATTGTTGTTTGGTGATAGTAAGACATGTGTAATACCCAAATTGGTTAATGAAATTGAAGCAGCAATACCCAGGTCTACAGCTAATGTGGTATGTAGTGTTGATTTAATAGCATCAGTACGTGATTCTAATAATATTTCTGTTGCTGTTTGTATACTTTCTATTATATCTTCAATTTCCGAGGTACTGTTGTTGGTGGTGGTATCAGTGGAGGAAGAGGAAGTTGTATCTTGTTCTCGTAAATGTAGTAGTAACTTGGTAACACCCACGCCTGTTAATGCCGACGCACCATGTATCACTGGTAATGTATCAGTTGGCATTTCCATTTCTTTCTGCATCTCTTTCTGTTGATCACTTGAGCCATCCTGCTGTTGTTGTTGCTGCTGTAATGCCAACACACGATTCATCTGCCGTTCAACCTCCCTTTCCATATTCTCTAACATATGTTCATATTCACTTAATGCATATTCATATTGACCTAAACTTACCAATAATTTACTCTTGATAATTTGTAATTGTAATAGTGTATTAGATGACATTGTATTGGAAGTACCAGAATTGATATCATTTCCGATTAGATACTTGCCAAGTTGGGGATTGTAATATGGTATTAGAGAGTTTGAGGGGTCTTTACCTTTTAGTCTCATACGTTGAATACTTTCCTTTGCTTCTTCGAATGTGTCATATTGACGTTTTGTTGTATCGCGTTCGGAATGTCCATGATGATATTGTTTGGTATCATACCCACCTTTCTCTCCAACTCCCTCGGCTTCTACTTGATTTTGTTGTTTAGTCAAATACACCTCATATTGATTCAATTTACTTAATGCCTCTGTAAACTTTCCACATATAATAAGTAAATCAATTTCCAATAGACTTATTGACATTTGCAAGTCAGGCATTGATGATAGTATATCGTTTGCTCGAGATAGATTTTGGTTTGCTTCTTTTACTTTTGTTATACTGATACTACTACCACTCTCGCTGCGACCGGTAGATACGTCATCAGCTGTACCATTCAACAAGTCCAAGACAAATTTACATTCCGGTAATGAATTTAATGAATCAAGTGTTGTTGATGATAACAATGATATAGCTGATATATTGGATGGAGTAATTGGTGATATGGGGAGTAAAGAGGTGGTATGGGTATCGTCGTTCTCTACGGCTTCTGCAATTTCATCAGTGCTTGACCAAAATAATCTATGTTTTGTTGTTGGACCGTTATTGTTATTAGTAGTAAGATTTGTGGAGAACGACGGTATAATGGTAGGTGTAGCAGTATTGCAATAAGTAGTAGAGTGGGAGTGATGTCGATGAGATTCGAAAGTGGAGATTGCTCGTCGATGTGCACTTCTGTTTGATGTTGATATTCTCCGCCACCTATGATAGCGGTCACCAGTAACAAGCAGATAATTGTATCGAAGACGTCTACCGCCTATCATAACTCTTTGCATATGTAGCTGCAATGATGTTGAGTAGCGACGCACAAAGTTAGGAGGGGAGGAGGAGGAGCGAGGGCGATCGAACGTAAACGGTCTTGTGTACAGTATATTTCTGCAGTTCGTAACGTACCGTCTGCATTTTTCCGTACACAAGACTGACATACCGATTTAGATACCGTTTCAACGAAACACCATCCAAGAAGCTCATAAAAATGATGAAGATGATGAATATGGTTAGTTTATTACCAAGATTGGATTAGATATATTATAGTAGTAGAGGATTATATTAATAGATAAAGTATTAGTTAGAGGTTTAGTAGAAGATCTAATAGTCGAGTTGATTGATAACAATTAATTCGGCGACCAACAAGAGAGAGGCCTCTATACCATTACAATAAATAACAGCTACTTTTACAACACGCCAATTATATTAACAGCTGATAGGCATCAATAAAATCAAGGCCTTAACCATCACTATAGTATTATTTGTTGGGGGTTTCAGTCAATCGATACCACAGTACTAATATATAGTATCAATTTAATATAAATAAGAGAGAAAGGATGGGTACTAAATTCTTAAAAATATTCACAAGACGTAGTACCAAATCGACCAAAGATCCAGCAACCACAGGTAAAGTCTTGTGTTTGAAACTTGATTTATATTTGCATTGATGGACTAAGATGAAGTGTGTTGATGAATTTGGCTACTCCGGGTTGGCCGTCTACCTTTAAATCAACTTGCAAAAAACACATGTACTAATAAAGTTATGTATCTACTACCTCTCTCTCTTTCATACTAACTTCTTTTATCTTATCAGGCATATTATCCAACCATTCCTCATCAGCTGTGGAGCCAAAACAAAAGAAACAGAAGAAGTTATCAAAACGACAATTGAAAAAACAGAAGAAGAAGGATAGGAAGGCTGCCTTTCCCTCGAGTAATGGTCAACAAGTGCAGCAGTTGAATGGAGGTGGGAATTATGTAGGTGGGAATTTGGTTACGGAACAGACATTACAGGTCACCCAGGCTAGGGATGGTAAGTTATATATTTTGTTAGTTCGTAGGGATGGTGTATTTATTTTTGGGGTGTGATTTATTAATATTATGTGCACATCTTATGCTCACTTTTTCTATACTTATAATTTCTATTATTTATTACTACAATTAGACGACTTTGTACCACCTCCACCAACATGGGAGCCCGAAAAGGAGAATGTTAACGGTAGTGAATTTGCCGTAGACAGTGGTGGTTTTCCCACCCGTACTACTTCCAACAATTTGTCAGTCAATCCTTACAGCGGTGGGGTTGACAGTGGCGGATTCCCCACTAGTAATTCCCAAGAAGAACAATTATATCAAGATAGTTTTGGTATGGCTGGTGGATTATATGATATTAAGCCTGCATTAAGTATGATTGTTGAGGAGAAGTCACCCCGTAATGCTGTGACAAGTCCTCGAAATGGCAGTAGTGCCGGTGGTGCAAGTCCACGAAGTGCTCATAGTGGTCAACAAGTTGATAGGAATAATAGTTTTGGTAGTGGTAATCAATCACCACGGGGTACTCAATCTCCCAATTCCAATTCACAACAGAATGGATTTGGTAGGGATGAATCTCAATTTGGACAACCACCACCACCACCATTGCAAACTCACACGTCGGGAGGATCGGCACCCCAAGCACAGCAAATTATGAGTCCAACACATTTAAATTCAGGTATGAAACCACCATTAACACCCAATAGAGGGATGGGTGGTCCTAGTAGTTCTGGTAATTCACGTCTGTCGACTGGGTCTAATGGATCAGGTGGAGAGTCTCAACAGAATAATTTAACACCAAGTCAATATCGTTCACCTCAGCCACCACCAAACAATAATTCATCACGGTTAATTCAATTCAATAATCCCAATAACTCACCAGGCAATAGTATGAGTAGCGGCACATCCAACTCCGGACTAGGCATCAACGGTATGACAATTGAAACGAATAATTCCGATACAATACGTCAAAGTATGTCACCCGATGATCAATCTGAATTGAGGGGTATGAGATTGGCAACGGCTGATAGTGCTGATATGTGTTTAAGTGCTGATTCGGCTGATGAGGAGTATAATCGTTTACGTAGTCCTGACCCTCCTGGTGCCAATGGTACAAGTAGTTCCAATGGTGTGTCAAATAATACCAACGGGGTAACAGCAGCCGCAAATAAGGGGAAGCAGCAAGAAAAGTTTGTATCAGCATTAGATCGATCACCATTTAGTTACTCCGGTGAAGAAGATGATAACGCCTTATTCCCGGCATTAGTTGAAGATAAGGATCCATGGAATAGCAACACATCCGCATGGCCAAAGCAAATGACATCATCACAAACCACAAATCAAATGGAAACACAGGAGGATATTCGAGCATGGACACCCCAAGCAAGTTCTTCCAAGAAGGGTACTAGTTTTACATTTGATAATAGTACTCAACCAATGTTTTCCGGTGGACCAATGTCATCATCATCTCCTAGTAATAATGGTGGAGAGAAGAATTTGTTTGAAATGAACTTTGCTGATTTTGAACCATTTGATCCATTGCAGCAGTTTACATCGAGTAGCAACACCAACAGTAATAAGGCAGCAGTGATGACACAATCATCGTCATCCAAGTCTGTGGCAGTTAATAGTTCACCCGTATCGGCACTATTGGAAGATTCACGTGCACGTCGCAAATCTCGTGAATCAAGTCAACGTTCCATCGAGGGTGGAGGTGGAGGTGTCCATTCCTTCTCGGCACGTAATACTCGATCCGGTGGATCAATCAACTCAGCACCGGCATTAAATGCATCTCAAATTCGTAGTACCATTCGTAGTTCCAAGGGACATTATAATAATAATAATGGTTCAGGTTCATCATCAAGTATATCACGTGTCATTGATAACCTCGAGCTACATGTGAATAAACGTCAATCTGGGGGATTGTCATCTACAAGATCAACAAGTGCCCGGTCACAGAGTTCAGCTTCCGGGCATTCACGTTCGAATGATGGCACCAATGCCATTCGTGAGGCGAAGGAACGTATTAGACGTGAAAATATGATGAATAATGAAAGTAAAATGATTGATATGTTGGCTGCCGGGGGTAGTAGTGCCAAGGCAGCAGCTGCTGCCTCAAATGCTGCTACACATGAAAAGAAGAAGGATGATTGGTTATTTGATGAGGTTGCAGGCACGTTAGGTCCACGTTCTGTAGCCGCTGATCTTGAATCATTGGGTGGTCGATCAGGTAAGAGTCATCGATCTAGCAAATCCCATCGATCACATCGTTCCAAGAAATCAAGTAGTAGAAGACACGGCGAGTCATCCCATCGTCGTCGTCATCGTTCCTCACGTCATCATGATCGTGACCATAGAGATGATGGTGTGAGTGTAGACAGTCGTACAAGTCGGAATAGTCGTGCCAGTTACCGTTCATACCAAACTACCAAGAGTATGGTATCACAAATGTCGGAACAGAGTCGATCTGTGGCCAACGACTTGTTACGACTTGAGGCTCAATTAAGTATGGTGGGCAAGTCTCGTAATGGAGGTAGTGTTGCCGGTGGTGGAGGAGGTGCATCCACCACTAGTGGTAGTGTAAGTGGCGTTCCCAAGGGTATTGGCGGAAGTGGTAATTCATCAGTAATCTCCAAGACGGAGTTGAATAAACGCCGTGATGATTGTGGTATGACAGTCACGTCTGGTTACTCCTCCATGTCACGGTCAAGATCAAGCCGTCATCATTCCTCTGGTAGGTCACGTAATCGTGATCATATCTCAGCAAGTGCACGTCGTGCCGCGGCACGGACATTACGTTCCAAGGTTACCGTGAAGGCGCCGCCTGGCAAGCTGGGTATTATTCTTGCAAATCGTACTGATTCACGTGGTACGGTTGTGTCAGGCGTGCGTACCTCAAGTGTATTGGCGGAGCAAGTATCACCAGGTGATCGTATTATTGCAATTGATGATGAAGATGTTAGTCAAATGAATGTTAAGGAAATTACAACCATTATGGCAAGGAAGAGTGAATTCGAGAGAGTGTTGGTATTATTGGCGGCACCGAAAGTACAGTATGATTAGAAGAAGAGTTGCATCTTAGAAAACTCGAACAGGTATATCATATCATGGTCGTATATGTGATAAATGTACATTATCATACTCGTACTACAGCTATAAAGTAGGGGGGAGAGGGAGAGAAAAAGAAGTTAGATATCTTCTTTAAGCTCTCGGGAGTTTCGTTTTTGTGTTTGGGAAGAAGTATAATAGTAAATGAACAGTAGACTAGTAAGTTAAGTGATGATGTCTTAAGAATCAGCTGGATTATCTATCATTCTAACGCTTCCTATTCGGATGCTCGCATGAGATGTGCAAAAGGATACCTGGGGTGGTATCCTTTTTTCTCCCTCCCGCCCGTGAGAGATACGCTGCATGCCCCCGCCCTCCTTGCTTACTAACTGCAATCCCCGCCTCTACTACCCTACTACGGCAATCGGTAAGTGCTCACCTCTATTACCTTATGTATAAGGTAGTTATACTGAGCTGTTTGGTGTGTAGCTACGGCGGTGTCTTTATGGATATCACTCTGGCAATGTGTGCACATGATGTGTCATTTTTTTTGTTGTGTATTTTTTTATTATTTGGTACAATCTCGTCCTCAGTTGTTTCACTGATAACACTTTAGCAATCGATATATACTCACGATTTAATCTGTTTTTAATAGTCTAATATCATAGATATCATCACCGATATAAGTATCAACATAATATACGAGAGCAACAAAAACAAAACAAGAGATGGCAGTAAGTACTCGGACAGCAAAGAAATCAAAGACCCCTACTAAAGCTGCAGCTAAATCATCCTCCAAGAAAAGTAGTCGTCGCCGTAGAAACAATAAAAAGAAGAAAGCTGCTGCTGTGAAAGATGACTCCTCTATTGTAAGTGATGGGGCCGACTCCTCTTCTTCAAACAAAATTCTAATTAGTGCCCGTGAAAATGAGTTTAATGAAAGGACATGGTGGATGGTAGATATTATGTATGATGACGAAGAGGGCAATTCAACAACACAAGGGGCAACGGCATTAGTTAAACGGTGTATGAGGGTATACAATTGGTCTATCGAAAAGACACGTAAAGTCCTCACAGCTTATCGTCAATTCTTAACACTCAAGAAGAAACACAAGGATTGGAATGCAACTATACTATCTCCGAGCTATTTAGTTGATCAAATGTGGCATCAGCATATATTGGATGCAGTAAATTATACTCATGATATGATGCTGCTATGTGGACACTTTGTTGGTCATAATCCAGAAGGAGCATTAGATTTACAGAAGAAGGCAAAGAGAGATAAGGCAACTCGGAAGGCACTCGAAAAGAGGTTTGCAAATAAGTATGATAAAGAGGTTTGGGGTATATTGGAGATAAAGAAAGAACAAGATATCAACCATAATCTTAGTGGGGTAATCACGATTAGAGTCAAGGGCCAATCGGATGAACCTGCATTAGAGTTTAAAGTATTCAGATCAATAAAGATGGGTAGGATATTTCAGTTATATGCAGAACAAAGGAGATTAGATGTGAATCTTCTTCGTTTCATATTGGATAGCGATAGAATCGGTGAGACAGATACACCATCAAGTTTAGAGTTGGAAGATGGTGATCAAATATATGCTTTCATGGCACAGCGCGGCTGTTGAATCTCATTGGTTTTCGATTAGATTAACAAACTCAAAACAGGTATATCAGAGTCGTATGTGTGATATAAGTGTTGTATATTATCATACTCTACTACAGCTAAAAAGTAGGGGAGAGAGACTTCTCATACGTTTTTGCCGTACAAAAGTCGTATACCGGTATCCTTCTCAATCTCCCTCTACTAAATTTCACTAAGACAATTTTCACCATGAGCTCCGTCTTTAGGAGGCCGCTCCTCCAAAAGCACAATAGTTGATAATAAACTACTTCGGGTATATCATAACGATGTATCATTGTATAATATCCGCCAGAGACATACACTGCAACTGCTTTAGTTATTACACAATCTATACATACATCAGCGAGTCCAAAAATGAGAGTAGCGATGATACATCGACCGGTCCTACTCCATTTGTGAAGGCTATGGGCTACTTGATACTCAATCTACGTGATACCCTTAACAGATATGTATTAGAGAAGCGTCAAATGATCGTATCATACCTTCTATACTCGAGATGGAGCGATGCATCGATACCACACGCTACCTCCTCAAATTTTCGAATGATTCTTTATGTATTGGATCTACTACAACTCTCGACGGAACAATACTGGTAGAACAACAGAGATAACACGCAACGATCATCATTAGATACATGAGATCGAATACTGCTTATATTCAGTATGGTTTGGCCGTATGAGGGCATATTGGATACAATATTGATGGATCATATAAAAAGCACACATGATATGCACAAAATGTTTGTTGCATCATAATGCTATACATGATGATAGGGAACGATAGAGCAGCACTTTTGGGGTAAAAGAAGACTATATAAATCGAATTGTAGCTCGAAACAATGGATATTGGATGCAGATCCTTCGTATGATACACACAACAACATATGCAATGAAAAATGCATGAAACCCATCAATCAACACACCCGAACCTACACATACCATAAGAAAGTAAATTCTAAGCATTATTAGATACTAAAATGTTGAAAACATACCATAGATATGAATATCATACATATGTAGAAGTAATATAATGCTTAAGTGATAAAATATGTGCTATATCTAGTATGAAAAAAGAAGTATCATCGTTTCACTATAGAAAAATGCAATGGCTGTCTACTCAATGATGTAATATGTGTAGAGATGAAGTAAAATCCCACTCAACATGCTCCGTAGACTCGTTAAAAGCAGCTGAAGTGACGAATCGGCTCGGCGGCGGACAGACTCATACGCAAAATGTACGGCAGAAACGTGGGAGATCAAGATCAAGAGTAGGCCTACATAGGAACTCGTAGGAATATGGTGAGTGAGATGAGAGACACTAAACACGCTATTTGTACGAGTTTAATACCTAATTTGAGCGTTAGATTTTCTTACGATACCGTCTCAGTTAAAAAGCCAAAATGTGTACAATTTACCTAGCCGCTTAACTACCGTCCCACTTTTTCGAACGTTCAACTGTCGAAATTGAGAATCACCATCATCACCATTGCAATGGCTGTATCCTTAATATCTTCTCCTACACCGGCCACCGATGTAAAAATGATGCATCATATTGAAGGGGATTTATTGGTAATTGATTTGATGTATCAAACGCCGGTGGTGGAGGGTGTATGACAATGATACAGACACTTAATAGTAGGATAGTTGCATAATTTCATGTGCACTGTTGATGGATACCGTCTCAGTATGGTGTATTGCAATATAACCAATGGTCCTCTATGTAAAAAAGAAGACTGCAACCCCCTCCATATACATGTTGGCGACCTTGTGAACCCACCATGATCAGGCCGTAAGCAGTGTAGACGATGCCATGTCTATCTAACGCCATCGAGTTGTTCGAGCGCAGAATTAGTTTGGCTTTTGAGGTGAGTTTTGACCATGAAGATGCCACTTCTGATATAGACTATCCTATATCGAAATGATCCTCTCTTCATGCTCTATAAGATGGTGTACTGTCCTGGAATGATCGATACAGTTAAATATGTTTAATGATAAGATACCTATATCTCGCTCATTTTGAAAATTTTAGCGTTAGAAATAGCCTCGCTCATAATAGGGATTAACTCGTTCGCAGTGAGAATGGGAAATCTGCACTACTTGGTGCTTTCTCCCCAAGTTGTTTTGGCGGCGCTAATACGAGCCACTCTACATTAAAAACAAAGTAGTTTGCTGTCATCAGATCTTATACTTATAGTTTTTTATCGTTGAAGGCTGGAAAAGAGATGAGAGGACTTTCAGAATAGTAACAACTCAAGGTGAGTGCATCTCTATGCAATCATATTTTGTCTGTAATATTGAGTGGTGGTTTGTTGCTCTAAGTATTGCCGCCATGTAATGCCTTTGCCAGCGAATGAAATGTTGATACTTTTTTATCTCTATTGCAATGAGTTTACTTCTCGGGCTTGTCAGTATATACTCAACTTTTGCCACCATTGTATTTATAATTGCATATAGATTTGACCGACAAATCATACATATAACAAAATATACGATAAACAATAATAAAAAACTACAAAGTCATGGCAGAACATAATACCCGAAACGCAGCAACGAAATCCAAAGCCCCTACCAACGCTGATGAACCTATATCGTCTAAAAGAAGTAAGAACAACTCAGGTGATGCTGTTGATAAGAAGGATGATACATCAATTGTAAGCAGTGAGAACTCAAACAAAATTCTAATTAGTGCACGTGCAAATGATTTTAGTTGTAAGACATGGTGGATGGTAGATATGCATAACGACGACGACGAAGAGAACGCTACAACACAAGGAGCAACTGCATTAGTTAAACGGTGTATGAGGGTATACAATTGGTCTCTTGGAAAGACACGGAAAGTTCTCACAGCGTATCGTCAATTCTTAACACTTAAAAAAGAACACAAGGATTGGAATGCAACTATATTATCTCCCAGTTATTTGGTTGATCAAATGTGGCATCAGCATATATTGGATGTAGTAAATTATACTTATGATATGATGTTACTTTGTGGTCATGTAGTTGGTCATAATCCAGATGGTGCATTGAATTTGCAGAAGAAGGCAAAGAGAGACGAAACAACACGGAAAGCACTTGAGGAGAGATTTGCAAACAAGTATGATAAAGAGATTTGGAGAGTAGATACAAGCACAACCGGGTCAAATCGAAATCAAGGTCAAGGAAATATCTTCACAGTAACAGTTACTAATAAAAATGGGGATGAAGAGCAACTAACGATTAATGAGAACTCAAGCATGCAGGAGTTGTTTGATGCGTATGCTCAGCGGAAAGAAGTTCGTGCTTCAGATCTTGTATTTGCTGAAGATCTCTTCCACGGAGGTAGGATCTTGCCTACTGACACACCACTCACAATGGGATGGAGTTGGAATCATTGGAGTTGGAAACATCAATACATTAAAGTATACGAGAACAATCAATTTAGAGTAAATGTTATTGATGAAAATGGAAATCAAACAACTTGCATCATGAGTAAAATGACTTCCACAATGCAAGAATTATTTGATACTTATGCTAATGGATGTATATTCACAGTAAGTGGAGTGGGAAGAGTACCCGCTAATGACATGCCAATCAATATAAAACATTTACGTGATAATAATCAAATCAATGTGTATGCTAGTGAAGAAAGTTATCTCAACAGTGTAATCACGATAAGAGTTCAACACCAATGTGGGAAAGAAATAGGTTTCAAAATCACTAGAGGAACGAAGCTAGGCAAGTTATTCCAGGCATATGCTAAACAAATGGGCTTCTTAGAATCTTTGGACTGTCTTCGTTTCCTGCTAGATGGTGAAAGAGTCACCCCCGACGATACACCAGATCAGTTAGCGCTGGAAGACAATGATCGAATCGATTGCTTCACGTCGCAGCCTGGATGTGATAATGCTGAGTGCAGGGCTTGTTACAAGTGATCGTTTTTAGGTATGTTTATGTGATATAGCCTTCTACCTTAATGTTCATTCACCCTAAGCTTACCCTCATAATATCTGTCCCTGCCTCAACAAAATGAAATAGAGCTCTTTCCGCCGGGAGGTTGTGTGACACGTGAGCTTGGCCTGTCTGTAATTACATTCCCTGTATTCTGTGATGATCCATTGGCATATAAGTTGCTTGAAACACCCTTATCGATGACACCCCATGAGGCTTGTTTCTTTTCAATATCATTCATTGGTTTGGCTGTCGTTGACGAAGCAACTGCTGATGATCCTACGATTTGCATGATATTTTCCTTCTCCTTCTTGGGTTCTTTGTCTGTTTGTGAGTGTGTGAGTGTGAGTCATAACATAAGAGTACAAAGAGAGGCAAAGTAAAGTCAGTTTTCTATGAAGATAACATTTCAAAAACAAATGAGTCGTCTACTTACTCTTTGGTGAATCCCAACCTAGGCATACACTAGACTTTCCTCCTGGCTCATTTGTTACCCGAGATGTTGTCCTCTAAAAGAAGCACAAGATATGAATGTGCATGATCATGAGATGTGAGTTTTCATCACAAAACAGACATCTTCATCTTAATCAGTAGCTTACCTTTCCTTCCATGAACACATTTTGATTTTCATTCATTCCATACATGATTCCAAAGATAACTGTAGACTCTCTCTCACTTCTCGTCTTGATATGGTCTCTGTCTATACTCTCTTCTTTCTGTTCGGTTTGGTTGTCTGTCCGAGTCTTCTTAGAATGGGACTCAAAAAAGTAACTCTCTATATGTACTTTGTTGCCGCCCGCCGACCTCTATCTCGCCTCTCATCACACAACCTTGTCCCTTGCTTGCTCTCTATCTACCATATCGATCTTCTCTCGTTTTGCAAGAAACTGATTGATTAGTGGTGGTCCCTGATGTAGTACGTTGCAAACCTCTATCTCATTCTTCTCTCTCATAACTCATAATTCTCTCGTCTCTTCAATAGAGCAGGCGCAGGAGCTTGTTACATCACATATTCAAGGGCCTGAAACCTTTCTACCTTGATTATGTTGCGTCTCTTGAATAGAGTTGCAAAGCGAGAAAGGAATAACATTTTAAACAAGTATGGTGGAATTATCTCGACGAGTAACTTTTCGACGAGTGGATTCAATGGAGGAGAGAAGTCTCCTGATGTTGCAGTCCAATTGGATTATTATATGAGTTTACAATTTGCAGGTGTTGCCTGTGCTCTTGTGAATGGTACGTCGCGTAGTATATGTATGTTGTGCTGAAGTGTTGTGCATATAATGTGCAATTTTATTATTTATTTTGCTGTTTTGCTGTACACATTATGATGTGCACTTTCTTTGCAAATATCACTAATACCTCCTTCTCATCTACCATAAACAAAACAGATAATTATAAATCCAAGGGTATTAACAATCTACACTTCCTACCAACCTGTCCAGTAGGTCACGAAGCTGCAAATGTCCGATCCTATCAAAATGCCAATCCATCAACATTGGCAACATTTGGTACCGTAGAACAAAACATTTTCATCCCAACATTATACAATAATCCATCATTAAATGTATCAGGCGTAGCCAGTATGTTCCGTCGTTCACCATTATGCATTGCAAGTTTGAAACCATTACAAGATGGTGATATTATTGGTGCACATGAAGATACAGTGGAATTATTGCAACGTATCTTTCCTAAACAAAAAGTAGTGGCATCACCTCGTGGTACAAAAAACAAAGATTTATTAAATGGTGTATTTAATGGTATACAGGCATATACTACCACTGAAGTGCCGTCATTGCATCGTTACATGCAAAAGGAGGGAATGGACCCTAGTGCATTGCAAGTTCAGGTGTTGGAGGACTATGATAGTGGCAATGGTCCAACATCTCTGGGCTATTCACAAATGGTGTTTGTTGCCAATGAAGCATTGGATAGTCCAGACCGTCGTGAGGCCGCAACAGCATTCCTCGAGGGTACATTCACTGGATGGGAGTATGCAATTCGCAATCCAAATGAAGCTATCGAATCAGTGCTAGAAGCATGTCGTATGTTAAACCTCGATGATGAGAAGAATGATCATTGGTATAGATCAAAAGACTTTATGCATGACATGTTAAACTTGACAAATAACCATGTAAAAGAAACATTTGTTGGTGATCGATTAGGTGTATTAAGTTCAAATCGATGGGGCAAGGCAACTGAATGGCTATTACATGATAAACAAAATGTCGACCCTGCATTCGGTATGGATCAGACAGGTTTGTGGAAACCACCCTCGAACCTACTACATGGAAATGAATTAGGTAGAGAGATATTGCATGATGCCAAGATGAGTGCAGCCAAATTTGAAAAGGCACATGGACGTAAGCCATCCGTGGCTGTTATTAATGTTGGTGAACTTTCTAGGTATACGGATGCCAAGCGTCGTGTACAGTTGTATAGTAATCCAAGTAATTCATGGTTTACTAAATCTGATGTCGGTAAGGCAAACAACTTTGATGTTAAGGAGATCAATTTGGATTCGAAAGGACTTACCACTGACGCATTGGTTAGTGAGATATACAAGATTCGTGATGATGTGGATGGAATTCAAGTAATGTGGCCTTTCCCTCCTGGCGTGGACGAGGCAGCCGTGTTTAACGCTGTACCATTGTCGAAAGATGTTGATGGTATCCACTTCACTGCTTGGGGCAGTCAGTACCCTCCCGTGACCCCTGCTAGTGTTATGGAGTTGATAAAAGAACATAACGTAGATGTTCGCGGCAAGCATGTACTCGTTGTTGGTCGTAGTCCAATCGTTGGCACTCCTCTATCTCACATGCTTCGGGAGGAGGGTGCCTTGGTCTCAATGGCACATAGCGATGTTGACAAGAAGGTCTTTCAAGATGCTGTGGGAAAAGCGGATGTTGTCGTAACTTCTGCAGGATCTCCAGGTGCTATTGAGGCCTCGTGGCTTAAGGATGGTGCCGAGGTGATCAATGTTGGAACAACATTCTGTGAAAAGACTGATGGGCTACTTCCTGACGTCGTTGGTGATATTGGATCAAAGGCTAGTCGCTTCAGCCCAGTCCCTGGTGGTGTAGGACCGTTGTCTTTGCCGATGTTGTTCCGTAATGTTGCCAAGGCTGCATGGGATCAGGCGGAAGATGAATCCTCGTGGGAAAAGGAACCAGCTACACTCAGGTAAGCATGTGGTTCTCCACTGGTTGGGTGTATTTGAGTTGTTGTTGATGAAATACATACGCATGTAACAACTAAATTTAACGTTATCTATCTCCATTCAACTGCCTTAGGAAATCCTATCACTTTGATACCTACACCGATGCCTTGAAATTTGCACAAAAGGTTGATGAAATGAGTACAATTATGGATCATCATGCCAATATAAACATCGTGCACAAGTGTGTCAATGGAGTTGATATGGAGTTGACATTCTTCTCCTTTGAGGCAAATGAGCTAACCTCGAAAGATTATGCTGCTGCCAAGGCTATTGACTTTATGCACCAAGACAATCCAATCGTAATGAGTGATTTTGGATATAATCTAAAACAAGAATCTATTGCCCTACATCCAGCAGAGCCGAGAGGAAGTTCAAAGTTACTCAGGGTAGATGCTCAGGGCAAGGTATCGTATCATGACAACTTCGCTAATTCTATACCTAAACTTCTTGAAGGATGTCATGTTGTGTTCAACAACAGTCGAGTACTCGATGCTAGGTTATCAGTCAAATTGAATGATGGTGCCGAAGTGGAGCTAATGGTGAGTGTATAGTTTTAGTTTATTGAGCTGAACTTTATCGGATTGAAATTGCTCATATCATGTGTCACTCTCTAGCTGCTTGATCTCGGTAATGTCGACCCTGCCAAACCATGTCATCAACATAATATCCAAGCAATGATAAGATCCGAATTGGTAGCAAAAGGAGATATTTATACTGAACCAGTCTCAGGCTCCAGAGTAGAAGTTGTAAAAGTTCGTGGGTGAGTTATGCCTTGTTCATAAATCACTTGCTCACATCATATGCTCACGGTATCCTCGCATTTTAATGACCCCATTAGTATTTGGGAAGAAGACGAAGATGGAGGAGGCAATGGATGTGACTGTGTAGTGAAGATACACAGCAATGATAATCTTGGTACCTTTTTGGATGTCAACGGATCCGTTCCTATCCCTCCATACTTGCATCGGGAGGCTGTGTTGAGTGATAAGGAGAGATATCAAAATGTCTACTGCAAAGATGGAGGATATGTTGCCGCGCCAACCGCTGGACTACACTTTACTGATGAGGTATTGGGAAAGCTAGGAGATAATACATCACTGCTGACATTGCATGTCGGTGCAGGAACGTTCATGCCGGTGCTTTCAACTGACGCAAAAGATCATTCTATGCATGCGGAGCACTTCTTTATCAATGTTGGTGAGCTACGAAACATTGTTCAAGCACTGGAGGCAGGCAAGCCATTAGCCGTAGTTGGTACTACTTCTACACGAACATTAGAAAGTCTATATTGGTTGGGAATCAAGAAACTTCGGGGTCTTCCAAACAGTGATGATATGAAACAGCTCGAACTTGGTCAATTCGAATGGATACCATTGTCTGTTGCTGATCCCACTACTACCCCTGTCGCTGCACTTAATGCCCTGATTGATGGCCTATCTGACAATGATATCATTAGCGGTAAAACATCACTTATGATCACGCCAAACTCGTACAAAATGAAAGTCATTGATCACTTGGTAACGAACTTTCATGCACCTGACAGTACCCTTATGCTACTTGTATCGGCATTCCTTGGGACGCAAAATGATGTTGCAAAGATATATGAAGATGCACAGAGGAAGGGATATCGTTTTCTATCATACGGTGATTCATGCCTTTTTTCAAAGCCAGGTCTTGACTTACCTAGTGAATTATCCAAGTGAGAGAATAGGGTAGTGGCTAGTGTGGTATATTGTAAAATGCAGGCTAAGGCCAACTTAATAAAGTAAAGATGAAACACTAAAGTTATACATAAAATAGCTGATTAGATACAAATAGAAGTTAGGCTGCTACTGTTTGCCATCAAGGTCGCCTCTTGCAGGCAGCCATAGGATGTATGGGCATATGCATATCGCGGCCAGTTGTTGCAAGAAGGATACCTTTGAGATCCGATTCCCGCAACGGTTTTGTAAGACTCTAACTTCTTTGTAGTAATAGCATCATGGGAATAGAGGAATAGAGTAATAGTTTAATGGATCGTTAGTATAGACTGAAAACACTCTTGATAAGATGTATAGTAGTACCACCGCCGCTGAGGATGATAAGGAGGTTGCAGTGATAAGTGATTCCGAGGGAGAAGATGATGATTGCATTGTTGAAAATTTGGATGATTTGCCTCTTCTTCCTCAAGCGACATTACCACCCGAGGTGTGGGCTGCAGTCATTGAATGTGAGTGTTTGATTTAGTATATATATTCAATCATATATTTGCAATGTTGTATTGATATATCACCTATACCCTCTCGATAGACCTACCATACAATTCGCTCATATCATGTGCATCAACTTCACGAGCTATGCTACATGATGCATTGCCATTAGTTACGACATTACATATTGAAAAGGCATCACAACTTCGTATTGGATTAGTATCAAATCATCTTAGAGATGTAAGTGAGGTATCAATTTACAATCTTTTCGACGTCAACAGAAGAAAGGCTACAATTCAGGTCGATGAAGATCTTGCAACAAAGTCGGTACACTTCCTCTCTATATTGCCTAATCTAGAGAGTGTTGCCTTCTGGGGGAAATATAGGAGTAGTTTGTGTTCTTTGAATTCATTGGAACTTTATTCATATGGTGACAATCCTTCCATCAACCACTTATTGGATGAGATTTTAGGAGCGTTTGATTGCGGATCATTACCACTTTACAAATTAATGGATTGAGATGTCCTAGGAAAAGAACCAGCAATTCAGACTGCACAGAGTGCAAAAGAATATGTGGAAGTTTCCCCCTTGAACTTATTGGGGATTTAGATATATGTCTACCAACCGCAACTAGCAAAGAGATAATCATGTCTCGAGAAGGGGGGAGGGATTATCTACATTCAGAAATAAGATTTATGCAGCTTCTTGGCAAAGGCCGTGTGAAGGATTTACTGCTCATTCACCCAGGTAGCATCCATGGCTTCAGAGTACTTGGACTTGACGACTTTTTTATTGTTGAATATGATTCTGATGTGCACGATGAACTGAAAAGTTCGACTCAATCATTAAATGTTGACGTAACTAAGCTGAATCCACAAGATGTGGTCAAAGCTATCACAAGGCATTTTCCCAATAAAATTTCAGTATATCTTAATGAAGAATCATTTGATTACTTGAAATCAATCGGGCTTCCAATTAGTAATGGTTTACTTGACCCAAATGTTGTTAGGGTGGAGAATCTAGAACTTCTGTTGAAACATATAATGGGGGAAACAGACTCGTTATTGAAAAGTATGCATCAAATGCGATGTCTACTGACTAAACAAGATATTTCAGATCACCGCAAGCGTCTATTACAGCAGATGGGGAAGGCAGGTGTATTGCCGAAGCTTGTGCAGTTTCTATCGAGAAAAGATGACCACGGACTCCAATTAGCAGCAATGGAAGTGTTGATAAGGGTATCTTTTGTAGGAGATGAATATATTGAAGAAATTATCAAATCGGGAGCAATACAACCTTTAGTCAACCTTCTAGGCTCTTCACACAGTAAGATTTCTCTACGGGCCGCTTCAGCTCTAGGGAATATAGCAGAAGACAGTTTTCACTTTAGAGACTTAGCTTTACAAGCAGGTGCAATGCAGCCTCTGCTAAAGTTACTCGAGAATCACCAAACAGTTGATTTGGAATCAGTGAGGACTTACATCTCGGTTTTGAATAATCTTTGCACATTCAAGATCGTGAACAAATTCTTCAGAGGAAGTGAATTTATACTGCCAGATTTCGAGCTAGTAAGTCCAATGTTGTCAACATTGAGTGGATTGATTCAACATAGAGATGAGGAAGTGTTGATGGAAGTCTGTTGGGCGTTGGGTCACTTCAGTCAATGCAGTGTTGATTCCCAAACCTGCTTCGTAATTCAAAAGTCGGTAACTGCTGGTGTCCAAGCTATGATAGATATCGGTATTATCCCTGAACTGATTCTTCTCCTAAATAATAATGAGCAGCGAGGCGTTTGTGAGGCGGCTGTGTGGGCTGTTGCAACCATGCTCTACAAAGGTAGTATTGACCTGATCAAATATGTGGTGAATCAAGGTAGTATTCTTCCATTGATAGATTTGCTGCACGAAGAAAAAGCCAACACTGTACGCGATGCACTGAAGGCATTAATACAAGTGAGTAAAGTTGAGATTAAGATATTTGAGTGCTACCTTCTTGATCTTACCGATGCATCATTGACTTTCTTCTTCTGTCACAGATATTGATCCCCCATGACCTAAAAGGTTTGAGTTATAGCAATATTCTATGGAGAGAACGGGTAGTGATATCAATTGTAAAGGCTCATGGTTACGGAAAGATTGAAGACCTTCAATCTCATGGCAATGGTAAGTCTATTATCATATTTATCTTTACATCCTCCCTTTGTATACCTTGTTCTTATCTCATCGTTATCTACTGATCATTTTGAACAGACGAAGTTCGAAAATGGAGCACCTGGGTTAGGAAAGAGATTGACTTCTATAGTAATGGCACGTTTGTGTTGGTAAGCTCTCCCTGTGGTCGATATTACAAACACTCCCTTCGGGACATCTGTAGTAAATTGGCGGATCATAATGGCATACTGTAGGCGGCTCATTGATTCTTGCTTGGTCATCACTTGACGCGGTACAGAAGTGACACACAAGTCTCTTGTTGTTCAGCCGACTCTACACTCTCCTCGCTACGAGCCTTTCACTCAGACT
>Ga0214479_100059_pt1 | contig 62420 bp, 47 predicted proteins | sample M1_20Mar14CPVII9_5_FD_165054 | JGI IMG/M metagenome (GOLD analysis project Ga0214479, IMG submission 165054) | Marine eukaryotic communities from Monterey Bay, California, United States - M1_20Mar14CPVII9sort6BwellE14 | ecosystem: Environmental > Aquatic > Marine > Unclassified | place: USA... | reverse complement strand
ATCATCATAATATAGCAATAGAGTGATATAGTTTGGGTACTTCTATTATTGAGTAAAAGTGCACATGATAATATCAATACATCACAAAAAACATATCACAGTTCATGCACCATCAAACAAAAGAGTAGGAACAACATGATACAGCAGGTTTGTCACCAGATCAATAAAAGAAAAGGGAGAATAAAACAACGGAGATGTATCAGTTCATTTGCCTCAGTAGTTATAGCGGTTGCAACGCTGTTAGTTTCCGCCTCAGCCCAAGTGATATTTGCAATGACAACTCATAATATTATACATCTCCCTATTTCAAACAATAGAAGAAGTCGGAGAAAACCAGGTACCACCATACTGAATCAACCAATAGAACTCCTGAATACAATTAATCAATGTCGCGGGGGTAGTAGCACAGAAGTTCAATCATCAACCTCTACAATACAACAGCAAAAAGAGCAATCTGATGGACCAATACAACAGCTGAATCCATCTGTTGCAACCGATGATGGAGTTGGATTAGATATATCAAACATTGTTAGAAAGGTACGAACAAGAACAAAACGAAGTAAACTTATACCACCACAAGTTAATGATAATGAAGAGTATCAGACAATAGAAAAACAATCAAGAAAATCATTATCACATTATAGACCCAAAATAGTTATAGATTTTGATACACAAGCAGTGGGAAATAGTTTATACCAACAGCAACAGGGTATTCGATATAGAATACGAAGTAGGATTGGCAATGATGATATACGATTATCGTCATTAAGTATAAATCAAGGACCTGCATTAACTATATCATTATCTCCTCCTTCTTCAACACAATACACTTCTGAGATCAGCAATACAATTACCAACAACAGTGTCAATGATCAACAAAGCAACACATTATTAGAGAATCTATTCATACCAACTCAAGTAATAATACAAACAATAGCATTACTTCCACCACTACTACTCTCACGACGAGTACTAAACTCAACATGGATAGCAATTGTAGATTATGTTCGAGGACGTACATTTCGACAAACATTTACAAGTTTAGAACGTGCCTACTTGCGATATTATGAATTTCCGGCAGTTATACGATCTACTGCACGATTGGTTAGTCAAATTGGTATATTGTTAGGATTGAATTGGTTAGTTCGATGGTGGATGATATTAGTAATGAGTACAAGTGACGTTGGACCGGCAGTGTTGGGAGTAACTGGTATTGACATAGGTCTGGTTGGTACTGCATCAAAACCTGATTGGGATGGTGAGGATCCATTTGCACTCTTTGGACCTGGTTGGAATGTTGGTCTTCCATGTCAACAAAGAGGTAAAGGCATGGCTTGGTTATGTGGCTTTCTTTGGATTGGATTGGTGGTTGGGATTGGTCATATGTCTGCAATGGCATTATCAGTTTGGGGTGGTCCACTTCGACTACAGGCATCTGTTCAACATGCCGAGAATCCAAAGCATGTCCTACGAAGAATCATCCTTCACCCGATTAATTGGTTTAAAGAATTAGACGAATGGAAACACTTATCTGCACTAAAGAACAAACGAAGAGCAGATAGGAATCACCAAAGTGAAGTAGGTGATCGTACATTCAACCCCGACCCACTTCTATTTCCAGCAACATGGTTACCACTGCGATGGCTTCAAATCTTTGCAATTACCAAAGCATTCTCAACAGATCCACTGCAATATCGATGGTGTTCACCTGATAATGATAAGGTTGTTATTCCTCGACTTATGAAACAATACTTGGTACAATTGGCATTAGGAGATGAATGGCAACGTGTCTTTTTAGGAGAGAGACGTGTTGGATTAGGTATACTAGTAGTTTTGAGCTACTTTGTATCCTTGATATGGATGGTATGCACGACGTTTACTCTGGATGGTGGAGCCGCTGCCATGCTTATACCTTCAGTCTTGGCAGCCATTATATCTGGACTCTTCAACATCATGATATTTTGGAACAGACTAGGAACAAAAGAGCAAAAGAAGGCGTTGAATGCATTTGGATTAGCTTAATTCATCTCTACTTGTTCTTATCATCCTTTTATGAATGACTCATTTTAGTCTTCGTATATCCAATCAACTGTTATACCTTGTAACACTCATTTAAAACCATGAGTATTAACTTTCCCAATCGGTTTCTTCTTCTCCTCTAATGCTTGTTCTTGTTCATTTGTTACCTCTTCTACTACCTCCTCCTCTTCTTCATCATCATTCTTATTCGCTTTTCCAACCTTCTTACCACAACAACACAAATCACAAATAGTACGTAATCCGACATGTGATATCGTAGCATGTCCTACATTCCGTTCTCTAACTACTGGTGTTTTAATCCGTTTGGTCACGGTACGTTTACATTGCGAACCGTCTGGGAATGTTTCTACATAGGTTGTTTGGATGACACGTGTACCGTCGTCGAGTACATCTTCTTTTGATGCTGCTTGTGTTTGTGATACACCCTCTGCTGGTAATGGTGGATTTTGTACTGCTTCTGATGCCATTTATTAGTTTGTGGTAATGGTACTATGATGTGTGCTGTGTTTGTTTGATGCAGTGTACACTTTGATATCTTTTTTTTTGTGATATGTGCGTTAGCTTTTTTAGATGATGCAGTATTCTTCGTAGGACTTCCTTTTGGATAGGATAGAGTTGCAATTGCCAATATTAAATTGCCTATCAATATCAAAGTTTGATTATTATACTACTTATCGATTCCTTGTTGGCCTTCCTTGTGATGTATCGTATCTTATGAGCTTTTATGTTGAGTTAGACGATTATGTATTATGATAACTGAGTCTCTGCTTCCTTTGAATTACTACTAGCCACACTCTATTGCAATAAGTAGTTGTATCTCCCTATTCTTCGTCTTACAATAAATCAACATACAAACCAACTCAAGAGGGCTCATACTATCCTCGCAAATCGCAAATTTCAATCTACTGAACGGTGAATTCTATTCACTGTCACATGATACTACCAATGAAATACCGTGTGGATCAAATTGCAATTTAGTATTATTGAACTCCAGTGCAGTATATGATTATGTCAAGTTGATGCATTCACTTTTGATTTGCATTGCAAAGCAAAACAACAACAATACAATGGATTCGGTATCAAAAAAAATGACATAAAGTGTTTATCGATCGTATTGCAATATCGATAGCTGGCGGAATATAACAATAGCTGTAGATTGTGTAACTAAACGAGTATACAACATGAGCAAGGGAGGCGGCAATCAACAACAGCAACATAAACGTCGTACCAAATCATCCACAACAAAATTTACAATCCCCACATCAAAAGTACAATGTCAAATCCTATTAAACAGACTAACAATAAAATTCTTCAATTGTGCCTTCTACATTGCCGACAAAGCAATGTATATATTAGGTCCAATATTAATATGTCTAGCTAGTGGTATAATTAGTGGATTAACATATGTATATTTTTATATTATATTACCAATGTTATGTGGTGTAAATTGGATATATACTAGAAGTGATTATGATATGTATTGGAAGGAGAGAGGATATACAGTTACTCGACCTAGTTTAAATGATTCTGATAATAGTGAAGATGAGAATATATCAAAATTGACAACAATCTTCATAGCATTATCAACACCAATCGGTATATTCAACACATTCATCGTTACATTCTTCCTATGTAACATATTATACAACTACTTTAAATGCGTAACCACATCAAATTCAGGACCTAATTACAAAGTAGTAGTACGTGAATTAGCCCAAGTAACAAATTTCAATTATCCAGAAACAAATGAGGAGTTAATACAATGTAAGAAAGATCAAGAGAAGAAGATATATGAACGTATGCAAAGGAAACGGAATGAGCTAATGGCTGCTAGGGGTACTCCAATTAGACCTGGTGAGCCGTCAAAATCTGCTGCTGCTGAGAATAAGGATGATGAATCACAGCAACAGCAAGGTTCTCAATCTTCACCACTAATGGCAGCAACCACATCCACTTCAACCAATAAAAAGAAAGAACCACCCAAACCATTACCAAGAATACACAATTGGCAACTACTATCACCAACCGAATGGTCCTACTGCCGCTATTCACATCAACCTAAACCACCCCGCTCCCATTACGATCACGTTACCAAGTCCTTAATACTAAATATGGATCACTACTGCCCTTGGATGTTCAATTGCATCGGATATTTCAATTATAGATATTTCTTCAATTTCTTGTGGTTTGTTGTTGTGGCGTTATTCTATGGTGCTGTTATTTGTTACAAACCATTCATGTTATTGGGTACGAAAGAATATAGAGATCAAGTAAAGGCAAGTGGTGGGTATACCAATCAATTGAATGTATATCGGAATGGTAAACAATTGGTAGTGAAACATATACAATCCAATTCGTATATACCAATACCTACCGAGAAAACATATATTGCATTAGGTTTCATGTTATGTCTATGTTTAGCATTGGCTGTAATGTGTTTGGGAATATTTCATTTATACCTGTTGACGAGTGCACAATCAACCATTGAATTTCACGGTAACATGTCTAAACGCAAGAGAAAGGGATGGAAGAATCCATATTCAGCTGGTAGTTGGAAGAAGAACTTTGAGTTGGTTTATGGTACACGATATTGGTACCTTCAGAAGAATAAATGCAGTTGTTGTACGGAGGATGAAAATGGTATGAGTAGAGAAGAGGATGAGGATGATGAAAAGTATAGCTATCGCGGTATATTGGGTATACTATTGGCAATGATGCCAAGTAATCGTGAACCAGAATTCTTACCATTGCTAATCAATGGCAAGCTAGTACGACGAAAGAACAGAAATGCTAGTAATGTCGACTCGAAGAAGATAGATCTGGAAATGGGAACAGTCTCAACAAATGGATCTACCTCAGATCAAGAGACTGAAGATTTTATTATGCAAGCATCAAAAGGTACCAATGGACTTGTTGGTAGGTCTAGTCGATCGGTCAAGTAAACCCACAATCACCTACCCATCAGGAATGTAATATAGTACTACTTTAGTCTATTACTCTTCTGTTTTTTCTCCTTCTTGTCTTTCTTCTTCTTTGCCTTCTTCTCCTCCATTTCAACTTGACTACTCTCCAACTCATTAAGTCGATCGAGGATGGGTTTAAGCTCCTCATAACGAGATTGGGCGAGGTGAAACCCCTCACGTTTGAGCTCCTTACTTGACATGACATCACCTTTGTCAGCGGCAACTGAGTTCATTGCCTCTACAGTCCAATATTCGGATGTTCTAGCATAGAAATCAGCAACCGATTCTCCCATCTGAGGTGTTCTCATTTCATTATCAACACCAAGCTTGTCTTTTAGCTCTGATATCTCATGTTTCATGCTCTTCTTGGCAGCCTTCTTGGCCGCTTTCTTAGCAGCCTTTCGAGCTTCTTCACTCTCATACTCTTCATTGCCATTGTCTACATTATCATCTTCTAGGATTGGCTCAAATTCGGTAGCAATGTCATCATCATCGTCTTCATCAGTATCGTCGGCATCACCACCCTGATCAGATGATGATATGTAACTATCATTATCAGAGTCAATACCCTTCCAAACTTGGCGATGCATCTGTCCAGGGAAGATACATGTCCATTTGTCACGCTTGTTCAAGTCGATAGACCAACAATCATCAAGAGTAACCTCACGATCTCCAACCTCAAGTACACCACCGTAAATGTATAAGGTATTGTTTTGAATGACGGTTGCACAGTTGATTCTAGGTAGTGGAGTCTGACGAGCTACCGCTGTTGGAAGTCCCTTGTCATCTACCTTCATTACCGATGAGGCGGCTATTCTCTGATCTATCAGTTTATTCTTTGTTGAGACAGGCTCAACTTCAGTATTTGACTGTTCATCTTTGGCAGTATTCTCAGTGCTTGATACATCTGCAGTATCGGATTTGGTAGCCGATGTCATCTCGTCTTCCTCGTCCTTTGACTTTGTGTCAGCATCAGCAGCACCTTCATTTTCTTCCTCATCTTCGATCTTTTCATAGACAACATTCCCATCTCCGTCGATGAATGCAAACATATCATGACGAAGCTGGTCAAGATCATATCCACTAGATTTGGCCTCTTCGTTCTTGGCAGCTAACAACGCCGCTTCTTCATCCGAATCGGTATCACTGCCTTCCTCATCATCATTTACAGTATCGTTTACAACTTCTTCAGTATCACCGCCTTTTTTCTTCTTACGCCGTCTACCGCCGCCAGCACTTACTTTCTTTAATCTCATGGCAAACCATCTTCTCCTCTCCATATCTAACGCAAACAAATCATCATAAAATACCGAACTCAATTTGTGATGATCACCTTCGTTGTCTAAAACACCGCCAAAGACTAGCATTTTATTCTTATGTAATACCGCCGATGTGCCCGCTCGTGCAGAGGGATATTCACCCTTTCTCGATACACGTTCCCATGATGGAGGAGAAGAGCCATTCAATGGTCCGCCTTTGCTAGCATTGACCAGTGGCTTAAGGGGTAGCATCCAACAATCGATATGCATGATCCCCTCTGACTTGCTAGCACCTGGTGCATTTGCATTCTTCACTTTGCTATATCCACCATATATGACTAATGCCTCGGTAGGAGCAGTGCATAATGACATGTTACATGCACTTCTTGGCGGTGGCTGCCTTGCCAACTTTCCATACTTTAATTCCGTCCAAGTTAAACTTTGAAAGTCAAATATATGCACATCATTAAACCAACGTGTTTCACTCCTCAGTGCCTCATGAAATCCACCAAATATAATCATATAATGTCTCCATGTTACAGCTCTATGTCCCGATCTTGCCGGTGGAATTGATCCACCAACTGATTTAACTTCCTCCCATGTATTTGTTTTGATATTAAACTTCCATAAATCTTTATAATGATGATACTTATCGGCAGTGGCACATTCTCCACCAAAGATGTAAATGTGATCGTTGTGATATATTGCTGAGTGTGCACAACGGGGTGGAGGATGGGGTTGTGGAGTTGATATACGAGTCCATTGTCCAATTTTGTCATTCTCTGTTGTAGTTTTATCTGTAGTTGTATCATCATCATCATTTGTAGATTGCTTGTAGTCAGGATCCCAACGTAACATTTCATCAAAAACTAAATTCTCAGCTCCATCATAGTATTCTCCACCAAACTTTAGAGAGAAGTTGCAATTCACAAAGTGCAAAAGTGTGTGAGCATAAGATATGCATCTTTATCAGATATATATCTTATATACAATATGCACATCATATCATTCACATTCACCTGCCTCGATTTTTTACATACACAACACACTTTTTGTACTCACCATATAAAACATACCATTGGTAGGACATAACGTCCAAGTAAAGTTTCCTCGTGGTGGGTTTGGAAATTGAGTATCAATAACTTCTACTTCAGACGCTAATAACTCCTTTGTTTGACTTCTATATTCATTCAGTATTGAATCTATATCATTATCTCCACCACTTTGTTTACTACCCTTTTTACTACTGCTGCGTTTACCATCATTGTTAACATCATCATCATCATTTAAATTGATGGCATTGATTCGATCTTGCTCCTTTTGTATACGTTTCAATGCTGCCTTGTCAGCCTTGGCTTCCTTCTTTGCTGCTAGGGCGGCCTTTTTCAGTGGGTCTTTATTCGCCTTCTTCTTCTTATCTTTCTTACCTCCCATGATGATTGATTATTGATTGATGGGTTAATTGTTTGAGTTGAAGCTTCTTAATGAATCCTAAGATAGCTCAAATACTAGACTGTCCCGTCATCAGCCGTCAACTCAATCGAATTTAGCGTTAAAAACTGATCTACTGACAATACTGGCGGTATACGAACACTTATTAGCGCCACAACACAATAGATTGTTTGTGGTGATTGCTGAGCGAGAGTTCAGTCATAATTTTTACTCTCATAAATATCGCCGCCTCAAACTATTTGTTTGATCTCATATATACCTTACAATATTACATAAACTTTTCCATTATATAGATGTATCGACTTCATACAGTGGCGATAGACATCCTTAGCTGTGCGTGTATGATTTGTATCAATTGGTGGTGAATTATGACGATAATATAATGGAGATACGGACAGACCATCATTGAGAGATGATAAGTGATTGTTGATGATAGGTAGGTCGTCAGTTCGGACCGCGGCAAATATGGTTGCATCCTTCTCTACCTCGAGGATACTAAGTCGTTTACATCAAACGAGCACACATCGACATAATAATTTGCTACCTTTATTATCATCAATATGGTCTAATAATCAACATTACTTTTCATCATCAACAAAACAATCAATTGATAATGCACACAAAAAGAAGGAGGTAGAACAATCAAATAGTAGTAGTAGGAAGCTAGTTGCAAATGATGGACTTACTTTATCACACTTTATTGCAGGCTCTACTACTGATACTAGTAAATTGCAATCCCCAGGGGTACAATCTCCAGCCAGTTCATTATCCTCTAATATACCACAAGCTGTTGAATTAGGTACCGAATTTGATGATGTAGAGTTGGAATCGATGATAACTGATGCTTTATCTTCCTCTACCATTGGTAATGACTCATCATCATCAACCAACAATAATCCATTAGATAGACTAGGACATCAAATGGTCAATAATGAAGTAGAAGAGGATGGAAATAACAGCTTGCACACACTCAAGTTTCATCTTAAAACATATGGTTGTCAAATGAATGTTAATGATACAGATATTGTACGATCAATCTTGCTAAGTAATCATCTTAATCAAAATGGAGTTAGCACTTCTGATGATGTATCTACAAAATCTACTAATGAAACACAACCAGCAGTACCACTATGCTTCATTGAAACGACTGATGAAATACAAGCCGATGTACTGCTAACCAACACATGTGCCATACGTGAAAATGCCGAACAAAAGGTATGGAATCGATTACGTGAATTACGATCACATGATAGGAATTATCCATTATCCTCATCTGATACTACTACTACTAGTAATAATAGATTGGTAGAAGATTTGTCAACAATACCAAAAGAATTACGGAAACAACGGCAATTGCAAAAGAAGCATAATAAGAATCAAAAGAAGGATACTAACACTACCAATAAGAAGAAGAAGCGTATCATCGGAGTGCTGGGTTGTATGGCAGAACGTCTCAAGGAGGACATGTTTAAAGATGGCACTGCCGATGTTGTTGTTGGTCCGGATGCCTATCGGGATTTACCACGATTGATTTCGGTATTGTCTGCACCATCTGTTAATCCCAATAGCACTTTAGCTGAGGATGGTAGTAAACACAATACAATTCCAACAGAACGGGCAGTAAATGTACAATTATCACTAGACGAGACATATGCAAGTATTACACCAATCCGTTCCAATCCCAACGATGTATCGGCATTTGTATCAATCATGCGTGGATGTAATAACATGTGCTCCTATTGTGTAGTACCCTTTACACGGGGTAGAGAACGTAGTCGTGAAATGGAGAGTGTTGTGGAAGAAACGAAACGTTTGGTAGAGGAAGAAGATATTAAGGAGGTTATATTATTAGGACAGAATGTGAACAGTTATCATGATAAGCAAGGTGAAAACAAGAAGAAGAGAGGAAAGGCAAAAATTGTTGAAGATCATAACACGTATCAGACATCTAATGATGGATTTACCAACATGTTTAGATTACGACATGGATATGGGTATAGATTTGCTGACTTGCTTGAGGCTGTATCGGATATATCACCTGAGCTTCGTGTCAGATTTACTTCACCTCATCCAAAAGATTATCCACCACCATTGCTTAGTCTAATGGCAGAACGACCTAATATTTGCAATCATTTGCACATGCCGGCACAGAGTGGGTCGTCTTCAGTGCTTGATAGAATGAGAAGAGGTTATACAAGGGAAGCTTACCTCGAACTTATTCATGATGTTAGAGACCTGATACCAGATGATGTCGCCATCTCATCAGACTTCATTGCAGGGTTTTGTGGCGAGACCGAAGACGAGCATAAGGATACACTTTCCTTGATGGAGAAGGTGCAGTACGAGCAGGCTTTCATGTTTGCTTATAGTATGAGAGCAAAGACCCATGCTCATCGAAAGTTTGAAGATGATATATCTGCAGAAGTCAAGAATCGTCGCCTGAATGAAATTATTGACTGCTTTAGACATAATGTACAACTTCGTAATACCGAAGTGGAAACTGGAAAGCTAAGGCTAGTGCTTGTCGAGGGTGAAAGTAAGAAATCTACCGCTGAGAATAGACAATTGTCAGGAAGAACCGATCAAAATAAGCGAGTGGTCTTTGCAAGTGATGATTGTTTAATGGAAGAGGAGATTAATCCATACCTTAGCCACCTTTTATCAAGAGACAATTGTGTAAGTATGGAGCCTCTGCTTGAAGATCTCTTTTCAAATGAGACCAAGAGACCAACCAAGGTAGGATTAGAACGTGGTGATTATGCAGTGGTACAAATTAATGAAGTTCGTGGTCATACCTTAAAAGGCAAAGCACTGTGGAGATCTTCGATACAAGGATTTCTTCGGTTGACGAATATGCAAAAGTGGACACATGATTCTTCAACTAGCTTGCTAATTGAAAACTTGCTCGGCTTAAAGTAGAAGTAAAGTACAAGTAATATTATACAACTATTGCTTTATTCTTTCATTCAATGCAACTTCCAACACATTCAAGTAGAGTTTCATATCGTCGGCTCCTACACCAAGTATTATCCTCACCGTATCATACAAGAAGAATTGAAGACTGACGAGTAAAGAATAGAAGATCATCCTCAAGCCCATACCTTTTGCAAAGGCTGACATTCCCGCTCGCTCCTTCAGTATGTCAACTGCTTCCCATGTTGTCATGTCAGTCTTTGATTTCTTCAGCTCACTAACCACAACATCGGCAGGATTACTAACAATCGTCGCGGCAATTCCTCCAAGGGTACCTCCCACAAGAGAAACAAGAAGGGATAGACGAATATCCTCTTGTGCCGCCGGAAACTGTTCGTATAGATACTCAGTTGATGTATCAAATACCAAGAACTTGAAAACATTAAACGGTATCTCCTTTGCCCACCATACAGGAACTGCACTAAACAGTGAAAGGACTCCTTCTTCCTCAACCATTCTTGAAACGACTCCAAATATGTTTGGGGCATAATCTGGTTGACTGACTGTTCTAATACGAACCGCATCAAACGGAGCCAGTAGAAAGCAACAGAAGAAAGCGGCAGTTGCTGCACCTGCCACAATCAAAGGTATCTCCAATGAAGAGATAACATTGGGTGCATTGATTTCGGATACTTTCAGAACACTTACGACCAGCGATGAGTAGTATCTTCTAAAGAATTCACTAAGAAAGAAACCAAATGCTCCCGAGAAGAAGAAACCGACAAATGTAGGCTCCCATCCATCAAAGAAGGTGCCCAGTCCTTCCTCGTCTGCTACTTTTTTGAATGTGGTAATCATCCCTCCGTCGTACTTATCTGGCTGCGTTTGTACTTTTGTCTTGACTACATCAATCGGAGTCAAAGAGAAGTGAGCAATAGATGAACACACAGCTCCTGAGGCCATAAATCTTAATACTTTGGATGTATCCAACTTCTTCTCACGTTCAATTGGTGATCGTCCTCTGAACCCAAAGACTGGATTGACAGCTTTGAATTGTTGACCTTCCAGGCTACCATCCAATATTTCATCCATATTGTTCAAGGAAGATGAACGAGAGAGTACATATCTACCCAGTGCATCATTATACTGCACACCAAACCCAGATGGTAATAAAGCGAGGAGTTGAGTTGATGTCGGGCCTGGAAGATGCGCGTTATCACATTTACGAAGGTGAAAGAGAGATGATAGAAACTCGAGTTAGTGTACAGCTTGCAAGAACAAACAAATGAAGATACATACAGGCCAAATGAAGCACTCCGATCTCAAATACTTCATATTGAACACTTGACTTTGCATGATAAAAGAATACTAACGCGGACTTTCCTGCTATCCATTGAGACGTGTCCACATTACTTAGTGATGATCTAATGGCCGAGGCATTATCAGGACCAATGAAGCTTTCATAACTTGTACTCTTCCCTCTTGGATATGAGATTGCGAATGCTGATCGACTACCGCCGGTGCCTTTAGCACCCCCAGGCGGAGGATCAATCTCAATGTTAATTGCACGTTCGGCCGCATACCCAGTCCCTTTGGATGTGATATTGATACCAGCCACTTCATATTCTAACACAGCCTTTGCAGTGGCTGTCACACCATCAACAGCTTCGCCATCAGGCGGTGATATTGTAACAGTAATATCACTTGTTGATGTATATCCTTTCCCAGGGTTAATGAGTTCAATCTTTTCAACTGTACCCTTCTGTTTCTTCTTACCAAGTATTGCATTAGCAGAGGCTGGTAAACTTTCACCCTCGGGATATGATATAGTTACCTGCGGTGGTGATATATATCCTCTTCCTCCTTGTGTCAACTCAATCTTTAATATCCTTCCACTCTCTTTCATTATTGCTGTTCCTTGGGCAATATCGGCATCAAAATCTGTCCCCATTGTTGGTGGATCTGGAAAGACTACATTTGGTGTAGTATATCCCGGTGGTGGATAACCAGCTCCACTATCCATCATTTCAATTGTTTCTATACATGCATCATCATCGGCCGCCAAGATTTGTGTTATACAATCTACTGGTTGATCTTTCGTTATTAATGAGAATAGTAATGCTATTTGTCGTAATGCCTCTTTGGACTTGCGTGCTTTACGCTTTGCTTGATTGTATTCTAAACTTGAGTCTGTTGTACTGGTTGATGATGTTATTGTTGAACTATCAGTACTGTTTGAACTAGCTGGTCCATATCGTTTTACCAATGAATCAATCAATCTCGCCGGACCATCTGTATCTTCAAAATCAATCAATCCAACCTCAACACTTGCCGCAAATTGTCCAAATTGTTGTAATCTTATACTTTCAACTTCTTCCTTTGTACTCTTGGGTGGTATAGCCTGTGCCTGTGTATACCAAAATTGTTGACATTCATCATCAAATACTAATAAAAATCGGGATAGGTATGTAATGAATGATAAGGGGTAGGTACGTTCTGGTTCTGATAGAGTTACTCCACTACGTTTGTTGATTGGAGATTGCATGTAGTTTACCTTTTCTGTTAATTTTGGTAATGCGTTGGTTGGTTGAGCTGCTGTTGTTATTGTTGATGCTACTAACATACTTGCTGCAATGAATTGTCTTCTTTGTATTGTGTTTGATGCTTCTTCTCTTTCTAGTTGTGCATTAATGTTATCCGTTATATGTTTCAATAGATTATGTGAATCAAAATCATGCTGATCTTTTGGATTAGCATCAATGTTGCTATCCGCTATACCCTCCAAAAGAAGATGTGGATCAAAATCCCTCTGATCTTTTGAATTGCTACTATTAAGTATAGTATTATATCGTCTTGAGTATGATTGAGAAGGACCCAGTTGTTGTCTACTCCTCCAACTCCGATTAACACTGACATTATTTTGCAAGATACCACTTGTAACAAACCCAAGTCTTCTCGCTCCGACGACTTCCGCCAGGCCACCGGAACACACTAATAGCACTATTGCAATCAAACTACTGTGCATATCGAGAGCTGCTTTACTTTTAGATTAGCTAGGGCGTATGCTGGCTGGCATACAAAAGTTGCAAGATGGCCATCATCAAAAAGATTCGAAAATTATGAGAGTTGATGCGGTATCCTTCAAAGATTGCAAATTGCAAAGCCAGAGATGAAAGAGCTTTGATGCAAGCAGACAACAGTAGCCAGTATAAATCTAAACCATAACTAATACGCGGTGTTGGCAGTTAACAGTGATTTGTATCGTTTGGTAAAGCGGTAGAGCTCGAGAAAGTCAGCTCTTCTATACATACCCCCGATAAATTATTTAGACCCATGACGCGATGTTGGCAGCTAGAGCGGTAATAATATTGATAATATCAATACCTACTACTACATTCTCCTTCACAACAAGATCAACAATATCAAAGATAAACATAGTATTGTCAGCTAAACAAGATAGTAGTAGCGGCAGTGCTCTAGGAAAATCATACAATGATGACGCATTATTCAACTTTCACATGATGACACAACAACAAAAGATACGAGATTATACAGCTAGTGATTTTTATATAGACACAAAGAGTCTGTGGAACTTGACATGGCATGATTCGTTTGTTAGGAATGGTTTGTCGGACTTTGTCCCGCCATTGACTGATCAGTTAAATGTTTTGGTAGTTGGAGAACAAGGAACAAAAGAAGAAGTATCGATAGAAGAAGCACCAGCTATAGAGGGAGATGATACTCAAGTCGATAGAGGAGCATTAGCTAAAGAACAAACACAAGACAGTTCATGCTCTTTTCTAGCAGCAGTATTCGATGATGATAACAATAGAAATGAGGACGGGTATAGAAACAGAATAAGTTCAAGTGGTGGGGAAAGTAGTACTGATTTGGATTTCGTTACATATGATTGCATCATGGATAAAGGATTGCTTGGTGATTTGCTTTCAAGAGGTGATCATGAATTTGATGATGATAAAGGAAGTGCTGATAAGTACAACAAGGAAGAAGTAGGAAGACTACTATGGGAGGCCACAAAACGGATCAAGGATATGGGGATCTATACCATGAGTACACCACCATTGTCTGAATCGACTAAACAATATCTAACTGAACTCGGGGGTATTTTAGGGTTACAGTGGGTGTTTGGTTTAGATGGGATAAGCGATGACAATCTCTCTGTTAGTGTTGCACGATATAGTGAATGCTTAAAGGATGAATATGAGTTTCCGCAAGGCTGGCAGTCCTTTAGCAAACTAGCTAAAAATATCAAGAAATGAGTTATTATCTTAAGATTAAGCATATATGATCTATTACCGGCATCTCTCTCATTGCTCAGCTTTCCCTCTGTATATTGTCATCGGTACCAATTGTTCTATTAATCTCCTCTTCAGTATTACCTTGAGTACTTTTCTTCATTACCTCCTCTGATAATTCAAAGTTATGTTTTGCAGTCATCCATAAGAATTGATTAGGGACCAAGATATACAAGACGAGACTCAATGTCACGAATCCTAGGAATGTTGAGAACCCAGCCTTTAAGCAATCCAACATGGGGTATTCTCCATCTCGTACTCCAACGATCTTTGACAGCCAATTATCAGAAAATACGTTATCAGCAGTTCCAACGAAGAATGCTGCCGAACCAAAGACACCCAAGGCTAAAGATATTTCTTGCAGTGCATGAATATTGTCATCCCAGACCTTTCTTCGAATGAACATGTAGATGCCAAATGTGTAACCAATGAAGAAGATTGTACCACAACACACGCCAACAAAGGCCATTGCACTATTGAACGACAATTGCAATTCATCACTAGCAACATTAACTAAAGGTTGCCAAGCAAATCCAGCCAAGAAGGCACCGAAACTTACTGCAGCAGAATCCCTTAATGCACTGTTGTGTCCGGGATAGCCGGAGGGTGTAAAGATAAGTCTAACTATTCGTTTCTTTTTGTTATTGGTGTGCTTCATCGATATTGATTCCAACTTAAGTCGTATCATATTCCCAATGAATACTCCAAAGCCGTCGCCTATACCGGTAACTAATGCATATATCCAAGAGTCTGAGGTTACAACTTGGTTACTACCATAGTAACAAATGAATGCAAAACCTTGCCACATGAAACCACCTATAAAGATTTTAGTAATTGCAGTACCGAAGATCTCTCTAACTGCTGGAAGCATATATAATTTGGTTTTACAATACGAAGTTTGTGATGCTTTTGATTTTTTGTTGTTGTTACTGCTGATATCTCTGCTGTTGTTATCGACATCATTATCATCATATTGATCTTCGTTTATAACACCGCTATCAACATTACCGGTGACAGTCATCGTTAGTACCTTCTACTCTATCCGTGCTTCTACTCCACTTTATATTCTATGTCTTTGGTGTGATGAGAACAACATTATTTTGCTCATATAAATATTTGATTGCTCCAGTCACCGCCGCCGGACAACCGTCATACGAATAGCGGCGTTAATAATATCAGTCTAATAATCACTATAACCAGTCCAAACCATTCTATTCTCTATCTATCAATGTAGATAGTGCAAAAAAGAAGGATACCTGCATTGCAAACAGATAAGGGTATATCTGCCAGAGCTTTTCATCAGAATTTTGTTGATAGCAATGCTGGAGTTTGACCATCTTGCCGCTCGTGCACCATCATCAATACAGCTGCCATCAATGTCTTTATTGTCTAGTATAATATATTAGCGAGTGTATTGCAATAGTAATAATTGAATTGACAGAGAGGAGAGATTTGTACAAGTAATTTAAGATAGTGACATTTGATAGGGAGACACATCGAATCAAAGGTTGACACCAAATAAATAATCATACAGGCTTATCCAAACCATGAGAAGGGATGTAACGGCTGATGGCCACAAACTCAGCAATAGGCTGATATCAATTGCAATACTATGCAGTGTTATATCACATAGTTGTAATTATAACAGTGGTGTAGGAGTAGTATCTGCCTTCTCACCGACGACACATAAAACATCAATCGCATCCATCAAGCATGCTGACCGCGGCGTTGCCATCAACACTATGCAAGATCAACGACCATCTAGTACTACCAAACTATACTACAAGAATTTGGATAATGATGGAGAGGATGATATCCAATCTTCAGCTGCCAACAATGAAACTGCTACATCAACCCTACCTCCAAACATTGAGGTGTCAGTAGATGTTAATGTAGACATTAAGAAGGAGATCATACACTACAATGATATGGATCCTGAAATTATTGATACTAGCAGCTTTGGTACAAGCTTTACTAGTAGTAGTAGTGCAGATGATAGTGACCAGTTAGGGGAAGATAATACCAATGAACTAAAAGAAGTAATCAAACAAAAGAATATCAATATGAATAAACCAAAGGCAATTGAACCAACCAAGTCTAAACCTACTAAAAAGTTTTTGTCCCCGATACAAATGATTAAGAAGGTACCCAAGGTTGAACCTATTCATATGTCAACAGTGTAAGTTGTGTTTGTAGTATGAGAAGTATGGATACTGTTTGTTGATTGTGCTTTTGTATGAGATTCTAACTATAGGATTTGCTTGGTGCATCTACCTTCTCTTTCTCATTTCAACTGATGATATGTATTGCAGTCTTTTCCTAAGCCTAATCAACGAGTGGCCTGACGCCCCAACGTCTGAGAAGACGGGAAGCTCGGGAGGATCGTCTACAGCTTTCGTTCCGCCCCCAAGCAAGAAGAATATCAAGCCAAAGGTAGATAATACTATCAAGAGCAAACCACCCGTGGTTGAAAGTTGGAAAACTAAGATGAAGAAGAAACCAACTACATTTCAAGCAACCAACTATTTGGAATCTTTAGGTGGAAGTTATAACAACAAGAAGACTGACACCTCCAAAGAAAAGGATGACCTATTGAAAGCACTACGCGATCAACAGGCTCAACATATAGCATCTCAAAAGCAAGCCATGCTAGATGCAATGAGAGAGGCCAATCGTCGTACCAAGGATATCAATAAGGAAGTTATTGATAAGCGTATTGAAGATGAACACCAAGAACGTAAGAATAAGGAACGAGACAAGTTGCAACGATTATATGTAGAGAGGAAGGAACGACTTGATGCCAAGAAGATGATTTTGGAGGAGAGTACAAAGGAAGATTCGGGTGTAGAAGAAGGAGAAGAAGAGCTTGTAACTTCTGTTAACCTCGAAGATGCATCTGATCAAGAAAGTGTACCTTCTAAAGTTGCAAGTAAGAATGCTGACAAACGACGAGGCATACCCATCCTTGATATCCTAAGCCGTTCTCTTCCTGGAGTTGCCGATGCTCCTCCACTCCTCGTTGGCAGTTCCTTGACTTACAAATACTCTGATTTGACACCATTTCAGCAGAGGGCAATAGATGTAGCCCAGTCATATCACGAAGAGCAAATGAATAATGAAGATGAGAATGAGGTGGGTGATATTGAAGCATCGCCAATCGTTGCTGTTATTGATAGTTATACTGCCTCTGCTTTGGAAGCTCCAAACTCAACATATAAGCAAAAGAAGACAAGCACAAGTAAACAGAGATATGCTACTCTTGCCTCTATTGATATTGTTGAAAGTGATAGTAGCAATGGAGAACCAACAGTTGTCAAGTTCATGGGTGTCGGCCGTGTCTTTTTGCATGATTACTACTCATCAAAGGATGCCGGACTAACTCAAGAGGAAGAGGAGCTAGTCAACATTTTGGCTAGGATTCAAGAGTTTGATGAAGGGGTAGCTGACGATGACGATGAGGAAGAAGACGACAATAACGAGCTACCCGTGGTCATGGCCGAGTTCAATATATTGTTAGACGACACAGATAAAGCATCTTCAGATATACACAACATTGCAGAGTTACATCGAACAGCCAACAAAGTATATCGATTACATGAAGAACGGAAGAACTTGGTCTCTGGTGTACGAGCTGGTATAGCTCGTCTCTTTCATGGCAAGAAGAGATTACACGAACAAAATTGTGATATAGAATATGAGGACTGTGATGGTCTAGGACTTGTTGGATTAGTGGATGGGGATGCCACAAGTAACTTCGAAGATGTGTCAGTTCCGGCCTTTGAAGAACACATTAGAAGTGACCTCGAAACGCTGGACAATTATGGCTTTGGCTATTATGGTATACTCTCGACTATGCCCGACTTGACGAGTCAGCTTATGTCAACTCTTGAACCATACTATAGTCCACAACATCGTGAACGAGAAGAATATGGGGCAGAAGTAGCTTCGATGGTATTATTCAATACATTGAAAGAGTATGCTACACCACAGGAATTGGCAGCTGCATTGTTGATACCTAGTGCAACAGAACGACTAGAGTTGGGATATGCCATCATGATACGTCATAGAAATGAGTTGAATGATTTAGTCAAGCTTGTTAGTGAAGAATTGAGTGAATGTGGGGAAGAATGTACGGACTTGTGGTAATGAAAGAAGAAAGTTAGAAGGATTTGGAATCAAGTCTGTTATTAGTAGATTAGTAGCTCTCCTTCATGTATATATTACGGAGATACTAACGTGTAAATATAGAACAATTGAACGTTATATAGGAATATGATATGTATCCGTTTCGCATATGGACCAAAAGGACAGGAATACATAATCTCTATTATCTCTTGCTCCTTCTATCTGACGAAGACAAGATTTCTCTCTATCTGACGAAGACAAGATCTCTACTAGCAGACAAAAGAAAGAGGAAGTAGATATCTTACATAAATCAAAGTTCGTAGTTCTATGCACTACCACTTACCGTTCACTCTTTCCCTTTATAACATTATATCATTAGAGGTGCTTACAGAGGCAGTTAGCTTTACATACTTGTCCGAGTCTTATTCACTCATTCGCATAAAAAACTTCTCAATGTCCAAGAGGTTTAGAAGTAATAATATGTACGCTACGTGCGTGGTTAAAAGGCGGCTTTAAATAATGCGAGAGGTGTAAATTGTTGGTGTAAGTATTGTTGAGAGATAATGAAGATTAATATTAACATCGTCCTCTATATTGCAGCTGCTTGCGGCTGTTCATTAGCCGATGAAACAGATGTGAACCATCGAAATCATACAAATACTGACATTGTCCAGCCAAGGCGAATGTTGATCAGTAAAGATGAGGTAAGCTATTTATATTGCAATAATACAGGACTATGTATTTATGCGTATTTGCAATTCGTTTATGTTCTAATGCTCATATCATATGTCTACTCTCTATCCCATCATTTATAATTTATGCATAGGACATTGCCCACATAATACAAAGTAGTAACACACACTTCGATATTGAGGCTGATGACGATGATGATATAAATAACAACAGTACACTATGGTTGCATTTAGATAAAGTGCCATCTGCAATCACATCTGATACGAAATATAAGTTTCATCCTTCCCGCCGAGGAGTGCCTGGAAAGAATGTGATAAATAATTTATCAATATTGGCATCCGACACATCTAAATCGAATGAAGACTTTACAGTACTATCCGTTAATACACAAACTGGGGGTGTTAAAGGATTGCAACGATTAGCTCATGGTGGGATAATTCGTCAAATATCAACATCTGATATTGGCGTATCTCAAGGTGACCGTCGTCTATCATCTTCATTACATTCAAAAACAATTCCTCAAAAGTCAGATAGAAAATTTACTTGTGGTGTTGACCATACTGATGAAGAGCAGGATCATGATCGACATAGAGAGCTTCACAACAATAATGATAACAACCGCCACCACCATCATCATGAACATAGAAGAACACTCTCAATATTTGATACGAATGAAGCTCCCACCTCCACACCATCCAATTCCCAACAAGGAGAAGAAGGATTTGTTCTCAACATCTTAATAGCAGTAGATAAACACTTTATACTCAAAAACTCAAACTCAACTACCTCCTCAACTGAATACATCAATCTATTGATATCGGCAGTGAATACAATCTTAGGATCGGAAATGAATGTCCGGTTAAATATAGTACGAGTTGATGAAATTGATATAATGAAGGATGTGGATAACTTACGAGATGGACTTAAGGAATTGAGATTACATTATGAGGGTACTGTTGGGATCGGTAAAGAAGAAGAGGGCGGCGAGACTATACATTTAGTTCATGCTTTACTAGGGCAAGATATAGGAGGTGGGATCGCCTTTATAGATACAGTATGTAGTTCTCAATGGAGTGTAGGTCTTAGCTCTGGGCTACAAGGCTCGATGGATAACCTTGCAGATGCCTTCTTTGATGTACACATGATTGCACATGAGATTGGGCATAGTCTGGGAAGCGGACATACGTTTGAATACGATCCACCGATAGATACATGCAATGGGGAAGTATGTCCAGTCGGACTTCCTTTAGATCAAGCGGCAACCTTGATGAGCTATTGCAACTTTTGTGATGGAAATCTGGACAATATTGCCATGAGCTACGGTGGCGTTTACAGTAAAGAAGGGCCCAAGGCTGACATCAGTAGTTGGTCTCAAAGTCCTCAATTAACTACTTCTTCAGTGTCCACTGATGCTCAACGAGTCAACCATCATATATGGAAAAGTCTATTAGCAAAGGGAGAATGTATCAGACCAACATCGGGTATTTCCGATTACAAGTATCTATCAACACCTCAAGAAACAGTATCAACAACAAGCCCAACTCAACAACCGACACAAGATGTGTTATCAGTCTCACCCTCCAAGTCTCCTTCGTTTTATCCTGATACTCCTCAAGATGATGAGAGAATCTATGCAAGACCGGGAGTACACTGTAAACAAGATGGGACATGTGCAACCGCCCCGGGTGTTCTATTTGACATTGAACATCTCGCCGGTACGTCCTTCTATGGGATAAATATCGAAACACTTCAGTTCTCTGGCCTCGGTAATATGACATATGCATATGATTTATATTCCATTCAGGAGAGTATGGAGGAGACTGAGCACTCCCCTGAGTTGTGGGACAAGGTTGCATCCATTGCAGTGAATGAAACTTCATCCTTCACTGAGATTGTACTTGATAAGCCAATAACCATATACCCCGGCCGTAAACAAGGAATTTATCTTTCCAACAGTGAAGGAAAGAATTCAATTTTGGTTGGTCTGCAATCTTTAGAGGCACCCATGACAACAGTCTCATCTACCGATTATAAAGGAGTGGCACTTTCTGGTGCATATGTTGTTTATCAGCTGCATGACCATGTTGTGCCTATACCAGGATACACGCCTGTCATTAAAGTTGGGTACTCTCTGGTGAGGTATGACTTTAAACCTGAGATACAAAGACCAGAGAGAGTTGACATTGATATATTCAAATGATTGGAGATAAACTAATGCTTACAATTATTAGAACTAATGCTTACAATTATTAGACCTAGCTGTACATTAGATGCTTGTTTTTCTCACATGAACCTTTGGACTTCTAGCACCAGCAAGTTGTGCATTTGCAAGGGCTCTATTAGCAACCATTTGACTGACGTGATCTCTTGTAGCTTGTGACGATTTTCCGTGTTTGCCTGGTGAGGGCTTGATCCTGCCAGGACTTTGTAGCAAACTATCCTTTGATGCTGTATCACCCTTAACCCAAGGATGCTCCATAGCTTGTTCGGCAGTATATCTACGCCGACTATCGATATCCAATAATCGATTTAATAAATCTTTTGCAGAGGGTGATAAATCCTTTGCCCATCGAGGAAAACGGAGTGTAAACTTGGATCGTAAGTCCGGAGAGTTTGGTATCGACTGACAATCATCATCAAATGGGAGACAGCCACAGAGTAAAACAAAGATGATGACACCTAATGCCCATGCATCAACAGACTTTGTATAGTCCATCCGCTGTATCATCTCTGGTGCTAGGTATCCTCTTGTTCCCAAGAAACTGGATGCTATCGGACCATCCGATAATATCTTGGACAAGCCAAAGTCGATGATTTTCACTTCAATATCATGTGAACTTCTTGGTTTGTGTGCCAATAGCAAATTCTCTGGCTTCATGTCTCTATGAATAACATTCTTAGAATGCATATAAACCAGAGCACTCGTAACTTTTCGAACAATCCTACTTGCCTCCTCTTCCGTCAATGTACCCTTCTGTACGACATAATCAAACAACTCCCCTCCACTCATTAATTCCATAACAATATATATCTTATCTTCCGTAATGAATACGTCATATAATTTGATAATATTCGGATGCTGTAAACTTTTCAATGTCTTAATTTCGGTATAAAATTGATCCATCATTTGTTGCATCGCGCCATCTATTTCTTGTTTATCAACTATCTTACATGCACGGGAAGTACCAGAGGATAGTTCAATACATCGATGACATGTGGAAGTAGATCCTACTCCGAGGACTTCACAGAGTTCATACTTTTGATATAATTTCGACTCGGCATTCTGAAGAAAGAGGAGTACATAAAGAATGTTTGAGGTGGGCAGAAGATAGATAACACAAGCATGATATATACAACCAACCACAAACACAATAATAACTTACCGGCCCTTCATATATCTCAGCAGTAGGCAAGTTCTTACTACTGTGCTTCTGTCCACCATTCACTAAACTCTCATTCATAAACATTGCACTAGTCTCCTTCTCCAATCCACCATACCTTGAACTACTAACACCCTCAACATATGAACCACCCGTAGCTCTATGGTGAGTCTTCTTTTCATCATTGTCTTGATCATCAAAAGCTGCATCTCGAAGACGACGAGCAAAAATTGGAGTATCGGGTAATGGCGTACCAAATTCATCTTTATATAATGCAGTATTACTATTTGGACGGGATAGATTGTTCTTGCTACTATTTCTGGATGGTGTTAATGTAGTAGTATCGGGTGATGAAGAGCCACCAATAGCCTTGGGTATTGGACAGAAGAGACAACATTTTGTATCTTCTTCCGGAGTTGGTATTTGTAAATCATTTGTAAATGCGTGTTTACTTTGTTTGCCGCCCATCCTTTGATACACGAACTGAACTACTACACAACTACTGCAGCAGCATCGAATGTACCGACTACGTACTAATTAATTCAAGTGAACTAACTCAGTACAGGCTGCGCTGCATTCTGCATTTTTCAGCGAAGGTAAGTTCTTTGGTATCTTTAACATAGCTAAGATCTAGCCTATGATGGCAAAGTAATTAATTTATTGATGGTTGAATGAAATTATGGTATTAGGTATTGTGTGGCTAATTGACACATCGTATACCAACAACATACCAACTAACTCAGTTTTTAACGCCTTGATTGATAGTAGTCTCACTGCAGTATAAATATATTCATTGACATTGACATATTTATCTCTAAAAAAGATACGGAATCCTCGCATAAAAAATTTCTCAATCCTAAAGGTGAAACTTTGGAACAATGGCACCTCTATCAACATCTCCTGTCCTTATCGGATCTACAAGTTTGACAAATATATCATCTGCTAGACATCGTCCACCATCTCTCGCTGCTCCACGAGTTGAAGGTTGGACAGAAACTTGGGGCAATATAGACAAAGAAGTTTGTAATGATGAAGAAGATAATGACAACTTGCCACTTCCATCACGGCATGTAACTGTACTAAAAGATGGGTGTGATTATATTGGTGATAATCTACAAGCGAGCACAACAAAAGATAAAGACTCTCCCAAATTGATAAAGTTGACACAATATCGTGTTGCATGGTTTGAACAACTTATATTGCGTATGAACTTTATACCACATTCAATAGACAACTCGTCATATGCTGCAACTGAATCTACTGGTGGTTTACCATGCTTATTAGATTTCAATAAACAACGAGATGATGATGGTGGATTAAATCACAATAAACCGGTATTAATTGGTAGGAATCAGCCAGGAGGTCTCGGAAGCTCCTTCTTTGATAAAGATGATAATAACAAGACAAAGATTCTACATTCTAGTGGTAGTCATATAGTTGATTATCTTCGATTAAAACATCCATTAAAGAAAAACAATATACTCTTCCCAGAACATTTACAAGATGATGGTAAAGTAGCAGGAGATGCCTTGGCATATGAGGCATTAATCCAAGAAAAGTTAACTTACATACTGTCAGCGTTAAGATATGGTAGCGATCCATCGTGGGAAAGTGTTGGCAAACCACAATGTATCCAAGCAACACTAGATCCAAATAATGGAAAAGGACAGAAGAAGGTCAAGCCATTTCCTCTATTTGCATGGTATCAAGCTTACTCAGAACGATCATTAGCATTACACAACTTATTACCGTCTTCACATGCCATGTCTCCTTCTGTGAAAGGCGGACTGGCACTGGAGCTGTTTCGGTATAATGACTACCGTCATTCTAAAAGCTCTGAATCTTCTAATGACGACAATAAAGAGTCACCTGATAATGAGGAGGAGAAGGAGGTTCATCATCAGCACCATCCATTCTCATCCTTCTTTCCATCGTATGGTGGCGGCGGCGGTGGAGGAGGACGAGTAAATGTATCACGTGCAATGGAAATTGCAGACTTGTACTATTCTGCCCTTGAGAATAAGTTGGCATCATCTGTTGGGTATGATACTTTACTCGGTACGGAGAAGCCGACATATGTGGATGCCTTGTTATTTGCTCACTTAGCAGAAGCGCTTTGCGATGTTCATTTGATACTGGTACTTGCCAAACATAATCGTCTAGTGAACTACTTCCATTGGATGTATAAATGCTACTTTGGTGAAGGATATACAGAATTGTGGTCATCTCATTCATCAAAAGATCAATCTACTGATTGGATTGAGAGAAATAATCTGCTAAATGCCGTGAATGCCTTTAATCAAGTTCCAGAGGCTAATGCTCAAAAGAAATCATCCAAGATATCGAGTGATGAATTTGATATGGTACATGCAATTCAAATTATGAAAGAGTTGGCTGTTCACTGTAGTGAATTAGATGTGGCAATACGAGATGCTGTGAAGCTTCGAACAATGGACGGTAAAGAGAAGTTGGTATTAGAAAGTTACAGTCGTCCCATTGGATCAAGACTGTATCAATGGATAATGGGCAAATATGTTGAGTTTTGGGGGTCGCTTGATAGAAGAAGTGAAGATACAACAGACTTTCAATCAGATGAAACTGGTGAAGATAACGATCAAAACAACAAACAGAAGCTACTGAAAAGAATGAAGAGGGATAGAAGAGCAAATGATGAGTTATGGATTAGTGGTGTAGTCATTAGTGTTATTGCTGCATTAGTTATATCAAGCTCGAAGAAACGATAACCACAACCGATTAGTACAATTAAATCAAATCAGATTACTATTTTAGTGAAACCAACATCAATATCTGGTCTTCATCGTGACAATATCAAATTTTTACCCAGACTTGCAACATTTGTACAAAACTAACCACTCTCATACGACGACCCCTTTCATACGATATATACTTTACACAACAACTGCGGTTTCCTTGTTTTTGGCTCCAGAGTACCTCTTAGCCTGCTTCTGGCGGCAGGCTTCAGTTTTAGATGAGTAGCCCTGGATGTTCAAAAGAAGATGGAGATAATGAGATGTATATTAGAGAAGATATATATCAAAGGCGATGCAAATTTGCGCACAACATATGCACAAATAGTCATGACATGAACATACCTTAACTCCAAAGTCGATCCACTTCTTAAAGTTTTTAGACCCCTTGCACCACTTGAGATTCATCCCACTGGGATTATGAACCCAAATGGCAACGTCACAATTATTACAAACACCCTTATTCTGCTTGGGAATATTATATTCCGAACTTCCACACATTACACACCTCCCTTCGTACCTAGCCTGTGGAAAGTTCACCAATTGACTAAAGTGGGGTACTTCCATATCAGGTACATTGTCATGTTGACAATAGGGCGGTAATGGAGGAGTCATCTTTATCATGGGTAGAGGCATCGTATTTGCATCTGTCTTGATAGGTTTTTGTTTCAATACCTCACGTTCTGCCCGTGTGACCGTGCCTTTCGCCGCCACGCCGCCATTTCCTAAGAACTTATCCATAGCATTCGATAAATGGTTTGAACGAGTACCCACTTCTGACCTTGCCAACATTTGCAATTCAAGTGCACGCGAGAAACACTCATCTGATGGCATATTTGACAGATGACCACGGATTTGTCCAAGTAGTGCATTCCATTCATCATTATCAGCAGCGGCAGCATTTGACTTCTTGGCAGCAGGTGCATCAGCGTCGGCACCAGTAGCTGGACGCTTCAATGTTTCAGCAGCGTTGGTAAGTGCACCCATAGCTCCTGTTCCATCATGAGGGATGGTAGGAGTAGGAAGTACTTCAACTTGTGGGCCGGCTGCTTCTTCGCTCATTGTCATTAGTAAATTCTACTTGGACCTTCTTGACGTATATATAACTACTTGATTGGGGTTTGCTATCAACACACGGTAGACGGCGATTTATGAGACAGGTTACAACTGATTACTGATCAGAAAGAATGAATAGGTTATGAGCTGCCTCATCTCAGTACAGAAATAATGATACAAATTACAAAGTGCAACATAAAAGATATGCAATCAATCAACAAGATAATATAAATCACCATCATATAAATATGATAAAGCTCGTCCTAAGTCTAATAGTAACAGGATGGTTGGCGGTGTCGTCGACTGCCGCCCTTGAGGCCGATAGTCCAGTTATTGTTGGACAGGAAAGTCAGCGGTAGTATTATTTCATCATGTGATCCAAATGTTCAACAATATGAAGTCTCCGTTTTATTGCTGCTTCATATGAACTTAGTTTGCCATGATTTGATTTGTCTTTATAAACCAAGTATACTAACAGAAGTTATCTCCTCTCTTCATCTTCATAAACTCTGATAACGTGCATCTTTCAGACGTTCTTAGCCGGTGGTCAAGATCCAACAGGTAACTCCGATCCATGGGCGTTGATTAGTCATGGTATTGCAGAGAAGCTGTTCGTTGTAAATGAAAACGATGAGATTGTACCACAGATTGCCGAGTCTGTCAAAAAGGTAGAAGGTATCGTTCAAGAAGTGGAGCTAGGAGAGGAACCTATTATTTGGGAGGTTGTATTAAAGCCATATAAGTTCTCAGATGGCACCCCCGTTACTGCCGATCATGTTGTATCCTGTTTAACTGAGCTTAATGAGAAGAATCCTAGTGCCTCATCTTCATTGGGTGAGATGAGTTTGACTGCTGTGGATGATCGTACCATACGCATTGAATCAGAAAGGCCCACTCATGTCATGGATGCTGTACTAGCCGAGTGGGTATTTGTAATCTATTACCAGGACGACGATGGCAACTTCATATACACTGGGCCGTACAAGGTAGATACTTTTGCCGATGATCATATTGATCTATCTCCTAACCGCTTCTATGACGCACAGAGTCTTGATCGTCCATCTATTGAGATCAAGAAGTATGCTACCGGCGAAGATCTAGCCAAGGATGCTGAAACTGGTGATATTGATATCGCCTTCCACCTTCCTATTGATACTTTACCAGATTTACGGAAGGCTGATGGTGTTAATGTCAAAAGGTGAGTATGGTGATTGTAAATGATTAAAAATCACTTGTTGTTTGTTACTTCCCCATCTCATGCTCTCATATCCGTCAGTTTTGAAGTTGGATATCACTACATGATGTTTCACAACCTAAATCGTATTTCAGATGTTAAGGTCCGTAAGGCTATCGATTTAGCTATTGATCGTATAGCTCTGTCCCAGGCACTGGCAGGTGGCAAGGCAACTCGCTCCCTCTTCCCTGACTATTCCCCTTACTTTATCGATGAATCAGATGCTCATGGAGATGCTGATGCTGCTGCCGCCCTCCTTGATGATGCTGGATGGATTCTTAATTCAGATGATGGGAAACGATACAAAGATGGCAAGGAACTTACTGTAACGCTAGTTGCTTATCCCCACCGTCCTGGACTGGGTATCATGCAACCCCTAATCGCAGAACAACTCGAGGATATTGGCTTCACAGTGAACTCTGTTTTGACAGGTATGGACTGGAGCGAGACACAAGCCTATCTCGACGACGAGACATTTGACTTGATGCTATGGGCCCAGCACACCTTGCCAGCAGGCGACCCTCTCTGGTTCTTATCATCCTTCTTTCGAAGTGATGGGGGTAACAATCATGCCAACATTGCATCGACCGATATTGATAACAAGCTTGACGATCTTTCCATTGCCGAGGGGGATGAACGAGTTATTCAGGCCAAGGCAACTCACGAGACTATTTTGGATCTTCAACCTGTATCAAATCTCGTTACTCCCTACTGGCATGTTGGATTAAGCGATCGCATGGCGGATTATCAACCATACGGTGCAGATTATTATGTCATCCGCCCCGACTTGTTCGTTAAACAGATTGCAACTGATGGTGAGGAAGAGGTTGATGTTTTGGAGGATGACACATCTGGAAGTAACAAGCTCCTCTTGTCTAGCTCATGGGCACTACTTACTGCTGCTGCTGTTGTTTTGCCGAGTCTCGTCATGTAGTACATGCCAATCCTGTTTTAGTTGTTTCCCTTTGGTGTAATTGTCCAAAGTTGTAAGTTTGTGGATGAAAAGAAGACATTGATAATGAATTAAAGTACACCCCTGTTATTGCTGATTTACTTTATCATGGAGGAATATTGTAAATGTTTGCATATGAAGGCGTATTGTCTCTTACATTCGGCCCATCATCATGTATCTGTGTTGAGTACTTTGCATAGTATGCAGTCCTATCAGGTGGCAAATCCGGTTTAAACCCCACAGGAGATGGTGCCAAATCTATATCTTTTACTTCAGTTTCCTCTTCTTCTTCTTTGCAATCGCTACTCTCTCCACCTTTATCCTTCTTCTTGTTCTTCTTTTTGTTTCTCCTTTGTTGTTTATTATCATTATTGTCATCGCATATACTTTTAGTATTGTTTCTAGCCTCCATTATCTTTGATACTCCAGACAATATTAGATATGCAGCTAGTCCATAGCCGACGAGTGTTATTGATCGTGAGAAGTCTTGACATGCTCTCTCAAATGACTTTAGTGCTCGGCCTAATACTTTCTCTATTGGCGATGATAGTTTCGGTACTGTGATGTTCAAAGTATGATCTAATTGTATGTTGCCGTCTTCAGTCTGGGATATTGATGGGTAGATTGAGGATACGACATTAATACATTGTTATCCAATCCGAGAGAATGATAAATGCACATATGATATGAACAAAAACAAAGAAAGATATTAAAAGAATTAGAGTGAAGATAAAGATAGTAGGATATATAAGTAAGGTTGCAGTAAGCTAAGTAAATAGCATATATTCTCACCATCATGCTTGCAAATCTAACGCTCCTGGTGTTGCTACTCGATATCCACTAGCCATCCATCACATCAGCTTCCACTACATAGTTTGCATAAGATATTTTATATTTTGCAATTGCTAGCCAGCCGCTATCATAGGTTCTCACCTACATATTATAGGTTGTCAGTAGCTTGTCCTACTTCTATTGCAATTATAGTTATGCTCTTCTTCTATTCTGCATTAATATCTCTCAATTAAGCTAGTATTCATTGGGTAATAATAATTCTCTGGAATCTCCTGGGTTGAACATATCATATGCACAAAATCTAAACCAAATTCTATTACTAAAAAATCATTATGTCGGCATCATACAAAGAGCCCAGTAATTTACTCAAGCGTCTATTTCTACCACCTAAAGACCCATCATTAACATTATCAAGTGATTATGAATTCTTGGTTATAACTCAAGAGCCCCCGTTGCCATCGATTGAATTATTAGCCAAGCCAGAAGAAAAATTAGCAGGCATACGTTTCGATCCAGCATTATTTACACCATCAAGATTGGATTATGCTGAATCATTGGTATTACAACACATGGCAACCGGTGAACAACAGAGTATTGAATTACCTGCAAATTCAGAGGGTATTCGATATATTCGATTCCATCCATCCAAACCGTACTTTGTATTCTCATCCAAAGTGAAAGATGAATTGTTATTGGAATTATACAAGTGTGAATTATTGGATGGGAAGTGGAGTATTGAACAGATTCCACTAAAGCAGCGAATGAACTTTGTGTCTGGATGTGCTTATCAATTTACAGGAGATGGTCACAATTTATTGATTAAATGTATCCCTGCTGAGTGGCCAGAGAAACCCCCAGCCGAACCTGTTAGTACTGGCCCTTCTATTCAAGCAGTTGTGAAAGATGCCAGGAAGGCACCTGGTAGGACATATCAGGGTGAGTCATATGTGTACATATAATATGTGTCTTTTATTTATGTATTCATCATCAACTCATTTAATATGATATATCACATCTTTCTATCAGATTTGTTAAAGAATGAGTATGATGAAGCAAAGCTGAAATATTTCTTAACCACTGAACTACTATGTGTTGATACTAAATCTTTGGATGTAAAGCTAGTCGAGCAAAGTAAAGGAGGATGTCTCATTCGCAGTTTAACATCATCTCCAAGTGGTGAATTCGTAATGGCTCAAATTGCTACAAAGTTTAGCTATGCGGTCCCCATCTCAAAGTTTGGGAAAGATGTGCAGCTATGGAAGCTGGGCTCGAATGATGTAGTCGAAGTGGCATCTCTTCCGGTTGATGATGAAGTGCCATTGGCATATGATGCTTGCTCTAGACATCAACGCTCTTTTTTCTTCCATCCTTGTGAGGACCACACAATCATCTTTGCCTTGGCGACAGACGGTGGTGCTTCTTTAGCTGATGAATTTGAAGGAGATGAACGTGATGCATTATATACACAGAAACTTGATGCGAGTAATTTAACATTAGGAGAGCCAGTAAAGTTTGTTGGTCTTGAGTGGAGGTATGCTGGCTTGGACTTTTGTGAGAGTGGGCTAGCAATTGTTGACGAGTATCGCTGGAATGATCGAATGGAAAGGAAGAGTATCCTTGAGACAAATGGGAAGAAGATAATGTTGTGGGAGCGTAGTTGGGAAGATCGTTACACTGCTCCAGGGGAACCTATGACACGTCGTGGTGCCCGAGGCAGATATTTTATTGTGCAGCCAACCCCAACATCTATCTATTTGCAAGGTCCAGGTGCTTCGTCGTTGGGTGACAGACCATTCCTTGACTTGTTGGACTTTTCAGAAGAAGAGACAAAGACCACTCGTCTGTGGCGTTGCACGGCACCAGTTGCACAAATCGGGGATGAAGAGCTCGATGCCTCGAAGGAAGTGGGTGGGGTACTACCAACAAAGAGAGAGGATGTGTATGAATCATTAGTCATTCTCCTATTTGATAATGATTCCATCATGATCTCTAGAGAGGGCAAGACTACTCCTCGGAATTACTACTTGGCAAGTCTATCTGATTCGAGTAAAGCTGAGGTACAGGTTACACACTTTGAGCATCCCCAACCGGACTTGCTTGGCATTACAAAGGAGCTGGTCAAATACAAGCGAGATGATGGAGTAGAGCTCACTGCAAATCTCTACCTTCCTTCAAATTACGATGGAAGCCCCCGACCAACTTTATTCTGGGCGTATCCTCGTGAATTTAAGGATGCAAAGGCAGCTGGTCAAGTGAAGGGATCCAAACATCGATTTGTGTCGGCCCATTGGGCCTCTCCAATCCACTGGGCAGCAAAGGGATGGACAGTTATGGATGACTTTAGCCTTCCAATTGTGGGAGAGGGCGATGCTCAACCTAATGACACCTTTATTGAACAGGTAGTATCGGGAGCTACGGCTGCAGTAAAGTATGTCACTGATCGTGGAGTTACTGATCCAGATAAATGTTGTGTTGGCGGACACAGTTATGGTTCCTTCATGACTGCCCATCTCCTTAGCCATACATCGCTCTTTGCAGCCGGTATAGGTAGATCTGGAGCGTTTAACCGCACACTAACTCCTATGTCATTTCAATCCGAGGACAGGTCGATTTGGGAGGCTCAAGATATCTACATCACCATGTCTCCATTGATGCATGTCAAAAAGTATTCAGAACAGGATCGTGTAGGCAAGATGCTTCTTATTCATGGTGAAAACGATGAGAACAGGAAAGTGCGCGTTAGTATTGTTTTATCTTGTGAATTCATGTGTTCAATTTGAAGGCTCCATGACTTGACTGCTTTATTAGACCTTAGTTTTTCTTTGTTGATTGCCTTTGCATGTCATATGTACTAACATACATAATATCCTCTGTTTCATCATCATAAACTTTGACAACGCGCATCTTCCAGCGGTACCTTTCCCATGCAGAGTGAGCGATACTTCTCTGCACTAAAAGCTTTCGGTATTGAATCCAGGCTTTGCCTGTTACCGCTCGAGAGGCATTCCTATCGAGCAAAGGAGTCGATTTTACATATGGCTTATGAGCAAGAGGAGTGGCTCAAGTGTTTTGATCCATAAAGTTGATGTATAAAGTTGAAGAACAGCTTGAAACTCGATGCACATGCTTGCTATAGATTAAATTTAAAAATATTTGGTTTCTGGATTACCAGCATAACTAAATACATTCTCATGGTTGCCAACTAGCAAGTGCCTCCTCAACCTCTTTGCAACGTTTATTCAACGCAATCCTCATCCTTTCACTTCCTAATCTAACATCACTAGATATACAATCATCGAATTTTTCACCAGATGTTGGTAGTTGAGCATCGTGCACCATCAATACACACTCGGCAAGTGCACATAGTTGATGTTCTAATTGTATACCCATTGTAGTCTTACCTAAACTTGGTATGGTACTACTAACTTCGTCGACATCTAAAGACATTGCTTTTGGTTTCTTTTCTTGCCATTGCTGTATCTCTTCCTCACTTGCTGTGGCATTATCTAGTGGAGGATATAATAATATACCTACATTGGTAACTCCTTCTCCGACTGTTCTTGCCATTTCATGAAGGTTGCTAATCCATTGCAGTATCTCCTGTCTTTTCTTGTCATTTACTTGTTGTTGTTGAGTGGTATCATTGTCTTCACTAGCAGCAGTATCATCAGATGTTGGTATCTTATCAACATATTCACCAACACATTCACAAGTCTTGAGTACCAAAGTCAACAGATTCTTACTACACTTCATTAAATTTACAGAAGCTCTAGCCACGCTCATTTCTTTCTCTGTATACTGTTCTTCATCCATCATTTCTTCTTCCTCTTCATTATCACTATTATCATCACGAGGTCCCAACTCCAATACTTCCTCAAACTCTTCAATACTTTCATTACAGTCTTTAATCCAAACCATTAATTTTCGACGCATTGCAGCACGATTGCCTTTTGGTAATGTATTAGTTAGTTTATCACAAGCTGCCCAGACTGCCCCAGTCTTTTGCGCTCCTATGTTGTTCCCATCATTAGCTTGTCCTTGACTCAGACCATCTTCAAATGATTTAATTAATGATATAAGTGAAGCAATGATAGCTCTTGAATATTGTTTAATGTAATGTTTTAATGATCTAGATGAACCATATTGTTTTGAATAGAGTAGTAATGTACCTGTGCCTATTAACTCTGCTCCCTTTCGTAATTCTACTGCTAGATTACTTCCTTCTTGGGTATCAACTTTACCTACTAGTGTGTACTTTGTAGATGTGGCGTGTATGTATGTGGCGCCATCATTGAGTAGTTGATATGCCGATTGAACATTCTGTGGCAGCGCACGCCAGTGTGATATTGGTATTGTTGGTAGTTTTGTTAGAGTAGATGTTGCAGCGGTATCCTGTGATTGCTCCGTCTGTGATACCGCCGCCACTCTTTCTGCACTATCATTATCACTTATATTCAATGCAGCAACTTTCTCTTCAATCAACTGTTCATTATTTGCATTATCAGCATCATGATATGAAGTCTCATCCAACTTTGCAAGAGTATTAGCCAATCGAGTTAGTGATTGCAAAACTTGAGCATTCAAGTTGGTGGTATCCCCATCGCCGCCATCGCCACCGCCTGACACTGATAATGAATCAGTCATCTTCTTCTACTGCTATTATTGTTCTTTAAGTAGTAGGAATACGATCCCACAGACTTTGCGGCCAATTGCTTGCTTGGTGGGGTAAAAGGGGAAATCCGTTCTATCGCGAATAAAAGATATGAGCTTGTGTTTAGTAGCTGTGGCCAAGAGCTAAGAGACTGCTACCTGCCCCCTGTAGTATTAAGATGCAGTTGTATAGGCCACCGTCAGTCTATTACTTGTTGCATATGGTAGCAGCATCAAGCAGACAGAATATTAAAGATTTGTCAAGATCAAAGATCGATAATTTGAGACACATGATATGTGTCGGACATAATCAGCTCTCCCATCAGTAAGTAGATCCTAAGTTCAAGACAGACAGTCTTCAGTCATCTCCCCTTTGCTATATCACTATACCTACATTAAACAACATAGCATAACTCTCCTTATTGCAAATAAAATAATAATAATATAAACTCTCCCTGATACGCTGATACATCGCCACCGCCACATAATTCGAAATTGCAATCCAAAATAAAATTAGTATTAGAACTATAAAAGTTCATCCGACACAACATCATATAGTTATTGCAATATACATTTACATTTACAAAATACCATGACGAACACTCTCCGAATCCTAAGCAACTTAAGTAGTGCCTTTTTTACTGCCTCTGGAATGTGGGGAGATCTTCTTCTCATTCGAATATTCTTGACCTGTGCGTATGCTTTCATTATTGCAATTCAATTTACAAGGGATCATAACGAGTATGAAATGTATGTTTGGGCTTTTGCTTGCATCTACTTGCATGGATCGTCTGCCATCCGGCTTATTATTGATGAAGGAACGGTGAAGCTGGATGAGAATCAGGAACAGGTATGTACATTCTCTTCTTACTCTTCGTTGTTCAATTATTTAATCAATAATATACTATACTCATATATCGTGTTGTTTTGTAATATCATATGATAGGAAGCTTTATGGAGATACTTCTATCGTCGTAGTGGTATCACACGTCTACTGTTCAAAGCCAATATAGCACCATCATTTAGATTGGTCAACGTGAAGGCCGGATCTACTCTCGATACAAATGAGTTCTTCTACATTATATTGGAAGGATCAGTCGATATTGAATCAACCGTTTCAGGAACGACTAATGAATACACTCTGGTGAGTGGTGCAGCCTTTGACATTAAACATCTACATCCCTTGCTTCAAGGAAGGAGAGCTTATATGAAAGAAAGCCAGAGGTTATCACCATTTGTCAACCAAGATATGATTGCCACTGTTCAATAGATACAAAGTTATTTCGTTGCACTGCTGAAAACATGCACATCTTATGCACAAAACCAGGAACTAAAGACGTTGCACAAGGTCTTCTCATTGCAACTCTATCCGAAATTGCCGAACGTCAATATATGAATCATCCTCCACTACCAAATGAAAATGTGACCAAAGATATGATTGATGAAGAAAACCAGCTCATTTCTTCATCAATCAGATCATTTAAGGCTGACCAAAGTGCGCTATTTACTCCTCTTGAAGAGTGGAAGAGCCTCCCTCCTACCTTGCTGGTTCTGGGAGCTATAAGGGATTCCATCGTCATATATTGCATACACTTAAGGTTATGTTCTTATTACCGTGGCCCTTAATGAAGTGGGTACCATGCCTTCGTCAAGTCGAGTCTCTCCCTGTTCCAAAAGCTGATGAAAGTGATACGGAGAACTCTGTGAAGAGTGATTGTTTTGTAGAACAGGCAAAGGAATAGATAAAAGAGCAGTGTTTATGAATATGAATACTAGCGTGACCTAGAGAAAGAGATCTGTAGCAAAAGTTAAAGTAATAAGACATCTATTTGTTATTATACAAAGGTATACCCCCGGCCCAAATGGCTGCCTGTTAAACTAGAATGATCTGACTGGAGTATACTTCAATACACTATTACAGGAATCCTCTGATACTCCCTTTAGTACCTTGCCCCATCGGGCATCTTGCGGAACTCCTCCCAGACTATCTTTGCTTCATCTCTGAGCATACATTCAGGCTTGAGTTTCATGTCCGACTGTTCCTTCTTGAGGTCGGCGTTGATCTCGGCGTCCGAGAAGAGATCGTCATAGTCATCCCAAGCAGCGGCGTAGTATACCTTGTCTACCCTAGCCCAGAAGCTAGTAGAATAGCACATTGGACAACACTGACACGAAGTGTACAAAGTACAACCGGATAGATCCCATGTACCGAGTTCCTTACATGCCTTACGAATGGTACAAACTTCGGCATGGGCGGATGGATCATTATCAGCGAGGACTCGGTTCCCACTCTTTGCGACGATCTTACCGTCCTTGGCAATCACACAGCCGAATGGACCTCCTGTTTTGTTAACGACTCCTGCATCACGCATTACCTTGATTGCTTCACGCATCATCTCTTTATCTTGTTCGTTGGGTGCCATGATTGTTATTCTTGGTGGGTATTGAATTATGTCTGAGACTGAGATATTGTAATTGTAAATAGATGTTGTGTTTTGTTGGCTTTGTATTTTATGAGTCAAACAGATGATATCAATATCTGTGATCGGTCAAGATGAGAACACAGTTCATAAATGAACGATTATGACTGTCTCTTCTAGATAAGACAGATACTGTCATAGTGTCAGTGTCTCCTTCAATTTTCTCATTCAACATCAACCTAACAGTCAAATGATATCCAAGGTCCAAGGCAAGATGGCATCTATATTACTAAGAACTACCTCAAGACGTCTAAATAGGCGTCGATATGTCTTTGGCCAGTAGAGCAGATAGTACAAAAAAACGAACACAAGATGTGCACAAATCTCAAACCGAACCACCACCAATTGAAAACTAATAATAAAGATGCTGCTTCATATTAACGGTATAGTTCCTAGAGTAGAACCTGTGATTGATTGAGCATTCTGTTGTGAGTTGATTAGTATTAGTATGCAACTATGTAGGTATGGTGCAAGTTTATAGCTGCAACCGATTGAACCGTTTGATCGCCTAAATAGCTTGCCAGTGCGACGTGCGAGCAAGAGAATGAACGATGATGATGATTGATGAGAGCTGTAGTAGGTGGCGGCGGTCCTAGAAAGCTGCTTAGCATATACGATATAAAGATGCGTTGGTTGCATAGGCCACTATTCGGGCTATTGATCATTGCAATTGCATCGGTAGAAACCTTCAGCACCGCCAATACAACACACAAACACGAGAGGATAAAAGTACCGATAGGAGGTCGAAAACTAGTCGATATACTATCCGACGATACCAATACTCAACGTCGAGAATTTGAAATAGAAGTCGATAATAATGATAATGATGATGTACCAAACAATAAACTATTGGTAGAAGAGGTACATCAAATGGCAATCACATCACAAACAACCTATAATTTTCACAAAGATCGAAATTTCAATCGTAACAATATTAAAGACTTGCAATTGTTAGTATCAAATCCTCAAGATAATAATAATGGATTAACAATAATGTCAATAAATAATAATGGACAAGTTAGAGGCTTTCATAGAGGTATAAGTGGTGGTAGTTTCCATTCAATTACATCTCATGAAGATGAAGATACTGGTGTGCATAAGTTACATATGAGAAGAACTTTAAGTGAAGAGTATGATACGATTGCTGAGAAGGATTGGAGTTGTGGTGCAGAAGATCATCATCATCATACACATAATCATGACCATCGTCATGTACATAATGACCATGATGATATCAAACAACCAGTAGAAGATACATATGATCATGAGCACACTGCAAAATCGATTAGAGATATAAGTAGAACACATGATACCACATCAGCATATATAGAATCAACAACCAAATATTCACATCATGTAAATCTATCAATTGATATTGATAAATACTTTATAGAAAAACAAGGCTCTCTCGAGAATGCAATTGAATATATCAATGTATTAATAAGTGCAGCCAACATTGTATTACAACATGAGGTAGATACAAGATTAAATATTGTTAGTATTACAGAACAGACATTTTATGATAAATTAACAACGACGAAGGAGGCGTTGAAGGCACAGCGATTACATCCTAGACCAGAGTTAGAGGGCGATGGCAGTGATTCGTCGATTATACTTCATCATGCACTTCTGGGGAGATGGTTAGGTGGGGGTATTGCCTTTATTGATAGTATATGTGATAAACAATGGGGTTATGGAGTCACATCCGATCTATCGGGAAACTTGAATGACATTGGGGCATTGGTTCTATTTGATTTCTTTATTTTGACACATGAGCTTGGGCATAGTCTCGGATCAGGTCATACATTTGACGGGTATGATCCCCCAGTGGATGGCTGTGGCGCTTGTACAATTAAACCACAGAGTCTAGGTGGCGATGTCAATAGAAATTCAGTCACTGGCCTTCCTCGTGAAAACTCAGCAACGATAATGTCGTATTGTAACTTTTGCGATGGTGGATTAGACAATATTGCAATAACATTCGGAGGAGTGTGGAATGGACAAGGGTCTAGAGGTGATATAGAGCAATGGATAAATCATCCTGATATTGTAGGAGATGTGAGTAAGGAACCAAGGAGAGTGTCTCACAACATATGGTCAAAGTTAGACTCGAAGGAATGTACTTCTCCTCCTTCCAAGCCACTCATAACACAAGGTTGTAATGATGATGCCGACTGTGATGACTCTAATGCTTGTACAATTGAACAATGTGATCTTGACACAAATTTGTGTACCCTAACTGAAACTCTAGAAATGTGCTGTGGCAATGGGCTATGCGAGAAGGGAGAACAAACTTGTTCAGATTGCGGTCCATTTGAGTTTGATGGTCCATTCTGCACAGAGAATTGTCAATCTTTAGATGGATTCATGATAGATGTCGGCCTTGATCAAAAAGCAAGGAGAAAAGTGTATATAAATGGTATCAAATTGGGTTATACACTACCAAAGAATGCCGACGGGGCGACTATCGATGTGTACGTCACCAGCAAAATATCGTATATAGGCAGTACAACCGGCTCATATGCTGGTAAAGAACAACTGCCCGATGACTGGGAGAGAATAACAACTGTAACTGCACCTCAATTCAATCAAAAGAGAGAAGAGGGCATTGTTGAGATTAAACTACAGCATTCTATACCCCTGGATGTTGATGATAGACGAGGCTTCTACTTTGTTGCTTCCGAATATATCATCAAGTTTAGAGAAGGAGTATATTCTATTCAAAATGATGACGGTGTTGAATTGCACAGTAGTCTTGCGGTTGCAGGCCCTTTCGGAACTGGAATAAATGGCTTCGGCCTAAGTGTTGGTGTCAGCTATACATTGGATGATAGCTTACTCGAAACTTGGAGTCCAACCCTATCCCCGTCAACTTATCCACCAACATTATCGCCGGAGAAAGAAGGTGTTGCAGAGCTTGATAATATGCTTGAACTAATGTACAAAGATACTACCGAAGCAGTGGGTATGCCTCCTGCACCTCCTCCTACAACTGGAAAAGTTGAAGATATGTTTGAAGAAAAGTATGAAAAGAAAAATGGATCTATAGAGCGGAAGTCCAACAGATGTATGTTTGTTCTGTTGTGTTTCACTGTGTACATCCGATTAATACTTAGATGAGGCACTATCTCTGCTTCTTCTTAGCCTTCAACTTTCTCTCCACCTTCATTTCCTTCTTCGTTTGCTTCTTACTCTTTTGACTCTGTAACTTTTTAGCTGATTTAGATGGTGCTTTATTCTGTTCTATTGCCTTGGCATTCTTCATCCATTGACAGAATCTTTGGGATTGCTTTTCAGTAAAGAGTAGCGTTGTTTGTAGATTGTCCATTATGGTATCTCTCTTCTCTTGTACTGAGTTTGATACATCTGCTTTATTGTTTGATTCCAATGAATCTATCTGAGTATGTGATATGATGTCAGTATCTTTATCTGCGGAACTGTCTGAAGATTCACTATCCGAGGCAGAGTCCATCTCGACTGAGTCATTATCTGTCTCAGTTTTCTGTTGTAGTATTTGATCTCCTGCACAATCGGTAGCAATATCCTGTATGCTTCCTTCACTTCTATTAATACTATCAACACAGCCGTCATCGTTGTCAACCTTCTCATCAACAACATCTTCAGTGGCAAGGTCTACAATCTCATGTAAATAATCCAATGCAATGGATGCAACTTCTCCTCCGCATCGTTTCATATAGCCGGGATTACTTCCAACAAGTGGTCCACTTTGCATTGACATTTGTATTAAACTAAATACCTTTTGTGATGTAGATTTAAGTAGATCTTTTGTGGCATCATCATAATGTACATTATCAACTTTTTCATTATTTGTTGTATCATCCAATAAGGGTATCTGATCAGCTTCTTCTTCATCATCATGTTTGCAACTGCTCCTCTGTATTACATCTAATGATATATTATGAAAACTCAATATAGATCTCCATTCTTTCACTATATTCCGTATAGGTAATAAACAATTCATTTTCCATTTATTTGGATTTGTTAATTGACTTGTTTGTAATGATGTTTGTACATTGTCTATTCGTTTGTTTAGATGTTTAAGTTCACGGAATAGTTTCGTGCCAGTAATAGATGGAGGTGGAGGAGTACAAGGTGTATCATCACTAACAAGTGATAGATTCTGTACATTCTCCTCTATATCATGACAACCATCATCATCTACCTCTATATTATTATTGTTGTGGTCAACACTCTCTTCTTCATTTTGATACTTTACTCTGCTTCTGCCATGATGTTTCTTCGGAGGTATGTTTCTATCACTTGCTCCGCCCCGGCCTCGGAAGACACGCCGCTGTTGATGGTGACCATTTTGTGCTGGCATATTAAAGTTTATTATATGACGCCGCTATATAGTCTACTATGTAACATAATCATCCACTCATGTTGAGATTATGAAGTGAATTGCCTATCGCCAAACCGTATGAATATTTTGATCTCAAAGTTCAAAGATTCTTTTGATCAGAATTGCCGCGATGGTGACGTCTATTGCAAATCAAGAGATCATAATTCGGTAGATCAGATATTGCAAATCAAAACATAGGAGAGTGATCAGATATAAGATTTGGAAATTGATTCCAAAGTTACCAAGCTAGCTAGAGTAAAAGAACGATACATACATAATATGACTGACCAAACAACAGCAACATCGCTAATGAAGCGTTCCCCATCCAAGGTAGAACCAACATTCACAGCACCCTACGGAGATAATATCCACATATCAAAGCATCCGGTACTATCACACAAGTTATCAATACTTCGTTCATCATCGACTACACCATCTGTATTCCGAAGTGTATTACGTGAGATTACTTTCCATTTGGGATATGAGGCTACTAGTACTTTATTAACTAGAGATATTCCAATTACTGTACCTGCAGCTAATAACTCCAATGTTGCAATGAACGGCAACAGTACCAATGGAGATAGTGATGATCATCATATTGAATCAACAGGACAGAAATTATCACAAAAATTAGCATTAATACCAATATTACGATCAGGTCTCGGTATGGTCGATAGTATGTTGGAACTCGTAGATAATGCCACCGTACATCATATTGGTATGTATAGATCAAAACATTCATTAATGCCGGTGCAGTATTATAATCGATTACCGAAAGTTTGTGACGTTGATGTTGCGTATGTATTAGATGTTTGTATTGCAGGCGGGAATACGATTATTAGTGTTGTTGGGATATTAAAGAAGGTATGCCTTACTTATTGTTGTTGTTGCGTATGTTTTGATTTTGGATTTGGGTTAGAGAAATTGAGAGATGACTATTGTCCTTCCAATTCTTCTGACACATTCTTAAATCTCATTCTGTTACCAATTGAAAACACAACAAACAATACAATGCCAGTGGGGAGTAAAGGAAATTCATGTCCTATCTGTTTTGGCATCATCCAAAGGTTTATCGGAACTACTCAAGTATCATCCCGACGTTCATGTTACAGTTGGACATGTTGATGATAAGTTAAATGATGACGGAGACATCGTGCCCGGCCTTGGCGATGCCGGAGACCGCTTATTTGGTACTCCACAGATTGCTGATGAGGAGGAGCTAGTCCATCCTAGCAAGAGGAAGAGAACAATGAGTACTGATCTTGGACCATAAGCTGGGTATTAGAATGAGGTTGCTATTTGCTATGTATAGTTAGGAGAATAGAAACAAATATGAACATAATAGAAAGAGAATAGAAACAAAACATAATAGAATGGGGAAGAGGGCAATGGAAACATATACTATCTACAGACACTCAGACAACAGAGAGTATAGCCCTAAAACTGCTATTTAGTTTTACTTCACATTTACATAGCAGAGCTTTATCGTTTCATGTAAACGATACCCACTCTATTTGTACTTCCCTTACTTCTCTCCTTTAGTCCTCTTCACCCGAACTAATGAGAGTAGACCAAGTCTCCCCTTCACAGCTCCTGGTTTTCCTTTTGGCATCACTTTCAAATAAACGATATGTCCGCTTTTTCAACCGTCTTGTCCTCTCAATTAAGCGTGTGAAGAACAACGAAAAGCTCTTCCTCGGCCTCAGAGCTGTTATGGATACCAAAGGAAGAACGGTTGTATAAGGTGAGCAAGGACACATATCATATGAAAACTAGACAGAATCATATTATACTCACCAATAGACACCGCATACATACTAACCACACTGCCAACAAGCGAAAGTATACTCATGTTACTTCCAAAACTAACCTTTGGCAATGTAATCTTTCCCGTAGAAAGTAACTGCTGTACCAACCCAGCCACAAACCCCAAGGCACCACCACTAATGATCAATGTCATTTCATCCTCCTCAAATATAGGATGTAATACACGTTCAAACTGTGCCGATGTCATGGCCATCATACGTGCCCTCAAAGTCTTTTCAATTTCTAATGCCTCATCTACATAATCATGTAAATTCTCAAGATAATCATATAACTTTAGACATAATCGGGATGAGGCCGCCATTAACTTTCTTGGTTTTTGTGTTTGTAAATCAATAGTACCCAATGTTGCGTCCTTTATGAATGTGGAGAAACGATTGGCAATTAACTTCTCCCATTCTGGTAGTGTCGTTGGATCGGTTAACATACTTTTCCAAAGTTGACGTGAAGTTAATACTTTGTTGGCAAAGAACTCCGAAAAGTCGGCCGAGACCTCATTCTGTCTTCTTAGAAACAATCCCTGTAATACGATCGGGCCAATCTTGAAAGGGTACACGGGCTCGAAAATCCATTTCAATGCCAACCAATTAGTAGCCAACCCGACAATTAACCCACCTACACTTAATGTCCATGGATTATCCCAATATAAACTAACAGCCAATTGTATCATACCTAATACAAAACCGAATAACAAGCCCGAATCAACTAGGAAATCTAATTCATCTTTACCCGAAATTTGAAATAGCTTGCCGAGTAATGACCGGTCAGTCATCATTTTATTCACAACACAATTACGTAAATTACATATACTACCAATATTACTTTGCACGTCTACTGTTAATTCTTTTAAAAACTCGTGTGATAAAGTTGATTGGATATATCCATCTGTATTCGATGTATAATCTATTGCAAATTTACTTATAAATTGTGGTTTATCTCGTAATAATTCATCAATAAATGGTTGTATTATATCACTAACTTCCGGTTGTAATATCGTTGCCACTGTATCAGGATCTAATCGTTGTATAATTTCTTCCATTGTTAATAATTCGTTAATGGTTGTTGTTACCATTGCCTCACTCATTTTTAATGTTTTGGCTGGTACGATACCCTGCCATCCTATTAAACCAAGGGGTTCACCTTCTACTCTGTAGATTGGTATGCCACGCCATTTTAGTGGGTAGAATATCATTTGTACTGCTAGATAATTTGTAAACCTATCATGTGATTGGGTGAGTAGAAGTTGAGGAAACATATCATATGTGAGATTTCAGAGTCATCAGCTAGGAGAGAACATGCGCACAAATCAAACAGCCACTATCTTATTCAAAACAAAACTTACCAACCAACAAATCCAGCAATTAATGGTATTAAGCTATATGCCTTCCAATTTGACATGAATGTTGTTATACCATGACTTATTATACGCTTGGCTATTGAGGTAGTGCCTGCAATTACTGGAATCGGTGCTGCTTGTAGACTTGTTATTGAATTATGTTGCGGAGATATATTAGTTATTCTTCTATTTCTAGTATTTAATTTGTCGATATCAAACTGTTGCAATGTATTAGCTTTTCTCTTATTCAATGAACTATTCCTTGGTGTTGGAGAGAATGCATCAACATGATGATTGAGTTGTAACTTTGGAGTAATTTGACAACATGATATTATTGCAATGGCTACTACGCCACTATTGGGTATTCGACGACGCATTATAGTAGGATAGTCGACCGGCTATAGAAAAGATGCTGATAGGTAGACTCTAATAGGAGCCACAAGATAGCAGATATTGTGCCCGCAGGACTGACGCTCGTCATAGGGAGCCACCACCTGAAGATCCTTGCCGGTATCCTAATAGATCGAGTGGTGGGATAAGTAAGTTTGGATTCGGGATAGGAGATAGGAGGTAGCAATTGACAGTTTGAGCAGACAACTCTGATTCTATTTTACTTTAATACTCAAAGATATCTTCAATATTGTGGATTCCCCTCTACCCAATAAAGATACCTACACATATAAAGCACCGTCTATACACCATTTATACATTAGGTTGTGCATCAGGACGAGCAGTTACTGGCAATGAGTGCTGTACAGGACGATGATGCATGAATTGAGGGGCTCCGGGTGCTCTTTGCAATACAAAACCGAATAACAAGCCCGAATCAACTAGGAAATCTAATTCATCTTTACCCGAAATTTGAAATAGCTTGCCGAGTAATGACCGGTCAGTCATCATTTTATTCACAACACAATTACGTAAATTACATATACTACCAATATTACTTTGCACGTCTACTGTTAATTCTTTTAAAAACTCGTGTGATAAAGTTGATTGGATATATCCATCTGTATTCGATGTATAATCTATTGCAAATTTACTTATAAATTGTGGTTTATCTCGTAATAATTCATCAATAAATGGTTGTATTATATCACTAACTTCCGGTTGTAATATCGTTGCCACAGTATCAGGGTCTAATCGTTGTATAATTTCTTCCATTGTTAGTAACTCGTTAATTGTTGTTGTTACCATTGCCTCACTCATTTTTAATGTTTTAGCAGGGACGATGCCCTGCCATCCTATTAGGCCTAGTGGCTCTCCTTCAACTCTGTAGATTGGTACACCACGCCATTTTAGTGGGTAGAATATCATTTGTACTGCTAGATAATTTGTAAACCTGTGGTATGTTGTGTTGAAGATTATAAGTGAGGAAACATATCATGTGTCAGATGTCATGTCAGAGTTAGTCAGCTAGGAGAGAACACAACACATAATTAAGACAGCCACTTCTTTTCTAGAGATACAACTTACCAACCAACAAATCCAGCAATTAATGGTATTAAGCTATATGCCTTCCAATTTGACATAAATGTTGTTATACCATGACTTATTATACGTTTAGCTATTGAGGTAGTCCCTGCAATAACTGGTATCGGTGCTGCTTGTAAACTACTTGATGTCGACCTCTGCAAAGATATATTATTTATTCTTCTAGTTCTAGTATTGAACTTATCGGTACCATCGAATTGCAATGGGGTAGTACTTATTCTTCTCTTATTCAATGAACTATTCCTTGTTGTTGGAGAGAATGCATCAACATGATGATTGAGTTGTAACTTTGGAGTAATTTGACAACATGATATTATTGCAATGGCTACTACGCCACTATTGGGTATTCGACGACGCATTATAGTAGTCGACCGGCTATAGAAAAGATGCTGATAGAGACTCTAATAGGAGCCGCGAGATAGCAGATATTGTGCCCGTTTAGGGCGTCATAGAGAACCACCACTAATTGAATCATCATCGGTATCCTTGCCGATAATCAGTTCTACTATTCTTTTAAAGTGCAATGAAGGATTAGGAGTAGCACCTCTGTTTGACAGACAACTCTGATTCTATTTTACTTTAATACTCAAAGATATCTTCAATATTGTGGATTCCCCTCTACCCAATAAAGATACAAACATATAAAGCACCGTCAATACACCATTTATACATTAGGTTGTGCATCAGGACGAGCAGTTACTGGCAATGAGTGCTGTACAGGACGATGATGCATGAATTGAGGGGCTCCGGGTGCTCTTTGCGGTGAATAGGCCCCATGAGAGGGGTGGTAGCCATGATACATAGCTGGGTGATACGGTGGAGGACCGCCGTGATAATTGTAATGACCTCTTGAATAGTATGGATGATGAGGAGGAGCATGATAGCCCGGAGGAGGATGACCAGAATGCACTAATGGTTGTGGTAGATGCTTGGGCACTTTGATCACTGGCTCAGCAAACTTCTTCTTACCTTCCTTCGACTTCAAACTACCTTCATCGCTCGATGAACTATTCTTTCTCTTTTTCATACCGTCACTTCTTCCTGTCGTACCTCTCAATGTATTAGCTGCACTCTTGGTGGCTCGAACATCCAACCCTTCTCGAAGTGCTTGACTAGTCTTGGCCTCGGCTTTTTCATCACCAACTTCATATAGTCGTCCATCCTTCTCATCTCGTCGTAAGAATCGTCCACCACGATTACGAATGATCAAAACAACTGAACGTGCCATCAAGGGTTTGTCACGACGCAAGGCAATGAGATATGTAGGTTGGAAGTCACGTACCAAGGCTCTGTAATGACGATTACCCATTGTTGAATTGGTACCCCCACCTCTTCCACAAAGAACATCATTCTCAGTCATTTGTGTTAGTGAATCTATCACAGGCACTGTACTTGGAGGGATAACCGGTTCGTCGGGAGGGTTGGTAATGTCAAAGGTAACCTCAGATGCAGATTTGGGTGGAGGTACTGGCGAGCCACCGGCGGCCTCTCTTAGTGCCAACACAGAAGCCATTGCAGCTCGTTTAGCGGCAGGAATATCCTCATCATCACCCGAACCTAATGTCTTGAGTTCTTCCTCAGTGAAGGGAAGACTTGACACGGCCTCTGGTTCCTTGAGTGATGGTTCCTTGAGAGATGGCTCATCTTCAGTTGGTTTATCATCTTGTTGTTCCTCCTGCTTGATAGCAGATGTAACGAGACTTTGTGCATCCTTTTTAAACTTCACAGCCGCTGCTGCCGCCACTGTAATTAGATGATGAGATAAAAGAGAGGACGCAAAGATATATTAGAAGACGAGCATTTGAAAAAGTTAAATATGAGACGAATTGCAAACGTCACTTACTAGCAGCGGCAGCAGCCGCCTTCTCATTCGGATCACGACAACGTCGACGTCTTGGTGTAACATAATCTACACCCACAACACCACCACTACTACCGTATTGCATCACTGCCTCGGCACGTTTAGCAGCAGCGGCGGCAGCACGTTTAGCAGCCTTGGTTCTCTTGACATTTTGAAACTGCGGTCGGATAATACCATCCTTATGTGGATTATAATTCTGTAATGGATGGTGGGGTTCAGCGTTATCAGGATTACCATCTTCTGGACGACCACCATAGTATTGATGTGGAGGGTAGGATGAGTACGGATGATGATGGGGTGGATAAGCTGAGGAAGGAGGGTACTGATGACGATGGCCGCTTCCGCTTGGTGGTCCTGGGTAGCGAGGATACCATGGCGATGAAGAACTTGCTTTATCGGGAGAGTAAGAAGATTCATACTCAGGATGATACGACGAAGGAGGAGGGGGAGGTCCCATATTACCCCCACGATATTCAGCTGCGACACTTGGCCGACCAGGAGTAGGAGCCATGGGTGTCCTATTAGGTTTGGGTGGTTCCCATTCATTGGAATACAGTCCACTACCACCAGTAGCACTACCCGAACTTTCCGCCGATCGTGATCGACTGACCACAGACCAAGGACTGGCATCCCATTCGTGATGCGCACCACCGACTACTTGGACACGTCCCCCGGCATTCAATAATGAATGTCCAGGTGATTCAGATGAATCATTAGAATGTGACCGTGACGCACCAACGACTGAGGGATGGTACCGTGGTGGAGAATGAGCGGCATGATGTGGTGGTTGATAAAAATGATGATGATGAGTATTGCTACTTCTAGTGTAAGATGGTTGACGACGGATGAATTGTGGTTGAATGCCATGTGATGCATATCTTGGATCTACTTCTTCGGGATGATGATAAGCAGGTGCAAGCTGAGCATTCTTACTCTTGTCAGCCTTTTCTGCTGGGGGTGGGGGAACATGAACAGTGGCTGCAACAACTTTTTCCTTTCGTTCACTGCTATCACCATTACCATCTTCGGATATCTTGGGAGAACCACCTGCCTCATTTGGACTTGACGGAGGAAACATCCCGGTTGACATTCCCTTGCGTATAGTAGTAGCAGGAGTGATAACACTACTACCACTCGGTCCACCACAGACATATTGATCATTCAACAAAGAAGTCCCCGGTGAATAACCCGCCAATGCAGCCGCAACACTTAATTCCATTGGTTCAGTGGAATTATAATCACCATAATCAAATGTGCCCTGTCGGATATCAATTGATCCCCATGATGGTGCTAGTCCTATACTTAAATCTTCCCCAGAACGGGATGGTACATATCGCCACGATGGTAGGTTGTGCAAGGTTGGACCTCCACCACCGGGTGTTGGTGGTGCTTTAGTTAATGAATTGGCATCTTCTGATACACCCCGTAAAACGGATGCTGCTTGAGATATGGTAGCATCATCTATTGCTACTTCGTCATCTTCTTCAAGTGGTGGATGTTGTACTGCTGCTGCGGTTTCTTGTTGAGAAACTTGACGAGATGCAGTTGATGGAGCGCTGGAATTGGCACGCCGTCCTTTAAAGCGTGTGACCATCCTACCATCTGGACTTTTGGGTATGTAATGAGCCTTCTCAGATGTATCACCGTCTCCTGCATCTTGTTGCTCTTCTTCTTGTCGAGGCGAATGACGTAACATCATGTACTGTCGATCATCATCTTCTTCTTTAACTTGACGATGAAGTTTAGATTTCTTCTTGGAGCCGGGTTCAACTATTGGTGAACTTCTAATTTGTCGTTTGGAGTGAGTAGGCATTGTAAATGATATTGATATTGTTCTGTGTAGAGAATTCTATAGTAATCTCGGGGAGAGGGTGTTATATTTCTTCCGACAGCCTTCGGGATTATTGTATGGTACTACAGTGTACTTAATCAGAAGGACGCACTTGTATTGCTTGCAGTAATACCAATGCTGTGTAAAGAGTGATTGTATAAGTGATAATACCCAAGAGACACAAGATGTGTGTTCTCCTGTTGCAATTGTTAATCGTACTCCGCTTGAATTATCAATATATTACCGGCGGTCGTAGACGGGATGAAAAGCCGAGCAATGACGTTGATAGTAGGTTAATACTATGTTGAGTAAGAGGCGGCAAGTCTGTTTTAGTTGATAACACTCTTATTAAAGTTCTATGGCGGCAACACTCTTACTAAATTTAATCTTTTATATGATTTTTCGCGGCAAAAAGTACCGCCATTTATTTAGTGCTAATAATACAGTGCAATAACGGCTATATTTACTCGCCAAATTTGGCAAGGTGCAACTCAATTGTACATAGGAATTCGTAATTCATTGGTTCTGCACTGAGAGAATCATTCCGCCAAAGTTTTTGCACTTTCTACTCTCATATAAAGGGAACACCCGATTTAGATATCGCTAAACGGTCAGATGGGTATCTAGGCCTATATAAGGTCGGTTCATACTATACGCATTGACACTGGAGTATTATCTTGAACCGACCTTAAATCTTTGTTCCTTCTTCAACAATTCAAACACATCAACCAACCAAAAGACACCTCATCAACAACAACTAACAAAGGAACACTACAACAGCAACAACCACATCCTGCTACCGTTACTGAGTCAAATTGCAACGTCTGGATATACTACGTCTGCATACCTCATCGAGTGCTCATAAAGTTTTGCTTTGGAAATACATACAAACTAAAACCAACATGAGTGATCATTGTTCCTTCATAGAATATGAGGAGTCGATATCGATGTCGTGCATCTCTATATCGTCAACAACAATAGATTACAACGAGCATCAATGTGTAGATACTAGAAGACATAGAATACGGCGGCGGTCGTCCTCAATGCATAGACAACCATCATCCACATTGATATTCCTCGCCCTTTTCTTCTTTATAACAGCCAATACCTTTTGCAATACAAATGCAAAATTTGCATATGCATTCTCAGCACAACATCTACCACCCAAGAAGAATAAACCACTTCCAACTAGAAGAACATCCAATTCTAAAAGCAATTATATGAACTCTGCACCCGTGGCTGAACGGCCTACGATAATTGATCGACCTTCCATCACCACAACTACAGATGCATCAGCAGTTACAACACAACAGAACAATCCATCATCAGACTTTCGTAGAAGAATGAAAAGTTTAGTTAAGCGGAGACAACAGAATGATGCTAAACCTACAAATATACGTACAGCTAATACATTAGTAGAGTATAAGAATGTATTGGATGAGAATAGAGATAAGATTGTTGTCGTGCGATTCTATGCTACTTGGTGTAAGGTATGTTAACCTCTTTTCCTGGTGCAGTTGTGCCCTTTTGCATTGAGTATAATTGCCCATGCTCATATCATATCTTTCTACCTCTCTTGACCTCTAAACCTATGCAATCACATCCTCATCCCACCCCAACTCAAGGCATGCAAAGCAATACAACCTCCATTCTACAGAATGGCATCACTTTACCCAAATATAACATTCCTCGAGGTACCAGTTACAAATCAAAATACAAATCTACATCAAGGTCTTGAAGTACCATCCTTACCCTATGGTCATATATACTACCCCGGTGCTGGGTTGGTGGAAGAGATGAAGATATCTAAAAAGTATTTTCATAATCTGGTACGGATGGTTAGATGGTATGATAAGGGTGAGTGTGGAATTGAAGATTATGTTGTACCCACTAATCAGGATGATGCTTAATAAAGAAGCATGTAGATAGAATAGAAAGGAACATATACGAAAAGATAGCAGACAAACTTAGTAAAATTAGGAATGCATATCATGTTATATAGCGCCGGAGCTTGATTCAGTTCCAGCTCAAACTACTCATCTTACCCTTCGTTCCCCTAAACATACCAATATCACCTTACCCATCCTATTGCTATCCCTTCTTGACCTCCCATATCTCCTCCGTCCCCTTCACTTTGCTCGCTTGAGCGTGAGCTCGAGCAACCTCGAATCCGAAATTTCTAAGCAAGGGGTACAACCTAAGCAGGGGGTACACGCCCCGTTAACTGCTACCTTCTATCCCCATTAACAGAACTTTCTGTTTGCCAATTAAAATGGACTCCCGAACGGTCAAAATTGCAGAATCACCTCAAAATGAGATGACGATAGAGACCTCTAAGAGACGCCATATCTCTGCAAATACGATGGCCAGCAACACTCCACCACAAGAATACGATATCGGACTTATCGATCTATCATCCTGTGGTACGAATATTATATTGGTATCGTCCTCGATTCGTAAATGATACATATGCAAACAAGTTGGAAAATTGTAGATATTATGTGCCGAGCGGCTAATGATATACTATGCTCGTGCTGTGAGCTTCCTGACACTACTCCATTACAAGCATGTGATATCGGACCTATCGATCTATCAATTTGCGGTAGGAATTTATTATCAGTACCGTCCTCGCCGCGCAATCATTATATACACAACCAATTGGAAATGTAGTGTCGAGCTGCTTGGATATAACTCACTGGTGAGCTTCCGGTACCCTCTACGCGTGGTGAATATACAATAAATGTAATGATATCATACGGTATTCTATCTGTATGTCCACCCTACCGAATGAGAGCGGAAACGTGGATCCTACTACCAAATCAATTAAACACAAGTAAACAAATCTAATGTCATCCTCTACACTCTACCACTAAAAAAATGAGACTGCATACGGGATACAAAGACAGTCAACTTATTTGATGATATATGAATAAAAGTACAAAGTATTATAGTGTTTAGTAGCAGCTGATATCCAAGAGAATACGAGAAAATAATTAATAGTATGTAAATATGCCATCGGATTAATTTTGTGGCGGCCGGCCGGCGTCGCACTGGAGAGAGATACAATCATCTGTAATGTATCTCTATATAGAGACATTATTACTGTATGATTATACGGCATGAAGGGGAAACCATACCGCATATTGAGCATATCATAGTAAGTATGCACATATCAGTCCATATCATATGCACAAAAATGTGTATTTTTACCATATAAAATTAAACCACTCGAATTAATCTCTTTTCTTAGCCTTTATGCTAGCTAGATATGACGATAGTATTGTTGAACTTCTTCTCTTCTTTCTCTTCCTTCCCTCTCTCCTTCTCTTCCTCCTTCCTCCTCTCCTTTTTCTTCTCCTTTTCTTTTCCCCCGCTTAGAAAATCTCTTTACCCCCGAGTCGAGCTCGAGGAGTCTAGGATACCATATTTTATGAGAGTAGAACGAGTTGAGAGTTTGAGAGTGTGGTGATCTGAGATCTGAGATGCTTTCATTAGCAAGTCCTTATCTTAATGCAATGTTGAGTAATGATATGGTTGAGAATAGCACTAGCCGTATCGAATTCCTAGATAAAGATCCAGACGAATGGAAGATTATATATGGGTATATGACACGTGATACGGATATTAATGAGGGGAATGCCCAGATGCGTAAGTTATATCAATTATGCACATAAGACATGCAATATTTTTTTGTACTCTTAGTGTCTACTAATCCAACACCTCTTCTCACACATAATGTTCAGTGGCACCGTGGTTCAACTACTTCCAAATGACAAAACAGCTAGAGGAATGTGACGGACTTCTGCTAGAGAAAGCCAAGGGAATGATAAATGATAAACAACAGCTCTTTCAGTTTCAATTGGGATCAGTTTTTAACAAAGAGTTCTGGCAAAGTACCGGCAAATCAGATTCTCAACTCAAGCAGAGGAAAGAAAGTTTCGGCAGTATTATTGAATTGTTACAATTATCATATATTCATAACCTCAAAAAGACTCGGGCAATCATTACTGATCGCTTCATTGGACCATCAATGCGTAACCAAACTAATTTGATTGAAATGCAAGACTTGTATGATATGCAAGTCATTACTACAATGGTAGAACTGGCCCTTCCCTTCGAAAAAGATGACATTCATTATGAAATTAATGAAGATGGCAGTGTAGATAGCGAAAAGCCAGTGTTTTACTTTGATGCCCTGTTTGAGTGCAGGGATGAGTTGCAAAAGCTCTCTCTTGATGAGATAAATAACAACAAAGGTATGTTAGTATGGGTTATATCCAGTCATATGGAAAGAAGGGTTAATAAGTTGCTGAGGGAAAAGAATAAATCGTTAGAAAATGATAAGGAGTATCTTGAGGCTCATAATAGGACTATCAAAAGAAGGGCGTTCCCCGATGGAGCCCCTCAAGAAAAATGGGTAAGCTGTAGCGCTTGTGGAAAGTGGCGCATGCTACCTCCTGACATCTCTGCAGAAGAAGTGGAAGCTTTGCCGCAGATTTGGACTTGTGTCGACAATCGTTGGGATCCTGAACGATCGAATTGCAATGCACCAGAGCGAGAAGCAAGGTTTATGGTGATTCATTACGATCGCGTAAGGCGAGAGGAAGAGCAGAGGATGGCCACGCGTCAAGATTTAGAGCGGATGCTAAGAATGGCCAATACAAATTAGAATGAGCGTGCGGTACAGGAAGTGGTACAGATGATAAATGCAAACAGGTAACTATAAAAACTTTTCTACCTTTAGTTAAATTCTAGAAGATACTCTCTTGTCCTTGCCTGTATCAAATCAGTAATAATTCTCCCATCTGCATGCCAGACATGTCCACAATCAGGTATAGTTTCAAACTCTGTCTTATTCTCTTCATCACTTGTTGTTTCCTTAAAGAATGCTTTCCCCTGCTCGTAGTTAATAATCTGATCTTTCTCTGGCCAGATTACAAGTCGAGTAGCATCTGTATGTATATCACTCGTTGCTGCGAATACATTACCCTCCTCTTCTCCTTCTTCTGTGGGTAATATATTCATAAGCAAACCCCTGTAGTGACCTTCCGGGCTGTTCTTCTTATGCATACGATAAACAGCTTCATTGAAAAACTTGGGTATAGGATCCTTCTTCTTACGCTTATCATCATTCCGTCCTGTTGATAAATCTCTCATTAACAACTTGACATCTTGACGAGACTCGAAGCAGAAGAAGTTATTAGTTCCGTCCTGTATACCTGTTATTAACTTTTTATCGACACAATATGGTATAGCTGGAGAGACTAGTACTGCTCGTTTGATCTTATCGGGTCGGTGATGATGTATGAAGTATGCCACGCCTCCTCCCATGCTTATACCGAATGCATTGCAATTGTTTGATGCGTGTACTTCATCCAACCATTCAGAGGTGGTAGAGAGCATTGATTGATGAGTTGGTTGTTCATACTCATCTCCCTCTTCTCTTGCTCTGTCAACATCTTTACCATGTCCTGCCTGTTCTGGTATTAGTATACGAATATTGGAAGGTATATCAAGCTTATTCACAAATGCTGCAAACTCCACAGCCTTCTGGCCAATCCCATGAAACAATATGATAGTTGGCTGTTGATCTCTATAGTTTGTGTTAATACATGACATCATTGTTTTTTCTTTAGGTATGTTCAATTCAGGTTCTCGTTCAAGATAATGCATTGTATACTTTGATTTTGGTAAATATACTTGCTTTTCAATTAACTTACTCTTCTTCATTTGTTGTTTCTGTAGTATTGGACCTAGTGTTTGAAAGAGTGCTGTGCCGACGATACCTTCGAATTGTGTTTTGGGAATCTTGATTGCATTCTTTGCTTGTGTTGCCATTGTTGGAGTAGTAGATATTGATGGTGATACCTCCTCAGTGCTATTCCCTTTTACTAAACAGTCTTTCGTTGTTGCTGATTGATCGTTATTGTCTTGTTGTACTACTACTGAATTGCTTCTCATCTCATCATACTCGTCTGTAGGTGATACAAGAGGTGTTGTGCTATGCAAAGGCAAAGCAGTAACTTGTGGAGGAGAAGAAGATACTTCACTACTGATCTTATTAACTTCTATTTGTGATACCATTATGTTTTGTCGATTTTATTGTATTTTGTATATTTATTGCGCTGGTGTATTCTGTATTATATTATGAGCAAATCTAGTAGGTGGTAAGCTTGATACATCGACTTCATTACCATCTTGCCGATCTTGCTTACTGCTTATTATTGTGTTGTACTGTCAGTCACTGCTCTACCTAAAGTAAGTTATGTTAGGTTAAGATAGTGTATAAACAACAACATGCATAACGAATAACCGCGCGGCTGCACCTATTAGAATTCTACTAGGTACATAGATACTTCTGCTTATCTCAACAACTACCAAAGTCTATCTCTCCGACATGTTGTTGTTAACTCTCTCGGCGTCGGCGCTAGTATCAGCGTCGGCATTTCAATCATTGCAACAAAAGAGTAATACACATGATTTGTCATCAGAATTATTGCAACGACAATCTGTTATGTTGATGGCACATCCCTATGGTGGTGGATATCCACCGCCGCCACCACCGTTTGCAGATCCATATATGAATATGCCTTACAATAACATCTACGGCCCACCACCGCCGCCGCATATGCGAGGAGGTCCACAAATGCGAGGTCCACCACCAAACTATTACCAACGACCACAGGATATAATGTCAGAAGCAGATGCTATATTAAACAATATAAACGAGGAAGAGGAATGGAAGACAGATAAACAAAAGGCTAAAGAGAAAGGTGAATTTATTGAAGGCGAGGTTATCAACTTTAATCCTGAACATTCTCAGCAGGAACGAGGTAGTAGGCCATTGAAGAATGCTGCTGCTTATCCATCTGATTTAAATATGGATGAAGAGGTTGAAAGTAGTAGTAATGAGGATGTAGAGGATAGTGTATTTCAGGGTAGAATGCCAGGACAGCCTGTCAATCGTAATAACAGCAACAATAGTCAATCACAAGCACAAGGAAATAATCCCAAATCAACTACACCACAAAACAACAACAATAAGATGGAAGAAGATCCAAGAGCACAACATGTTATACTAGACGATTATGATAGTTATATGAACGATTTCTTTGACTTTCCAATACAGCAGGGTATGGGTAGGGAAGGGATGCCACCGCCAAGTAGAGGTGGTCCAGCCGTTTATACTAACGAAGAAGAAGAATTAATTGCTGCCATGGGTGGTAGACAACGAATGCCACCTCCTCCTGTGGTCGGTGGAGGGCCACAGCCTCGTCAAGTTAATGACATTAATGGAATGGGAAATGGACAACAACGTACTACACAAGAATTTGCAGGATTGGGTACATTAACAAATAACAAAGGTCGTGATCGTGGTATAGGTAGTGGTGATCCACAACAGTTGAATTATAATCCTGAACAGAATTTCAATCCACAACAAGCTCAAAGTGGTGGGATTATGCCACCTCCTCTCCCTCAAGGTATGCCAATGATGCCACCGCCAAATCAAGCGGCAGCATCACTACGTGAGGAAGGTTTCCTAGGTGATTCAACACTAAAAGAAATTTCATTAGATTATTCAGGAAAGTCCGCGTTTGTACTTCTGTATCATATGATTTCGTGTGTCCAATAAAACTTTCGGTGATTTGGATACTTCTTATGAACTCAGTTTGTCTTTATTTGACTTCCTTTGTAACCCACATGTACTAACATAAGTTACTATCTCCTCTCTTTCATCTTCATAATCCCGATAACGCGCCTCTTCCAGTCCCAATACCATACTTAGCAGACGTCTTAGCAACATGGGGTGTACCAATACCAATCAATCCAAATATACCATTGGGTGATATGATAACAGGTGAACAAACATTTGCAATATTAGAAGCAATACATACATTAGATATTGGACAGTTACATGAAATGTATTCCGAAGATAATATAATGAATATATGTGATTATTATGATATTGATATTAAAGTTGCTTTTGATTATTGTATGGAAAGGGGATGGGCATTACCGTTTGGTGTTAGGACATTCTTGAGGGTTGAACAGGAAGAGGAATTGTTGGAAGTTTTGGGTTGAATAGATATTATATAGGTGATTGTAAATATTGGAAGAATGAAGGTATGGGGAAAGAAACACTAAACAGAACAAGATGAATGACAAAAGGAGTTTCTTAGTAGGACTATATGTTAGGGGTGATTTATATGTAACAAGTACTAGACTACATATGATTGGGCTAACTATTGGATATGAACAGTTGGTCTACTTCTTTGTATGTGAAGGGTACAACAAGTTGGGCAACTTCTCTGCGGCAACGATGAGCTCGTCAATGGTAATGCCACCTGATCGGTCCCTGTCCGCACAGTTCATAAAGTTCTCTGCTCTCTTCTTCACTAAGTCCCGAGACAGTAGGTTAGTCGATGCCATCATAGCTTCTACCTCGTCCAATGAGAGGTAGCCAGATCTATCAACGTCATACATATCAAAGGCTAATTTGCATCTCTCTTCCAGTGATTGAAAGCCTGGTACAAAGTTTGTGTATGTCATGATCAAATTTCGACTGTCGATGGTGTCTGATTCTTCATCACTATCGCTATTGCATAGCAAGGTGAATAGGTGACGACAATCAGATCTAGAATATCCCAACACTGATGGCATGAGTTGACATAAATCTTCGTAACCAATTTGATACTCCTCGTGTGATAGATTCCTACTCGATGGTGACATATCTCGGATTGTCTTGAGCATACGATATACATCTTCTTTATCCATATTGGCCGTTTGAACAGTACGCATAAATACATTTCGTTTATGTTGCTGCTGTTGTTTTAGTACGGAACCACTCTTTGTCGGAGAGTGAATCTTCGTCTCTAGGAAATCATCATTAGAAGGGTCAGGGCTCTCAACCATTGCCTTGAACTCTAGGAAGGATACTTGTCCGTCACCGTTTAGGTCTAGCATACTAATCATCATGTCAACTTCTTCATCAGTTACTAGCTCTCCCATCAGGATGAGAATGTGCTTCAGCTCGGCTACGCCAATATAACCGTTACTGTCCAGATCAAACAAGTTGAATGCCTTCTGAATACTCTCCTCCGAGAATATCTCAATACCATCAACATCCATGGAGGTCCTCTTTGTTTGTTCTGCACTTATCAAGGCATCATCGCTCTGACCTACGACGTAGGATGGTACAAGCTGATCCTTCGGATATGCATGATTCTTAGGTGCCGTAAACGACAAAGACAGACTTATTTGACCACCATTCAATGTTTCTCCAAAGTCTGTAACAAGTATGAGAATTAGATCAACGTCAAGTCGCCCAGTCTTGAAGAGGGGTAGTAAAGAAACCTCTGCTGATCCTAACAGCTCATGGTCTCCAGATATTTCATCATAATCACAGCATTCAACTGTTAATGTGTACTCGTCAACTACTGATAAAGTAATAGCTTCTTCATTCCAACTGTATATTGAATTGGACTCTAACACTCCAGCTGAACTTGTCATGGTTGTAGTAGAACGTGATTTGCCATCAGTTTTGAACACGATACGTAGATTTGTTGGAGAGTTGTGTAGATTTGTTGTATTGATTGATTCTACACTAACAGTTCCAGCCTCTAAAAACCAATGACTAATCTTTATCTTTTGCGGGTTGCTGTTGTTACTATCACTACCAACAGCATCGGAGAAGGAGAGTGAAACGTACGCTATAGCATTGTCAACCTCAGTACCATTTAAACAACTTAACAAACTCAATTCTCCACTACCAATACAACTATTATCGGTACCACTGTATAGCTGAATTGAACATTTATCAAAAGTGTTGGATTCATCAATCCAAATTCCAATTGCATTTGTCAATACAGTCTTTTTAGATTGACCATCGGGGGTGGTAATCAAGGCATACATATTGTTTGCATTTCCATCTACATTCTGCAAACTTGGGCTAAGTTTGATAACTCCATGCTTTGCTTGTACAAATGAGAAGGATAAATTAACTACCGAATTGGTTGATACATCACCCTCACGCATAATTGGTAGCGTCGTAACATTCTCTTCAGAACTAGGAGGAGATAATAATACATTGGAAATTGAATATGTGGCTTTACCAATACTGTTTTCATTATCTCGTAGTTCAATTTCCAATACATCATTTTCATTTGGGGAAGGAAGATTGAATGAAATCACTTCGTCATTGAACAAGACATCATGTCCTACCACTTGACTGCTGTTATTAGTTGTAGAATACTCAGTACCATTGAGCTTGAATACTAAATGAGGTGATGTGACATTATTGTCATTCTTATTGTTCTTTGAATTGATTCTAGCTCTTATATTCTTTGCTGATTTGCAACTTATCGATAGCCTGCCGGGCTGAAACATCATTGTCATTTTTTTTCTTCTCTTCTTATGTTAGGATCTTTGTACTACCTCGAGAACTAGTAAAACATATATTGACCCTGAGAGGCTATAACTGCACATGATAGCTTTGGTGATAGAACTAGATCGTTGCATGCGGCCTCCGTAGAGCTTCAGGCATCTCATCTTTCCCTCACTCGAGAACTAGTAATAAAACATGCTATATTGACCTTGAGGGGCTAGCGCCTATACAATAGCTCATTTTCATTTTTAGTTTTTAAGGATACCGACACCACGATAGATGCCGCTATGTAGCTACTTATCCGCTGCTACTACTATCCAACATATGCTTATATCATGAATACTCATATCATTAATTCTCCCAACGCTAAGAGGTACGCAACATATGAATTAAACCCAATTGGTGGTGGTCTGGAGATTATTATAACAAATGCAGAAACGGCTCAATAAGAAACCTACTAACTCTCATAGGCCATAGTAGTGATGAGTTTGGCTATGTTGTGGTTGTTACAACTTGTTTTTGCAGTAATATCATCCATTATGATTCGTCGGACGTCAGCGCTGGCCGCCGATAGGATCAAAGTAGCGATATTAGGAGTAAGTAGGATCATTTGATGTGCACTTTGACTGTTAATTTATGTGTGTGATAATGACGCACATACTTACCAAAATAATTCCATCAACAAGTCCGGTATGTCGGGATGTACCGTAGCCTCCACCCTACTCCAAGAATCCAATAATAATAAAAAGAGATTCGATATAACAATCTTTGAAGGTGGAAGAGGCATCGGCGGTCGTATGTCAACTCGTCATACATTAGATGAAAATGGTAATATTAGACATCAATTTGATCATGGATGTCAATACATTAGTCCAGCTAAAACAAAAGAGTTTCAAAATGAATTAAATAGATGGAAGCAGAAAGGTTGGGTGAAACCCTGGGATGCAAAGATTGCCACGGTTGGATATGATGACGATGGTAATGAGAAGATACATTACAAAAAAGATGAAGAAAGATTAGTCGGTTATCCTAGAATGAATGCAATATGTCAAGGATTAGTCGATTACAGTACAAAATCAGATGGTGAAGATTCTAGTACTATTGAGGTAGTAACTCAGATTCGAGCCGCTGCAACTCATATACCCTCATTAGACGATGACAATGCTCATACCGATGATACTAAAATGTGGTTACTTAAACCAGCAAAGGCAAAGAAGAATAGTCAAGAGTCACTTGGAGAGTACGATTGGCTCATCTGTACAGATAGAACTAGTGCCAAAGAACGACAAAGAGACTTACTGGAAGCGAATGTACATCCTTTTCCTAAGCAGGCAAACAAACATATAGGAGATGTACCAAGCTGCACGACAATGATAGTATTGGACAAACCCCTACCAATAAAAGCTGACGGGTTAAAGTTTGACTATGACAGCAACCAAAAGTTAATGAGAGAACAATTTGGTATTTTAGGTTGGATGGCTCGCGATAGTTTAAAGCCCGGACGATCAACATCAAATGGAGAAGAGTGTTGGGTATTACAATCGAATGTAAGAGAAGGGAGACGATTATTAGGTCAGAGAAATATGAAGGGCAAGAGATTGAATAACATAAGAAGTGTCATCCGCAGTACGATGGTAGAAGACTTTGAGAAGTCGATTCCACTACTCATGTCAATGTCAAACTGTACTTCATCGGATCCGATGCCAAAAGTTATAGAATCTATAGGACATCGCTGGGGTGCTGCTTTTCCATTTCACTTTGAAAAGGGAGGTAAAGAGAATATGTTCTTAAACATGGATTGTCATTTAGATATGGAGAATCAGTTCATTGCCTGTGGAGATTACTTTAGTAAGCGTTCTGGATCAGTCGAGGGTGCTTGGTTAAGTGGTAGAGAAGCTGCCAATCAATTGATAGAGCATTTGAATAATGCTCAGGACTAGCTAGATAGATATAAAGTGATTAAATAACTAACAACAAGCTTGGAATACGCCATACTTTCATTCAAGCCATGCTGCTAAGTGCAAAAAAAAGTATAGAATTGCAACTAGTCTTATGCATGAAAGTTTTAGCAGCTTTCATTCTGGATCTGAGGCATGAAACCTGCCCACATGTGGCTGTAAAAGTATGGTGGAAGGACTTACAATCATGCTGACAGTGTTCATCAACTTGTTATGCACCCATACAATGCCAAACAACCACTATTGCAGCACCTACATGATGGCATACCCCCACTTGATGGCCAAACATTGCCTGA
>Ga0214479_100058_pt1 | contig 62443 bp, 33 predicted proteins | sample M1_20Mar14CPVII9_5_FD_165054 | JGI IMG/M metagenome (GOLD analysis project Ga0214479, IMG submission 165054) | Marine eukaryotic communities from Monterey Bay, California, United States - M1_20Mar14CPVII9sort6BwellE14 | ecosystem: Environmental > Aquatic > Marine > Unclassified | place: USA... | reverse complement strand
ATCATACTAATAGTTGTTACCTCTCTTCGTAACTTTACATTCTGTATCGTGGCACCTTCTAATAATACCTTCTTGATGGCATATACTCTTCTATCTAATCGGTTGATTGCTTGTACAACCTCGCCTCCTCCGCCTTTGCCTAAGTGAGCAATCTCTACAAAGTCAGTTTGATATCTTGATGATGTATTTTGTTCAGCTGCATCACCGTCTTGAGTGGTAACGAATGCCGCAGGTGCCAAGTCCAGATCATATCCGTCGGGTAGTTGCAAGAAGTTATCATCTTCTTCATCGTCTTCTTCATCTTGCTTATCAGCAATCGATGGCAGTATCCCACCCCTGGCACATTGTCTTCGTTGCTTCCGTAGTTGAGCTGCATTATCCAATGCTTCTATCTGTCTTGCTACCTCCTTCTGTGTATCACTATCCATAATATTAACTACAGCATGCTCATCAATCGGCGTGTTGCTACGATCATAACTACCATCCTCATCAAACCGAGTAGCATCAAACTCTAAACTATCATCATTCATATGATCCTTCATTTGCATATCCTCTAATCGTTTCCTATCATCTCTTTTACGTTTCTCGACACAATCAACTAAGTATGCCTCAATAACTTGTCCTAATTCCCATCCCATCACTTGTCCAACCTCGGCACATTCCTGTGCCTTAACTTGTAATAATGATAATAGTTCGGATATTTGATTGGTTGATACTCCTGATACATTTGTGATTTGTATTAGGGGTACTGAATAGGGATACTTTTGATTTAGTTGTATTTGTAATGTAACCTCACATGACTGTATATCGTTCTTGGCGTTGTTATTTGGATTGTGTTGTGCATGATCGGAAAGATCAGCTGCATTACTTTGCCCATGATCGGTAACATCCGATGCCGGTCGTATACGTAACTTATACAATGGACAATTCCACGCACCACTTTCTAATGTAAAGTCATTACCATATATTGCAGTAAGGACTGTTTCCTCATCATGACGTTGTGTTGACAAGTCTTCTTCATCAATTTTCAATGGATATTTCTCTTTGGATGGTGATGATGGTGTGCTACTTTGCGGTGTTAGTTTTGGCGATGTAGTGAGATTTGTATCATTAGTATTATCAGCGGCGGCAATGGCTTGATCGATACTGCCACTTCTGCTTTTAGATCTTCTCTTTGTCTTCTTCTTGCCCATACCTTAGTCTCTGATATGTAAAAAGTGATGTGTTGTAAAGCTTTTACCAAGATACTAGATACAACGTGCTGTACATACCAATCTGCTTTGCCAAATAACTCAATATGGACAATGGACAAACTCTATTGTATCTGTAATATGATAGCTCATATTGAGCAAGCTCCAATCGATCTGTGGTACGACAAGCGAGGCGTATTGCAATAATACTTAATAAGAATTTTTATGCTTCTATCTTTGGAGATCTCGAACAATTGACAATCCTATTATGAAACTACCGCCAATCAAAAGATCATTAAAATCCGAGTTAGAGGATACAAGGAATGTATATAAGGAATGTATATGAAACCTACAATTGATTGATTGCCGGCGGTCTCATCTCTCTAAGAGAGAATAATTTAACCTAGTATTATAAAGTTTCAGCGGAACATCCAGTTGTGAGAAACTTCTAAAAAATGACAGCGATACTGTTCAAATGCCAAACAAATAGAAGCAAATAGACCACTCCCCCCAGAAAATGGATGGGTTATAATTGGAGGAGTCGAACCAGCCCCTACGTTATCATTAGCTGTAGAGAGAACTATGTCTCCTTCTCCAAGTCAAATTCCACTCAAAAAGTGTGGTATATGTGGCAAACCAAAGAAGAAGCACAGCTATATAGAGCTGTTGAATGGAACAAGGTAGAAGATAACCAACGGAAGTGCCAAGTATGTATATAATGATGTGTTATGTAAAATTAGAGGATGTAAATGGTAGCAATAACAAGAGTAGAAAGGATTGTTTATTTTGTTTGAGTGTAAATTAAGTGTAGGTTTACAAAGTGTTTGCATAATAAGATAAAGTAAAAGTAACTAGCTATATGCTCCTATAATACTAATTGGCATACACTATGAGTTATGTAGGTTATAGGGATACCAGTTCGTCATGTTTACACAAGATTGATATGATGATTGATTCATACTTTCTTCTCTGACCCTATCAATAATTATCTTCCTGGCTACTTAACCACCCCAAGATTGCATACACACTTCCCCGTCGTTCTATCGACCTCATAGCAGACCGAACCGCAATAGCAAGTATGCATAGCATCAAACTCAATACACTCTCCCCCCTTGCATCGATAACATTGACATACAAACTTCCAATTATCGGTGATATTAGCCTTCCTTTCTATATCACTTCCCTCTAAACTCATATAACTGTAACTTAGTTCTTCTCCAATATGAATATCTCGTAAGGCACGTAATCTACATGAGCCATTGTCTGCAATCTGTTGACAATTCGGTTTGCAACTATGGTTCACCATGGCAAGTGCCGGGCATAATGTTACTGCAACCTCATCTCCATATACATTGTATAATCCAATACCATTGAGATTCTTAACAGATAAAGCAGCTGCATATGATCCATGTGGTTCTAATTCCTTACCTTCCTTTTCAATGTTATGTTGTAATGCACGGAAATTACTTTCTGCTTTCTTAGTATCTCTGCATCCTTTCTTGGTACCATCCATCATCATATTGGTAACTCTATCTAGTGGTTGTGTATTGGAAGATAGACTAATAAGTAATGATAATGATTCATTCATCAACCGAGCATTCTTCTTTGTTCTATTAGTTTGTTGTATAAGATGACATATGCGCATGTGCCTAGCTGAGCCTTTTTGTTTACATACTTTTGAACAGTAATGTATACCACAACCTTCCTCACATTCATATTCAAGAGTATTCACATCACATTGGGCAAAGCATGTATCACAAGTGGATTGACGTGCGGCAAAGTGTATTGAATGTGCAAATGGTACTTCAGTAAACGCAGTTGATCCCTTGTTTATTTTTATACGAGTTGTGATGGTTCGGCCAGAAAGTGGAGTCGAGTGACATCGTAGGTGAGATGGTAGGTCAACGATTGGTATTTCAATAGTATCATTTGCATTATTGTGAGCGTCGTCATGAGAGTTGGTGGTGGCCATAGGTAGGGATGTACTTTATGTCTTTGATAGGTAGTGATGTTATTGAGCTTAAAATGTGTCAAAGGTATGCCAATCTTTAGCTTCTATCCTTGGACCACGAATACCGCCAATCTAAAGATCATTAGCCACCGATCTAGGAGATATAAGGAATGTATATGAAACCTATAATTGATTGATTGCCGACGGCCGGGTTCATTTGCCTTAGCTATTGCGCAAGCAATATTTGAGAATATCGGCCACTAAAGTTCCATGGAACTTCCTATGAAGTTTGTGAAACTTCTACAGGGAAAAAGAAAAGCAAAACATTCATTATTCAGTCCATAACTAACAACTTTGCAAGAGAATAATCCACGGACGGCGCCACGCTTCCTATCGTTCGTAGATTATCATATCTATATATAATCTACAGTGTGTTAATTTATTGTTGGTAGTATATCAGATCTGTAGATCATATAACAAAAAAGCTCAAAAAAGATATAGAATATAATCAACTCTCGGTTCACCTCTTCATCACACCAACTATACCGTATTATATCATACAATTATAGTGTAACAATCAACAATGGCATTGGCATTTCGTATCAAAGATCCTGAGGATTTCGGTATACTATTCTCAGCATACGATGAATACACCTCAATTCTCAACTCACTTTTTGGACGTGTACTAACACCCAATGATGATTACTACACATCACCCTGGTGCTTCATTAAGAATGGCGATACTAGTGGATACGTCGTAAGTATTTACAAGTCAAGTGTCATATATGCATCACAATTCATCCAAACGATGTATTGTTAAAGAGGTACCACATGAGAATGAATACTACACATCTTTCAAAAGAGTACCACGTGAACATCGAAAGAATTACTTTGTCGAATCACGTGAAATTATGAAAGATAATTGGTATAGGTATGATGATCGTAATATTGATATTCCCTATGTTGTTTTGCCTGAGAGTATTTTACAACATTTCAAGTTAGATGAGGAGGAGATTATTACCTTTACAGAGGATGGTTGCTACCCAGATAAGAATGATATTTCACAGGAATTGGAAGATAATGCTGTTATTGAAACATGTATGGCAATGGGTTGGCAGATACCATTAGAGTGGAGAGAACAGAGGGTGAAATGGAGAGACCAACGTTTGAAATACCAAGAACTTGATTCAATGATATTTGATTTAGCAGCATACGATGCAACAAAGAAGGCAGTGTGGGATAATGTTACATCTGATGAGGAGGATAGTCATAAGAGGATGAAGTATACACTTCCTCCTTTGTCTACTACTCAAGGAGAAGATGGGAGGCAGCAGTACGATACGAAAAAGAATGATTCAAAGAAGTATGATCCTGCAAATTATCAGCCGCAGATGCCCCCTCTTCCATCAGTATCAAATGATCAGAGTTGGGAAGAAGGAGGAGAAGAGAAGAAGGAGGACGAAGGAGAACATGATACTCCCTCCACGGCAGTTGCTGAACATCTTGATAATACTTGTGTCATTTCACACCTCAATGTATTTTACGGTAGTGACGATAATGATGAGGAAGAGGGACCAAAGCCTTACTATTGCTAGGTAGGTGCGGCGAGGACATGGATTAGTGGGGATGGATAGGGAGTGTTGAGCAGATTGATTTGGGGTATAGAAGAAATCATATGCACGTGCATTTTGCTGGCTTCGGCATACATCTACATTCCCTTGGTGATAGAAAAGAATAATTCATAGTGAAACAAGTATTCATTAGCAGTTCCTTATAGTTAGAGTTTATAGTTAGTAGGATCTCTATTCATACATCGGTATCGATTCGACCATTCGGAAACGCCACACACGATACTGCCGCTTTAATATTGCAAATTAGGAGACGGACTCTGCCCGTGAATACTAATTACCCAATCAGATTTGGGAGGTAGCCTTTTATCAGGACTGAAATCACACCTGACCATGTAAAACTTCTTCTTCTCATCCGGTATACCGATGTACCAGAATCGATTGTTTCCTTCGGCTCTGTATATAATGAACTCCTTTAATGATCCATCCAATGTGCCCAATTTGTAATATGTTGGATGACCATTCCTATCCTCATCCTCATCTCGTTTGTATGTGCCGTTAATTGATTGTATTGCAGCCCCAACAACATCAATCTCATTTGGGATGGGGGTTTGTTGGCTGGCAGCTGTTGCGGCGGCAGGAGAACTTTGGAAACGGCACTTAGGAACTGGATTTACTCCATGCAATATTTCCCAGTTGTTTTCAGAAGGAATCAATAAATTATTGGCATTGTTTGGACATGTATAGTAAACCAGGCCAGGTATACCCTGACCAACGTTCCACCATCGACCAATACCCCAGGAGGTAGAAGTCTCTCGAAAAATTGCTGTGTCTTTAGATGTAATGTCTGTACTCCGTTTCATATAGAGTGGTGCAAAATTATGTAACTGGCTGGTTTCTTTTTTATATATGCCATTAAATTCGGGTTTTCCGCATCCCTCAACTACTATTTGGTCAATGTTATTATTGGATGAAGATGCACTTGATGATCTGGCGGCAGCTGCAGAAGTAGAACCTTGGCCATTGTTTGATTGGTTGGATTTATCATTGTTGGTAACCAACCGACACGTCGGAAGAGGATAAATCCCTCCCACTGGCTCCCAGTCGTTTTCGGGTGGAGAAATTGATTGTGAACTATTATCATTGGCATCTCTATAGAATATCACCCCAGGTGAACCACTATAGGTACTATTAATACTCCATTGACCAATACACCAAGCATTACGATTTGGAACTGAGAAGAAATGCCGGAAGATTGCCATCGTTGTTGAATTCTCTTTGATATATACTGGTGCACCATTATACATATCTACAATTCGATTGTATGTACCATTTGTAAATGATGTACCGCATCCCTCAACAACTATCTGATTGACATTAAAGAGGCGATTATTGGAAGAGGACGTAGCTGAACTACCTGCTGTTCCATTATGATCCAAACAATCATGGAACACATCCCCTTGAGACTGAGAGTTACCCCCATTACTATTTGAAGTACCATCATTCCCATTGTTACTATTGCTGTTGTTTCCTTGTGGCGATAACGAAACTTTTCTCTTCTTATTACTAACATCATTTTGTGTTGCTGTACCTTCCTCATCGGCATCAACATCTATAACCTCCCATCTCTTTTCAGCTTCTGCTAAGAACTTTTGTGCATCTTCTACTTCGTTCTTAGAAGATATAGCTTGCAATTGTATATCCTCTCTTGCCTTTTTTGCTGCATCTTCTACTACCTTGGCTGAATGTAATGATTTTGATATGAATTTTTCATGTGATTTGGCAGAGACTAGACGTTGCCTTGCTGCTTCTATTTCACGCCGTCCTTCTGTATCTCGTGTTGTCATGATAATGTCAATAATTTAGATATATATGACAGCCTGTTATATTATATGGTAGATAGTTACTCTCTTTGTACTAAAGAATGTGGAGGTATTTAGGAGTAGGTGCACCTTGTTGAGAAATGTGATTTTGAACTCTTTATACAAAGACGATAGCTCCAAGCATATTAATCGAAAGAACGTTTAAAAACTGATTCATATACTAGAGAGATGGTATACCAAACCTATTGTTGCAATAGATATCGATATCTAAATTGCAGCAATAGCTCATAGAATAAAGAAAGTAGATAGAAGGATACCATTTGGTATCCTTTTATGAGAGTAGTGGCAGTTAGTATCTAAATGGTTGGCAATAGGCATTGCCAATAGGGCGGATTTAAACTGTCAGCAAACACTCAATATAAGGTTTAGTATACATCCAGTGTAGTCAGTATATCAGTATTAAACGTTTTATCGAATATTGGGTGGTGTTGGTAGCATCAAAATCAAGAAAGAGAGGTTTTCTTAGCCCTTTGCAATTTCACTTAGTAGTCGAGACAATAGATACACTATCTGTCGTCAACTATCTGTCGTCAATACGTGATGGATGCTCTAGTATAGCAACGACAGCACTAAATATATCCAATCAGCAGTATTATTTGATAAAGAGTAGTTATTATAATCAGTTGTTTTGTATCTACCGAGAGAAAGAGAGCTATTAATATTATAATCTCTGACACATCAAATTCGCATACATTAGATATGGGTAGTATTAACAGCATGATAAGTAGGATAGGGAAGAACGATCCCACCTTTACTAAACTGCATATAAATACCAGAAGCAATCCCTTTGATGACGATGAGGATGAAACATATACAGGAAATAACTATTTGAAACTAAGTGAAAGTATCAGTAAGAATACGCAGATAAAAGCATTATCGATAAACTTGTTTTGCAATGTTTCCGACATGGTTGATGGCCTTAGACTAAATGGTTCAATCAAGGAGTTAAGGCTTCAATATTACCACCACTCATCGCATCGCATGGTTCACAGTGGAATTATATGTCAAATATTGGAAGTGTACGAGAAAAAGAATACTCTCACTTCACTCTGTATTCAAGATGCTCCTCTGTATATATGGCCTATCAGTCAAGTCATCAACACTACACTGAGAAGATGTACACATCTCAAACAAGTCGAATTAATTGAATGCAACATGACCGATGAGGAGCTATTATCAATAGTTGAGGCAATCAAAGGACACCCTACACTGGAGAAACTTTATTTGTATGCAAATAGTATTGGAAATGTTGGCTGTGAGGCACTTGCAACTCTTCTTGAAGATTCGAATTGCAATATACACACTCTCAACCTCATCAACAATCGAATTGGTACTATTGGTGCAACTTATCTTGCTGGTGGCTTAGTAAACAATACCAAGCTTAAACATCTTGACCTTGCCAATAGCAATGATCACATCGACCCGAGCACAATGGATACTGTCTTTGGCAGTGTATTATGTAAGATGGAGAGTCCCACGGCTACTTATCACTCGAACCATACCCTTGAAAGGTTATATTTCAATGACAAGTCGGGTTACCTTTGGAACTTATCAAACATGAACAATTGTAGCAACAAAAACGATGTTGCAATTAGAAAGATATTAAAATATCATCCCGATATTGACATGGAACCATTGTTTGAGTTGGATTCAGAAGGTGAGTGGAGTCTAAAGTCTCTGCCATATATAGTGTGTTGGTTTGAAAGAGCAGAAGCAGTCATCGAAGAAGATGAAAGGTCTATGTCAAGCGATGATAGTTCTGTGTCAAGTAATGAAGAGGAGTACCGTTATGATATCGACAGGAGAAGGTTATCAGCAATGTACGATTTTGCAAAGGCCATGCCATTATTGTTTGTACCACCTTCACACTCCAAAGCCGTTGACAGAAAACGCAAGAGAGAAGGCATACGACTAAATGCTGAACTGTCTCGTCGAGCATCATCAAAACGCGCTTAGACATAAACTATATATTTACTAGAACATTAATACTATTAATCTCAAGGATAGATGGCGGACTTTAACTTTAAACAAATAGTCTCTAATACTGAGTAGATCGTTGCAGTAAGATAGATAAGACTCTCTTCATAGATCATATCAGGGTGAGAGAAACTTCTTAATCCCCATTGATCATCTGTAACTTAGACTTCTCATACGTTTTTGCCGTACAAAAGTCGTATACCGGTATCCTCTCAATCTCTCTCCAGCCTACTCTCAAATTTCACTAAGACAATTTTCACCATGATGCTCCGTCTTTAGGAGGCCGCTCCTCCAAAAGCACAATAGTTGATAATAAACTACTTCGGGTATATCATAACGATGTATCATTGTATAATATCCTCCAGAGATATACACTGCAACTGCTTTAGTTATTACACAATCTATGCAAACATCAGCGAGTCCAAAAATGAGAGTAGTGATGATACATCTACCGGCCTACTCCATTTGTGAAGGCTATGGGCTACCTGATACTCAATCTACGTGATGCCCTTAACGAATATGTACTAGAGAAGCGTCAAATGATCGTATCTATCTCCTATACTTGAGATAGAGCGCTGCATCGATACCACACGCTACCTCTTTAAATTTACGAATGATTATTATGTTGGATCTACTGACAACTCTAGACGGAACAATACTGGTAGAACAACAGAGATAACACGCAACGATTATCCTTAGATACATGAGATCGAATACTGCTGCATATCCAGTATGGTTTGGCCGTATGAGGGTATATTGGATATAATATTGACGGAACATATAAAATGCACACATGATATGCACAAAATGTTTGTTGCGTCATAATGCTATACATGATGGTGGGGAACGATAGAGTAGCACTATTGGGGTAAAAGAAGACTATATAAATCGAATTGTAGCTCAAAACAAAGGATATTGGATGCAGATCCTTCGTATGATACACACAACAACATATGCAATGATAAATGCATGAAACCCATCAATCAACACACCCGAACCTACACATACCATAATTAAGTAAATTCTAAGCATTATTAGATACTAAAATGTTGAAAACATACCCTAGATACGAATATCATACATATGTAGAAGTAATATAATGCTTAAATGATAAAATAATTGCTATATCTAGTATGAAAAAGGAAGTATCATCGTTTCACTATAGAAAAATGCAATGGCTGTCTACTCAATGATGTAATATGTGTAGAGATGAAGTAAAATCCCACTCAACATGCTCTGCAGACTTGTTAAAAGCAGCTAAAGTGACGAATCGGCTCGGCGGCGGACAGACTTATACGCAAAATGTACGGCAGAAACGTGGGAGAACAAGATCAAGAGTAGGCCTACATAGGAACTCGTAGGAATATGGTCAGAGGGAGATTGGCGATCGCTCATCTGCCGTACATTTTTGCGTACAGCTCTCGTTAAAAACACGCTATTTGTACGCACAAACGGGCGGAAAGGAGGCGGCGCTTTTCCGCCACGATTCATCCACAAGCTTGGAGGTAACTTTTCATTGACATTTGACCTGCTCATTGATCGATAATATTCATGGTAACACTCATTGGTGCCTGGGTATGACCTTTTCATCCACTTGCCAATCCACCAATGGTCCATTGCTTGATAAATAGCAAATTTCTCTGGCTTTTCTCCAGGTTTCCTCATTACAAAGATTGGAAAGTGACCGCCCAGGCCAGAAGTAGCATTAGGAACTCTTTTGTATGTACCATTATACTCAGCTGATCCGGCCCCACTCACTACTATCTCATTGACACTGTTTGTTTGGGTATCAGCTTGGTTAGAAGAAGATTGTGTATTGTTTGATTGACTTAATTGTGCATCGACCTTTCTCTTCTTATTCTTGCTGCTTGTCTTTCGTCATCAACATCAATTGCAATAACTTCCCATCTCTTTTCAGCTTCTGCTAAAAACTTTTTAGCATCTTCCACCTCCTTCTTAGAAGAAGCAGCTTGCAATTGTATATCTGCTAACATCTTCTTGGCAGTCGCTTCTGTTTTCGATATGAATGATGCATGTGATTTGGCACTGGCTAAACGTTGCTTCGCTGTCTCAATTTCACGCCGTCCTTCTGTATCTTGTGTAGCCATATTAATATATTATCGGATATTGTTTAATAATAACTGGTGTAATTACTATCTGATGTGAGTATAGCTCAAAAAATTATATGAGACTGTGCACCTTCTTGGTCTTGAGAAATGTGATTTTGAACTCTTTATAAAGACTACAGCTCCGATACCTTTATCACAATCGAAAGAGTATTAAAAACTTGATCTTCTGCTATCCTGATGCATTTTAATTGCAATTTATGCAGAAGATAAACAGCAACTACAGAGAACAATAACAATAATCACAACTCTCAACACTCAAACTCTTGCAGATTACTCTCACTAGAGAGTGCAGTTACAGTGGTACTCGATCGAAAGCTTCAATTCATAGGATACCAGAGTGTGCACTCGTTTCACTCGTGCACTCTACGGTATCCTATTTCACTTGAAGAAATATCACTAACTGCAACTTTCAACTTTCCCTGAGCACTTGTTGAGAGTGCGGTTACGTATAGTAAATGGAGAGGAGCGGATTATGAATTAATTAGCGGCGGATCAGCAAACAATCAATATAAGGTTTGGTATACATTTATTGGAGCCGATTTATCAGTATTCAACTTTCTATCGAATAGTGGCTATTGGCAAAACAAATAATGATCTAAGCATTGCATCAACAACACAGATTGAAGTAAGCTCTCTTACACCTTCCGCTGGTGCTGATTTCAAACGGGAGGATAGTATTAAGAAGAGAAAGTCAGCAGTAACATATAGTATTTCTGGTAACGATACATCTCCGGTTAGTCAAACAGCAACAATATCGAAACAAACACAAGATATGTACTTGGCAATGTTAAATGCTGAAAAAGGAATTCTGCTGTCGACTACTCCTCTTGCTCCTCCTCCTATTGAACAAGGGGATAAACCTGCTGTAAATAATGGTACTTCGAGCAATAATGATGAAGGTGACGATGAAGATGGGGCTGTATTTAGTGGGGTAGGCGAATGTGGCGGGATGGGTGACGATAGTGATGCTGACAATTCAATAATTATCTTGTAGAGTGGTGATGATGGACTTCCTTTTTTCAATTGGTTGTGGTCCGCTTCATATGTGGAGAATAGTAAAAGACAGCTGAGCTGAATTGAAAAGGCAAGACCAAGACCAAAGGATACCAATCAAAACTGCTCAAGGCCTTGGACCTGAGTGCCGTATACTAAAGAGGAACTTGTCATTATCAAATCGCTAAAACTCTATTTTTGACCAGTTTTTGACTGCAAAAATTGTCTTTATCAAATCGCTAATTCTTGCACTGAATAAGTGCTGAAATCAATTGGCTCGTGAGAGTTCAATATATTTTAGTGCAAATACAAATAACATTCAGTATCCTTTGCAAAGAAATGTCAACACTCACACAAATAGAGTGCGTCACCACGAAAGGCAACCACAAACTACGGCAGCCTAGTTATCATCTATGTTAATAAAATGAACCGCTAGTACACAGATCACATATCTACACAATATCACAGGTATGCCATACTACTACTACTACTACTACTACTACTACTACTACTACTACTACTACTACTACTACTACTACTACTACTACTACTGCTACTAATACCAATACTAAAACTAAAACTCATAATGATTATTCGTTGACTGAGGATATGAAGGAGGTCGTATCTCTTTGGGATACCATTTGCCGTGCCCATGAGAGAGAAAGATTAGCAGCAACAGTGAGGTGGCCTGATCCTAAGGGGAAGTTGTTGAGTGAGAAGGAGTGGGTTAGTAAAGTTATGTCAAGTAAAAACTACGGTCTCTGCAGAAAAACATTTGCAAAGTCTATTGCATCTGCAAAGTCTATCAAAGTTGATTACAGATCATTGTGTAGATATACAACAGATGATAGAAGTAAGAGAACAAGTGTAGGTACTAGACTGGGTAGGCGGCCACGTAAATCTAAGGCCACATTAGAGCAAGAGGCTGATCTACAGAACCTTGATATCATGAGGAGTTTTTATGATAGTATACGTCAGGGAGGTACTACTGCATTGCAAATAGCAGGAGAGGAGCGTAGGCAACACAAGAAAGGTTTAGAACAGCTGCGGCATGCGAGGAAGATGAAAACATATAGCCAAACACACAGAACACCGGAAGAGAAACGATACTGGCGTGGTTTTTGGAAATATGAGGTTGCTAGACTATGCAATGAGACATTTGACTACGGAGATGAATACTTGAAGGAAGAGATGAGGTTGATGCGTGAATGTGAGTATACTCACGATAGTTTGGATGAAATATACTATATTGGCCCAGATGCATGGGAGACCAAGAAGGAAACTGAGCACCGAAGAGAATTGATGAAGATGATGATTGAACAGTGTAAACTGATACACACTCGTAGGTGTCTAAGTGTGCCAGGAAAGTTAGTATTAGTATTGTTTTATCATTCTATTTATCTTTGTTGAGCTCGCTTGTCTTCATTTGATTGCCATGTAAATCACATATTAACATATTACTATCATCTCTCTCCAACATCATAAAACTGCAAAATGTGCATCTTCCAGCGCCTGGTACTTCTAATTTGGTTATTGCATTGGATAGTATGATTGAGAAGTTTGATAATGAATATGTCAAGCGTGGCTTTGGACCTTCAGGGTTGCAGAAGAGACTGATAACGTATAACGATGATTGTATGATAACGAAGCGGAAGAGGAGGAAGACAGTGCCTTTGAAAAGTGATAGTGTTCGTGAAACATTAGCACGCTTTGATCCCAAAAAGACTATTGATGAACTCAAAGAAGATGTGAAACGACAGATGAAGGATCTTGACAAGAAGATAGAGAAAGAACACCAGCGGCTGATTGAGGACAACTCCAATCTACGTCCGTTTGATGGTCTGGTACCCAGAGCCAAAGAAGACTTATCAGATGAAGCTGCTGCCTTTGGATGGGGTGAGTGTGGTGATGTATTGAGAAAGAAGTGGTTGTTGTGCAATTGATAGAGGTGAGGATTAGACGGCTGGATGTAATAGTAAATTGAATCAATGTTTAAGAAAGAAACAAACCTATCATACCTTGATTTGATCATTGTAGGCAGATTCCCAATAGACAACATCAGAAGCTATTGCAGATTATCAATAGATCACATTCAGATGCCACTGCAATTGCTCTGTAGACAATTTAGTTGAGAAAAGAGTATGAGTTAGATATAGATTAAAAAGAGACACATTATGAGAGCTATTGTTTTGCTCACATATTCTGCACTAATCACCCCACTGAGCAGTCCACAAATAGGCATACGAAACGGTACCATTTGCAATGGATATTCGAGCTGTATGATTGGTGCAGTATGATTGGTTGAGAAAAGAGTCAGAGTTAGATAAAGAAGATGAAAAGAGACGTATGATATGAGCATTTTCTTCACGTACCATAATGAGATATGTTGAACTATTAGCTCGGTCTACCATCATCCAATCCACCACCAACCATTGATTAGTGTTTATACTTCATTTCTGTATCCATAAATCATATCATTCTTTGTTGTCTAATTCTATTAAGTAGTCGCTGCAAATTAAGCAACTCTCCTGTCGGCATCAAATTTTTTAGAACTATAGTGAGATAGCACTAACCATTGCAGATTGATGATACCGCCGTTCAATAATTACATTCACTATTAATTTACAAATGATCGCGTAGTTTGTGTTGATTGTTGTACTCCACTTTAATCCACCCATCTCCATCGTGTGTAAAATAGCAAAATCTCATTTGTATGTGTGAGAGTGCAGTAGATTTGCGAGTGACTGCCGTTCATTGGTACAGCGTTGACGTTTGTATTTAGATATCTAATGAACTATTGATGTTGATATACTATCATATCATATTGTTTAGAGCTGTAAGTTGTAGAACATTGGAAGGAGTAGAAAGATTTGAATCTCCCCCAAATTAGATGTACTACCTAAAGAGCTCTCTTTTGTAAAGAATACGTTGAATTGGGCAACACCAATCACGCCGCTGCTTAACCAATAGAAGATATAGTATTGCTGGCGGTAGTAGACGTAGTTATTGTGCTCGTATTGATTTATTATGAGGTCGAGGTTGCCGTAGATGATCTTTGTTTCCCTTCGAGACGCGAGAGCAAAAAATGGTATCCTCTAGGATACCACCCATCAAAGAGAAGATAAAAGCAAACATGGCGGTCTGCTCTATTAGAGAGGTCTTTAGCGCTCTCTCGTCAATCTAGCAGCAAATACTACTACATGAATGCATCCCCTATCGTCTAGATATTCATATACATCGATTTTGCAATTCTAGATTACGTCTAAAAGGAGCTCACAAAGATTTGCACACGAGCTCGATAGAACAACATAAAATCATCTACTCCAACAACAATCTATGCAACCATATATTATGACGGCGCCGGTACAGCCGTATCACCATTTATATTAATGTTAGAAGTGATAGTTGGTACTCGTCAATTCTAAACGTCGCCGAAAAACAGCAACACCACAAACTATATCAAACATCACAATAGTCAACAAATTGCAAAAACAAATCTCTAGATAATAGATATAGATAAATGACGGTGTAGGGCAATCAAGTGGATAGATTGGTGGGATGCATTATAGTGTTTATTATTATTTAATCAATAAATGCTGCCATTAGATGGGGTGGTTGTTAAGCCGCGATGCGTTGGATATAGTTGGAGCGGTGGATTAAAATTTTAGAGGCAGAGATGATGGGAAGAGATGGATACAGGATAGATAGAACACGTCCACTCGGTATTACAATGTTATAGTTGGATTAAATTCGATATAGATTGGTGTGGAGAGTTAGTTTATGATACGGGTATATTGGTATAGAAGGAGAAGGGGCGCAACATTACCACCAATATCAATTGGCAGAGTTGACAGAGTAGAAGAGAAATGATTTGGGTATGCTAAGGCGGCTATAGATACGCCACACCAACAAGCACATTAAGCAACCACAAATCAAGTACAATTAAGCATATCTTAATGCACACGTATATGCTATCACCAAAAGGAGGCGAGGGGTAGTAGAGTAAGTACTCAACAATCAGCCGGCGGGTTTATGGTGACGAGAAGATTGTATTATGCCGAGTAAAGAGAGTTTGAAGATTAGTTTGGTATGTGTTCTCAATGTATATATTCTGTATTCTAAAGTGGTATACTAACTCACAAATCTATCTCTATATCAAAGTCTTTAGATGTCGATTGTAGATGAGAGAGGATAATCGATCAGGACGAACGTTCATCATCAGCTGATAAGCTTTCATTCTGCTGGTTGTGGATTTGTTCGTCCGTCAATCTACGGCCTAACAATACCAACTAATGCACAACAAACAAAGCCACACAAGATACATACCATTGGTATCATCAAAGTATGAAACAAAGTCCAAGTCCAATCACCTACAAAACATAAACGAAAGCCAACAACATCGTGTGCCTTCCAGCCAGCCATTACTCAACCACTACCTATGTTATCATCTTAGATTACTATACTACAACGGCAACACGACAACTCTACACGCAACAAGAGAGTATGGGATAGCAAAAGGAGATTAGACAAGCATGAGGAGTAGATAGCCTATCTATTGATGAGCACGTGGCAAGAAGAAGATATACGAGTAGAAGATATGCTGTTCATCATCTAAACTAAGCTACAGTATATCATCTGCTCAGCATACGTACATATCTCTACTACTCCACTTTGAAGAGAATGATAGTGAATGGAGACCATCCTAAATGTTACGAGTACACCACCACTAAACCAACATACCTCTCATACTCTCCACATATCCATATCATTAGACAGTATGGTTGCGCGTGTATCTGTGCTTACCAAAGCCAGCTCAACACATATATGATCTCACCAACCTCACGAGTGTCTTTTGAGCTCATTTGCGAGAAAGAAACAATTTTAAGTAGCACTATCAGCCCTAATAAACAAACTCGTCTTTATAATGGTGATATATTATTAAATAATGGTCGGTAGAGGACGCCACCTAGCTTCCCGAACTCCTCATTGAATTCTACGTCTGCTACATATCGATTTTCTACACCATATATACTTTTGAACAACTTATCATCAAAAGTACACATAACGACACACACAAAATTACAGTAGCCCCAACCATAAAATCAATTATATACCATTACATGAATAATAAACCAAATTGGACCGCCAAACATACAGAGAAGATGTGTTATATATAGCACCACCGACCTGCAAATTTGCAGCTCTCGTCTGAAACAACTGATATGCCAACAAACAAAAATATCGCCTCAACCATCCAAAACTGCAACACCATAAACTCATAAACAGTCATTGTATGAAATATCATCTTCTGGACCTCGTACAACATCCTAGATTGGACTCCCGTATTCCTTAGACAATGGAGATGTTTCGACATATTTATTTGACGAGAGTACGTCGAAATCCAGCCTTCCACCAATTTAATTTCATCATGAAAATTGAAAACTGCCAATTCAACACTACCATAAAACTTTAAATATACGTTACTCCACCAATAATCGTCCTATGAAGTCCTAGTTTTCATTTATCGGCTTCTTATTATGCATATGAACAAACACCAGCAATCGGCAAACAACGATATTAAATACTCATAAAGGTACAAAGTAAAAACATCTCAACGATTGGGTGAAAACAACAACAAATCCAACAAACAACAAACTACCAACCTCCACATGATTGATACTTCACCAATATCGAACCTACAATCACGCAACAACTTTTCATTCGGTAGATATCAACAAGAAGAAGATACACCAACAACAACCAACGCCAAATTCAACCCACAACCAAAACTACAAACAAATCAAGTCAATGTCAATCCTCAATTCACTCTTTGGACGTGTACTAACACCAAATGATGATTACTACACATCACCCTGGTGCTTCATTAAGAATGGCGATACTAGTGGATACGTAGTATTCACAAGTCAAGTGTCATATATGCATCACAATTCATCCAAACGTTGTATCGTTAAAGAGGTACCACATGAGGATGAATACTACACATCTTTCAAAAGAGTACCACGTGAACATAGGAAGAATTACTTTGTCGAGGCACGTGAAATTATGAAAGATAATTGGTATAGATATGATGATCGTAATATTGATATTCCCTATGTTGTTTTACCTGAGAGTATTTTACAACATTTCAAGTTAGATGAGGAGGATATTATTACATTTACAAAGGATGGGTGTTACCCAGATAAGAATGATATTTCACAAGAGTTGGAAGAAACGGCTGTTATTGAAACATGTTTGGCAATGGGTTGGCAGATACCATTAGATTGGAGAGAAGAGAGGGTGAAATGGAGAGACCAACGTTTGAAATACCAAGAACTTGATTCAATGGTGTTTGATTTAGCAGCATACGATGCAACAAAGAAGGCATTTATTCATGATGAGGATAGTCATAAGAGGATGAAGTATACACTTCCTCCTTTGCCTGCCAATCAAGGAGAGGATGTAAACCAGCAGTACGATACGGAAAAGAATGATTCAAAGAAGTATGATCCTGCAAATTATCAGCCGCAGATGCCCTCTCTTCCTTCAGTATCAAATGATCAAAGTTGGGAAGAAGGAGGAGAAGAGAAGAAGGAGGAAGAAGAACATGATACTCCCTCTGCGGTAGTTGCTGAACATCTTGATAATACTTGTGTCATTTAACACCTCAATGAATTTTATGGCAGTGATGATAATGATGATGGGGTGGTCGAGTGCTAAGTAGATGTAGTGAGGAGGATAGGGATTGGTGGGGACGGGTAGAGTGTTGAGCTTTTTATGATTCTGAGGTATAGAAATCATATGCACGTGCATCTTGCTGGATAGCTTCGGCGTACATCTACATTCCCTTGAGGATAGAAAAGACTAATTCATAATGAAACAAGTATTCATTAGCAGTTCCTTATAGCTAGAGTTTATAGTTAGTAAGATCTCAATTCATACATCGGCATCGATTCGACCATTTCGAAACGCCACACACGATACTGCCGCGCTTTAATATTGTAAATTAGGAGACGGACTCTGTCCGTGAATACTTATTACCCAATCGGATTTGGGTGGCAGCCGTTTATCAGGACTGAAATCACACCTGACCATGTAAAACTTCTTGTTCTCATCTGGTATACCAATGTACCAAAATCGATTGTTCCCTTCAGCTCTGTATATAATGAACTCCTTTAATACTCCATCCAAAGTACCTAATTTATAATAGGTTGGATGACCATTCCTATCTTCGTCTTCATCTCGTTTGTATGTACCATTGATTGATTGTATTGCAGCCCCAACAACGTCAATCTCATTTGGGATTGGCCTAGTTTGTGCCAGCTGGTCAGCACTAGAACTTTGGAAACGGCACTTAGGCGGTGGATAAACCCCACGGGCTGTTTCCCAGTTGTTTTCAGAAGGAATCAATGAATTATTAGCATTGTTTGGAGATGTATAATAAGCCAAGACAGGTATATTTGGTATATCCCACCACCAACCAATACCCCAGGAGGAACCAGAATCTTCTCGATAAATTGCAATGTTATCATTCGAGTTCCGTTTAATATACAGGGATGCACCATTATGCAATCGGCCGACTTCTTTTTCATATGTACCATTAAACTGGGGGTTTCCGCATCCCTCAACAACTACTCGGTCAACATTATGGGGCAGAGATGTATTTGATCTACCGGCGGCATCTGAAGTAGAGACTTGGCTATTATTTGATTGGTTTGATTGATCGTTGTTGGCAATCAGACGACACTTTGGAAGGGGATATATTCCACCCACTGGTTCCCAGTCATTTCCGGGTGGAGCAATCGACAATGAACTATTATCATTGGCGTCTCTATAGAATATCACCCCAGGTGAACCACTATAGACACTATTAATACTCCATTGACCAATACTCCAAGCATTACGATTTGGAACTGAGAAGAAATGCCGGAAGATTGCCATTGTTGTTGAATTCTCTTTGATGTATACTGGTGCACCATTGTACATATCTGCAATTCGATTGTATGTACCATTTGTAAATGATGTACCGCATCCCTCGACAACTATCTGATTGACATTAAAGAGGCGATTATTGGAAGAGGCTACAGCTGCACTACCACTAACACCTGCTGTTCCATTATGATCCAAACAATCATGGAACACATCACCTTGAGACTGAGAGTTACGCCCATTACTATTTGTAGTTACAACATCACTTCCATTCCCATTGTTACTATTGCTATTTCCCTGAGGTGATAATGAAACCTTTCTCTTCTTATTACTAACATCATTTTTTGTTGGTGTACTTTCCTCATCAGCATCCACATCTATCACTTCCCATCTCTTTTCCGCCTCTGCTAGAAACATTTGTGCATCTTCTACCTCCTTTTTAGACGATATAGCTTGTAATTGTATATCTTCTCTAGCCTTTTTTGCGGCATCTTCTACTACCTTGGCTGATTGTAATGATTTTGATATGAATTTATCATGTGATTTGGCAGAGATTAGACGTTGCCTTGCTGCTTCTATTTCACGCCGTCCTTCAGTATCTCGTGTAGCCATGATACTGCTAATACTATAGATTATGATAGCCTGTTCTATCTAACTCTCTTACTGATATATGTCGTGATGTGGTAGGTGCACCTTGTTGAAAAATGATGATTGTACCTTCAAAGACTACAGCTCCGACGAGACTGTTATTCGATAGAACGTTAAAAACTGATTCATATACTAGAGGGATAGTATACCAAACCTATTGTTGCAATAGATATCGATATCTAATTGCAATACATACCTGAAAACTTATGTAGATAAAATAGGCCGCAAATAGTGAGTAAAAGCTGACGATAACAATAATCCCTAACAACTCTCAAACTCTCATAAAATTGGACGATACCATCTGGTATCCTTTTATGAGAGTAGAGAGTTTAGTAAAAAATGCGGTGGATGGATGGCATGTACAGTTTCTATGAGGTATCAATCAAAATAAGGTTTAGTATACATTTATTGTAGTCGGTGTATCTGTATTTAACGTTCTATCGAATAGTGGTGGTTTGGTATCGCCACAGTCAATATATCACACGGAATAGAGGTCTTAGCCCTTTGCAATTTTTGACAAGTATACATATCAAGTTACATTTCCATCCAGTATGCCGCGTCAAATAACAGTTAAACGGTCGGAAGTAGTACCCATATCAACAGTACATCAACAAGAAATAGATGCTATCAAACAACGCATATCGACCGCCAAAATACAAGCATCGGCGGCCTCTAAAAGTTTAGAAACGTCCAAAGAATCAAAAATTAATGCTTATACTTCTCTTTCCCATGCTCAGACAAACATGGAATTAGCAAAGAAGATGTTAGATAGTGCTACTAAGACAATGGAAAGTGCTACTAAACATGTAGAGATATTACAATCTCAGTATGATATATCACAAAAGGAACTGAAGGATGCCGAGAAGTGTTTAGCGGAAGCAGAAAATAAATTAAAAGTTAGTAACTCAGCTTCTAGCAAACAGCCCGTAGCTGAATTGCAACAAGACGATAGTATTAGTAACAATAAAAAGAGAAAAGCGTCAGTTTTACCTCAGGATAATAACACCGGAGACGATTTGCCCAACAGTTTATCTTCTACTGCAACATCGTCTCGTAAAGAAAACACAACAAAGTCATCCCCTGAAGAGATGCAAGTAGATACTGCTGCTACCGCCGCTCAACCAGACCATATCAATACAAGAGAATCATCAGTGGCTATTGGCAAAACAAATAAAGTAGAGGATGAACAAGTTCCAGATTACATTTTGGCTGAATCATGTGGAAATGTTGAACTAAATGGCATGTACAACAAAGTTTCAGGAGTTTTCCATTGTGGGGTTCCAGTGTATAGCAAGAAGGGGAATTGGAATGGAGGCGAAGTTACATTTGTAATGCTTCGGGAAGGGTTAGGAGGGGAAGAGGGATACAGGTGGTATATTACTTATTTTGCCACTAACCAGGCTCGGGATGGTGTTATTACTAACAATAGTGGTTTCAAAACTAGTACAAAAAAGAGGGCGATATTCAAAACTCATTTGTCGGAAACAAGGATCCCCCCAGAAAATAATTGGTTTGTGAGTGGCAGTAAAGGAATCAACCCAGGACCTACATGTCAGCCAATGGTCGAGGTTGTTGTGATTGAAGGGTGTGGACTATCAGATGTAAATGGCACATATACCCTTGAAACACATCCTGCAATCTATATCAAACGGGGACAGCAGCATGACAGTAAGACAGCAGCAAACTATGTCATACATCGTACATATTCATATTCATCTTCTAATCCAAGTTTGGTTTGGTATATTAGTGAATGGAAAGGAGACTTAAGTACGGGGACACCCGTCGTGCATATATACAGATCTTCAAAGAATGATGACCGTGGTGTCCCCCCAAAAGATGGCTGGGAGGCTCTTTGTGGTAATGACCCACCGCCATCATGTCAGATAATTAGCAAGAAAGTTAGTAGAGAGACTAAGAGACTATCTTCAGTTACCTATCTTCAGTTACAGTAGCGAAGTCAAACAACACAGAGAAGAATACATACAACTTTGGAAGTATTGCAAAGGCTACAGCAGAGTATTGGAATGAAATCGAAAAGCAGTCTGCTCTTCAAGAATCGGCAACCAATGGCAACGGGGGATAGATAAAGAAACACGGCTGATACTGTAACCCGAAACCAGTATCATTATCATTTCGTCAATTAAACTAATCTAGATACTGACTATTTATTATATGAAACTTGCACTCTTGGGTTGAGGATATCTCTAATATATAACACAGTATTTAAAATCGTTGCAGTAACTAATAGTCTTCATAATAATAGTCTAATTTTAATCCCCATTAATCATCTGTAACTTAGGAGGCGGCGCCTTTCCTCCCCGGCTCATCCACAAGCTTAGAGGTAACTTTTCATTGATATTTGACCTGCTCATTGATCGATATTTTGAATGGTAACACTCATTGGTGCCCGGGTATGACCTTTTCATATACTTGCCAATCCACCAGTGGTCGAATTCTTCATAAATAGCAAAATTCTCTGAACTCTCTTGTTTCCTCATTACAAAGATTGGAAAGTGACCGTATGACCTAGGGTTTTGATCGGACTCTCTTTTGTATGTACCATTAAACTCAGCTGATCCGGCCCCGCTCACTACTATCTCATTGATATCGTTAGATTGATTAGAAGAAGAGTGTGTATTGTTTGATTGACTTAATAGTGCACTGTCAGCATTAATGTTGCCGTTTCTTGTGACTTCTTGTGGTGACGTTGAAACCTTTCTCTTCTTATTACTACTGGCACCCTCCAAAGATGTACTATCCTCTTTATCAATTGCAATGACTTCCCATCTCTTTTCAATCTCTGCTAAGAGCTTTTGAGCATCTGCTACTTCTTTCTTAGTGTGTTGTAACTGTGATTGTACATCTTCTCTAGTCTTCTTTGATGTCTTTAAATTATCATTGGCAACTTTAGCTGCATCTGCTGCTGCTTTTGTTGAGCTCGCTTGTCTTCATTTGATTGCCATGTAAATCACATATTAACATATTACTATCATCTCTCTCCAACATCATAAAACTGCAAAATGTGCATCTTCCAGCGCCTGGTACTTCTAATTTGGTTATTGCATTGGATAGTATGATTGAGAAGTTTGATAATGAATATGTCAAGCGTGGCTTTGGACCTTCAGGGTTGCAGAAGAGACTGATAACGTATAACGATGATTGTATGATAACGAAGCGGAAGAGGAGGAAGACAGTGCCTTTGAAAAGTGATAGTGTTCGTGAAACATTAGCACGCTTTGATCCCAAAAAGACTATTGATGAACTCAAAGAAGATGTGAAACGACAGATGAAGGATCTTGACAAGAAGATAGAGAAAGAACACCAGCGGCTGATTGAGGACAACTCCAATCTACGTCCGTTTGATGGTCTGGTACCCAGAGCCAAAGAAGACTTATCAGATGAAGCTGCTGCCTTTGGATGGGGTGAGTGTGGTGATGTATTGAGAAAGAAGTGGTTGTTGTGCAATTGATAGAGGTGAGGATTAGACGGCTGGATGTAATAGTAAATTGAATCAATGTTTAAGAAAGAAACAAACCTATCATACCTTGATTTGATCATTGTAGGCAGATTCCCAATAGACAACATCAGAAGCTATTGCAGATTATCAATAGATCACATTCAGATGCCACTGCAATTGCTCTGTAGACAATTTAGTTGAGAAAAGAGTATGAGTTAGATATAGATTAAAAAGAGACACATTATGAGAGCTATTGTTTTGCTCACATATTCTGCACTAATCACCCCACTGAGCAGTCCACAAATAGGCATACGAAACGGTACCATTTGCAATGGATATTCGAGCTGTATGATTGGTGCAGTATGATTGGTTGAGAAAAGAGTCAGAGTTAGATAAAGAAGATGAAAAGAGACGTATGATATGAGCATTTTCTTCACGTACCATAATGAGATATGTTGAACTATTAGCTCGGTCTACCATCATCCAATCCACCACCAACCATTGATTAGTGTTTATACTTCATTTCTGTATCCATAAATCATATCATTCTTTGTTGTCTAATTCTATTAAGTAGTCGCTGCAAATTAAGCAACTCTCCTGTCGGCATCAAATTTTTTAGAACTATAGTGAGATAGCACTAACCATTGCAGATTGATGATACCGCCGTTCAATAATTACATTCACTATTAATTTACAAATGATCGCGTAGTTTGTGTTGATTGTTGTACTCCACTTTAATCCACCCATCTCCATCGTGTGTAAAATAGCAAAATCTCATTTGTATGTGTGAGAGTGCAGTAGATTTGCGAGTGACTGCCGTTCATTGGTACAGCGTTGACGTTTGTATTTAGATATCTAATGAACTATTGATGTTGATATACTATCATATCATATTGTTTAGAGCTGTAAGTTGTAGAACATTGGAAGGAGTAGAAAGATTTGAATCTCCCCCAAATTAGATGTACTACCTAAAGAGCTCTCTTTTGTAAAGAATACGTTGAATTGGGCAACACCAATCACGCCGCTGCTTAACCAATAGAAGATATAGTATTGCTGGCGGTAGTAGACGTAGTTATTGTGCTCGTATTGATTTATTATGAGGTCGAGGTTGCCGTAGATGATCTTTGTTTCCCTTCGAGACGCGAGAGCAAAAAATGGTATCCTCTAGGATACCACCCATCAAAGAGAAGATAAAAGCAAACATGGCGGTCTGCTCTATTAGAGAGGTCTTTAGCGCTCTCTCGTCAATCTAGCAGCAAATACTACTACATGAATGCATCCCCTATCGTCTAGATATTCATATACATCGATTTTGCAATTCTAGATTACGTCTAAAAGGAGCTCACAAAGATTTGCACACGAGCTCGATAGAACAACATAAAATCATCTACTCCAACAACAATCTATGCAACCATATATTATGACGGCGCCGGTACAGCCGTATCACCATTTATATTAATGTTAGAAGTGATAGTTGGTACTCGTCAATTCTAAACGTCGCCGAAAAACAGCAACACCACAAACTATATCAAACATCACAATAGTCAACAAATTGCAAAAACAAATCTCTAGATAATAGATATAGATAAATGACGGTGTAGGGCAATCAAGTGGATAGATTGGTGGGATGCATTATAGTGTTTATTATTATTTAATCAATAAATGCTGCCATTAGATGGGGTGGTTGTTAAGCCGCGATGCGTTGGATATAGTTGGAGCGGTGGATTAAAATTTTAGAGGCAGAGATGATGGGAAGAGATGGATACAGGATAGATAGAACACGTCCACTCGGTATTACAATGTTATAGTTGGATTAAATTCGATATAGATTGGTGTGGAGAGTTAGTTTATGATACGGGTATATTGGTATAGAAGGAGAAGGGGCGCAACATTACCACCAATATCAATTGGCAGAGTTGACAGAGTAGAAGAGAAATGATTTGGGTATGCTAAGGCGGCTATAGATACGCCACACCAACAAGCACATTAAGCAACCACAAATCAAGTACAATTAAGCATATCTTAATGCACACGTATATGCTATCACCAAAAGGAGGCGAGGGGTAGTAGAGTAAGTACTCAACAATCAGCCGGCGGGTTTATGGTGACGAGAAGATTGTATTATGCCGAGTAAAGAGAGTTTGAAGATTAGTTTGGTATGTGTTCTCAATGTATATATTCTGTATTCTAAAGTGGTATACTAACTCACAAATCTATCTCTATATCAAAGTCTTTAGATGTCGATTGTAGATGAGAGAGGATAATCGATCAGGACGAACGTTCATCATCAGCTGATAAGCTTTCATTCTGCTGGTTGTGGATTTGTTCGTCCGTCAATCTACGGCCTAACAATACCAACTAATGCACAACAAACAAAGCCACACAAGATACATACCATTGGTATCATCAAAGTATGAAACAAAGTCCAAGTCCAATCACCTACAAAACATAAACGAAAGCCAACAACATCGTGTGCCTTCCAGCCAGCCATTACTCAACCACTACCTATGTTATCATCTTAGATTACTATACTACAACGGCAACACGACAACTCTACACGCAACAAGAGAGTATGGGATAGCAAAAGGAGATTAGACAAGCATGAGGAGTAGATAGCCTATCTATTGATGAGCACGTGGCAAGAAGAAGATATACGAGTAGAAGATATGCTGTTCATCATCTAAACTAAGCTACAGTATATCATCTGCTCAGCATACGTACATATCTCTACTACTCCACTTTGAAGAGAATGATAGTGAATGGAGACCATCCTAAATGTTACGAGTACACCACCACTAAACCAACATACCTCTCATACTCTCCACATATCCATATCATTAGACAGTATGGTTGCGCGTGTATCTGTGCTTACCAAAGCCAGCTCAACACATATATGATCTCACCAACCTCACGAGTGTCTTTTGAGCTCATTTGCGAGAAAGAAACAATTTTAAGTAGCACTATCAGCCCTAATAAACAAACTCGTCTTTATAATGGTGATATATTATTAAATAATGGTCGGTAGAGGACGCCACCTAGCTTCCCGAACTCCTCATTGAATTCTACGTCTGCTACATATCGATTTTCTACACCATATATACTTTTGAACAACTTATCATCAAAAGTACACATAACGACACACACAAAATTACAGTAGCCCCAACCATAAAATCAATTATATACCATTACATGAATAATAAACCAAATTGGACCGCCAAACATACAGAGAAGATGTGTTATATATAGCACCACCGACCTGCAAATTTGCAGCTCTCGTCTGAAACAACTGATATGCCAACAAACAAAAATATCGCCTCAACCATCCAAAACTGCAACACCATAAACTCATAAACAGTCATTGTATGAAATATCATCTTCTGGACCTCGTACAACATCCTAGATTGGACTCCCGTATTCCTTAGACAATGGAGATGTTTCGACATATTTATTTGACGAGAGTACGTCGAAATCCAGCCTTCCACCAATTTAATTTCATCATGAAAATTGAAAACTGCCAATTCAACACTACCATAAAACTTTAAATATACGTTACTCCACCAATAATCGTCCTATGAAGTCCTAGTTTTCATTTATCGGCTTCTTATTATGCATATGAACAAACACCAGCAATCGGCAAACAACGATATTAAATACTCATAAAGGTACAAAGTAAAAACATCTCAACGATTGGGTGAAAACAACAACAAATCCAACAAACAACAAACTACCAACCTCCACATGATTGATACTTCACCAATATCGAACCTACAATCACGCAACAACTTTTCATTCGGTAGATATCAACAAGAAGAAGATACACCAACAACAACCAACGCCAAATTCAACCCACAACCAAAACTACAAACAAATCAAGTCAATGTCAATCCTCAATTCACTCTTTGGACGTGTACTAACACCAAATGATGATTACTACACATCACCCTGGTGCTTCATTAAGAATGGCGATACTAGTGGATACGTAGTATTCACAAGTCAAGTGTCATATATGCATCACAATTCATCCAAACGTTGTATCGTTAAAGAGGTACCACATGAGGATGAATACTACACATCTTTCAAAAGAGTACCACGTGAACATAGGAAGAATTACTTTGTCGAGGCACGTGAAATTATGAAAGATAATTGGTATAGATATGATGATCGTAATATTGATATTCCCTATGTTGTTTTACCTGAGAGTATTTTACAACATTTCAAGTTAGATGAGGAGGATATTATTACATTTACAAAGGATGGGTGTTACCCAGATAAGAATGATATTTCACAAGAGTTGGAAGAAACGGCTGTTATTGAAACATGTTTGGCAATGGGTTGGCAGATACCATTAGATTGGAGAGAAGAGAGGGTGAAATGGAGAGACCAACGTTTGAAATACCAAGAACTTGATTCAATGGTGTTTGATTTAGCAGCATACGATGCAACAAAGAAGGCATTTATTCATGATGAGGATAGTCATAAGAGGATGAAGTATACACTTCCTCCTTTGCCTGCCAATCAAGGAGAGGATGTAAACCAGCAGTACGATACGGAAAAGAATGATTCAAAGAAGTATGATCCTGCAAATTATCAGCCGCAGATGCCCTCTCTTCCTTCAGTATCAAATGATCAAAGTTGGGAAGAAGGAGGAGAAGAGAAGAAGGAGGAAGAAGAACATGATACTCCCTCTGCGGTAGTTGCTGAACATCTTGATAATACTTGTGTCATTTAACACCTCAATGAATTTTATGGCAGTGATGATAATGATGATGGGGTGGTCGAGTGCTAAGTAGATGTAGTGAGGAGGATAGGGATTGGTGGGGACGGGTAGAGTGTTGAGCTTTTTATGATTCTGAGGTATAGAAATCATATGCACGTGCATCTTGCTGGATAGCTTCGGCGTACATCTACATTCCCTTGAGGATAGAAAAGACTAATTCATAATGAAACAAGTATTCATTAGCAGTTCCTTATAGCTAGAGTTTATAGTTAGTAAGATCTCAATTCATACATCGGCATCGATTCGACCATTTCGAAACGCCACACACGATACTGCCGCGCTTTAATATTGTAAATTAGGAGACGGACTCTGTCCGTGAATACTTATTACCCAATCGGATTTGGGTGGCAGCCGTTTATCAGGACTGAAATCACACCTGACCATGTAAAACTTCTTGTTCTCATCTGGTATACCAATGTACCAAAATCGATTGTTCCCTTCAGCTCTGTATATAATGAACTCCTTTAATACTCCATCCAAAGTACCTAATTTATAATAGGTTGGATGACCATTCCTATCTTCGTCTTCATCTCGTTTGTATGTACCATTGATTGATTGTATTGCAGCCCCAACAACGTCAATCTCATTTGGGATTGGCCTAGTTTGTGCCAGCTGGTCAGCACTAGAACTTTGGAAACGGCACTTAGGCGGTGGATAAACCCCACGGGCTGTTTCCCAGTTGTTTTCAGAAGGAATCAATGAATTATTAGCATTGTTTGGAGATGTATAATAAGCCAAGACAGGTATATTTGGTATATCCCACCACCAACCAATACCCCAGGAGGAACCAGAATCTTCTCGATAAATTGCAATGTTATCATTCGAGTTCCGTTTAATATACAGGGATGCACCATTATGCAATCGGCCGACTTCTTTTTCATATGTACCATTAAACTGGGGGTTTCCGCATCCCTCAACAACTACTCGGTCAACATTATGGGGCAGAGATGTATTTGATCTACCGGCGGCATCTGAAGTAGAGACTTGGCTATTATTTGATTGGTTTGATTGATCGTTGTTGGCAATCAGACGACACTTTGGAAGGGGATATATTCCACCCACTGGTTCCCAGTCATTTCCGGGTGGAGCAATCGACAATGAACTATTATCATTGGCGTCTCTATAGAATATCACCCCAGGTGAACCACTATAGACACTATTAATACTCCATTGACCAATACTCCAAGCATTACGATTTGGAACTGAGAAGAAATGCCGGAAGATTGCCATTGTTGTTGAATTCTCTTTGATGTATACTGGTGCACCATTGTACATATCTGCAATTCGATTGTATGTACCATTTGTAAATGATGTACCGCATCCCTCGACAACTATCTGATTGACATTAAAGAGGCGATTATTGGAAGAGGCTACAGCTGCACTACCACTAACACCTGCTGTTCCATTATGATCCAAACAATCATGGAACACATCACCTTGAGACTGAGAGTTACGCCCATTACTATTTGTAGTTACAACATCACTTCCATTCCCATTGTTACTATTGCTATTTCCCTGAGGTGATAATGAAACCTTTCTCTTCTTATTACTAACATCATTTTTTGTTGGTGTACTTTCCTCATCAGCATCCACATCTATCACTTCCCATCTCTTTTCCGCCTCTGCTAGAAACATTTGTGCATCTTCTACCTCCTTTTTAGACGATATAGCTTGTAATTGTATATCTTCTCTAGCCTTTTTTGCGGCATCTTCTACTACCTTGGCTGATTGTAATGATTTTGATATGAATTTATCATGTGATTTGGCAGAGATTAGACGTTGCCTTGCTGCTTCTATTTCACGCCGTCCTTCAGTATCTCGTGTAGCCATGATACTGCTAATACTATAGATTATGATAGCCTGTTCTATCTAACTCTCTTACTGATATATGTCGTGATGTGGTAGGTGCACCTTGTTGAAAAATGATGATTGTACCTTCAAAGACTACAGCTCCGACGAGACTGTTATTCGATAGAACGTTAAAAACTGATTCATATACTAGAGGGATAGTATACCAAACCTATTGTTGCAATAGATATCGATATCTAATTGCAATACATACCTGAAAACTTATGTAGATAAAATAGGCCGCAAATAGTGAGTAAAAGCTGACGATAACAATAATCCCTAACAACTCTCAAACTCTCATAAAATTGGACGATACCATCTGGTATCCTTTTATGAGAGTAGAGAGTTTAGTAAAAAATGCGGTGGATGGATGGCATGTACAGTTTCTATGAGGTATCAATCAAAATAAGGTTTAGTATACATTTATTGTAGTCGGTGTATCTGTATTTAACGTTCTATCGAATAGTGGTGGTTTGGTATCGCCACAGTCAATATATCACACGGAATAGAGGTCTTAGCCCTTTGCAATTTTTGACAAGTATACATATCAAGTTACATTTCCATCCAGTATGCCGCGTCAAATAACAGTTAAACGGTCGGAAGTAGTACCCATATCAACAGTACATCAACAAGAAATAGATGCTATCAAACAACGCATATCGACCGCCAAAATACAAGCATCGGCGGCCTCTAAAAGTTTAGAAACGTCCAAAGAATCAAAAATTAATGCTTATACTTCTCTTTCCCATGCTCAGACAAACATGGAATTAGCAAAGAAGATGTTAGATAGTGCTACTAAGACAATGGAAAGTGCTACTAAACATGTAGAGATATTACAATCTCAGTATGATATATCACAAAAGGAACTGAAGGATGCCGAGAAGTGTTTAGCGGAAGCAGAAAATAAATTAAAAGTTAGTAACTCAGCTTCTAGCAAACAGCCCGTAGCTGAATTGCAACAAGACGATAGTATTAGTAACAATAAAAAGAGAAAAGCGTCAGTTTTACCTCAGGATAATAACACCGGAGACGATTTGCCCAACAGTTTATCTTCTACTGCAACATCGTCTCGTAAAGAAAACACAACAAAGTCATCCCCTGAAGAGATGCAAGTAGATACTGCTGCTACCGCCGCTCAACCAGACCATATCAATACAAGAGAATCATCAGTGGCTATTGGCAAAACAAATAAAGTAGAGGATGAACAAGTTCCAGATTACATTTTGGCTGAATCATGTGGAAATGTTGAACTAAATGGCATGTACAACAAAGTTTCAGGAGTTTTCCATTGTGGGGTTCCAGTGTATAGCAAGAAGGGGAATTGGAATGGAGGCGAAGTTACATTTGTAATGCTTCGGGAAGGGTTAGGAGGGGAAGAGGGATACAGGTGGTATATTACTTATTTTGCCACTAACCAGGCTCGGGATGGTGTTATTACTAACAATAGTGGTTTCAAAACTAGTACAAAAAAGAGGGCGATATTCAAAACTCATTTGTCGGAAACAAGGATCCCCCCAGAAAATAATTGGTTTGTGAGTGGCAGTAAAGGAATCAACCCAGGACCTACATGTCAGCCAATGGTCGAGGTTGTTGTGATTGAAGGGTGTGGACTATCAGATGTAAATGGCACATATACCCTTGAAACACATCCTGCAATCTATATCAAACGGGGACAGCAGCATGACAGTAAGACAGCAGCAAACTATGTCATACATCGTACATATTCATATTCATCTTCTAATCCAAGTTTGGTTTGGTATATTAGTGAATGGAAAGGAGACTTAAGTACGGGGACACCCGTCGTGCATATATACAGATCTTCAAAGAATGATGACCGTGGTGTCCCCCCAAAAGATGGCTGGGAGGCTCTTTGTGGTAATGACCCACCGCCATCATGTCAGATAATTAGCAAGAAAGTTAGTAGAGAGACTAAGAGACTATCTTCAGTTACCTATCTTCAGTTACAGTAGCGAAGTCAAACAACACAGAGAAGAATACATACAACTTTGGAAGTATTGCAAAGGCTACAGCAGAGTATTGGAATGAAATCGAAAAGCAGTCTGCTCTTCAAGAATCGGCAACCAATGGCAACGGGGGATAGATAAAGAAACACGGCTGATACTGTAACCCGAAACCAGTATCATTATCATTTCGTCAATTAAACTAATCTAGATACTGACTATTTATTATATGAAACTTGCACTCTTGGGTTGAGGATATCTCTAATATATAACACAGTATTTAAAATCGTTGCAGTAACTAATAGTCTTCATAATAATAGTCTAATTTTAATCCCCATTAATCATCTGTAACTTAGGAGGCGGCGCCTTTCCTCCCCGGCTCATCCACAAGCTTAGAGGTAACTTTTCATTGATATTTGACCTGCTCATTGATCGATATTTTGAATGGTAACACTCATTGGTGCCCGGGTATGACCTTTTCATATACTTGCCAATCCACCAGTGGTCGAATTCTTCATAAATAGCAAAATTCTCTGAACTCTCTTGTTTCCTCATTACAAAGATTGGAAAGTGACCGTATGACCTAGGGTTTTGATCGGACTCTCTTTTGTATGTACCATTAAACTCAGCTGATCCGGCCCCGCTCACTACTATCTCATTGATATCGTTAGATTGATTAGAAGAAGAGTGTGTATTGTTTGATTGACTTAATAGTGCACTGTCAGCATTAATGTTGCCGTTTCTTGTGACTTCTTGTGGTGACGTTGAAACCTTTCTCTTCTTATTACTACTGGCACCCTCCAAAGATGTACTATCCTCTTTATCAATTGCAATGACTTCCCATCTCTTTTCAATCTCTGCTAAGAGCTTTTGAGCATCTGCTACTTCTTTCTTAGTGTGTTGTAACTGTGATTGTACATCTTCTCTAGTCTTCTTTGATGTCTTTAAATTATCATTGGCAACTTTAGCTGCATCTGCTGCTGCTTTTGCTGTTACCTTGGCTGTCTCTTCAGCTGCTTTAGCAGATACAAACGTCTTCGATACGAATTTGTCATGTGATTTAGCAGCAACTAAATGTTGCTTCGCTGCCTCAATTTCACGCCGTCCTTCTGTATCTCGTGTAGCCATATTAATATATTATCGGATATTGTTTAATAATAACTGGTAGGTTATGCTAATAGATATATGTAATAAATACTGTTGATAGATTGTAGAATAGAAATATAAAGACGGTGCACCTTGTTGAGAAATGTGATTTTTGAACTATATAGAAAGAGTACAGCTCCGAGACCTTTATCAATCGAAAGAGTATTAAAAACTTGATCTTCTGGATGCTGTCCTTAGTGTATACCAAACCTGCTATTGCAATGTATCGATATCAATTGCAATGCTATCTAGAATTGCAATGCTAGGTAGGTAGCAAAAGGCAATAACAAAGGTCTATTATTCGAGTGAAGAAACTGGCGGTATCCTTTATGAGAGTAGATGGTTTTAGTGTAAAATGGTGGCAATATAATAGGGGATAGAAACTGTCAGTAAACAATCAATATAAGGTTTGGTATACATCTAGGGCAGTTGGCATATCAGTATTTATCGTTTTATCGAATAGTGGTGGTGGTTTGGTATCATCAGAATCAATATATTTGTTTATAGCCCTTTACCCTTTGCAATTTGATAGGTCAACATCAAGTACACATTATCTACATAATGCCTCGTCAAGTAAACGTCAAACGATCAGAAGTAGTACCCATATCAACAGTACAGCAACAAAAAATAGATGTAATGAAACAACGTCTAGCTAGGGCCAAGGAGCAAGCAACTGCGGCCTCTAAAAGTTTAGAAGCATCCAAGGAAACAAAACAATGTGCTGAGATGAATATGAACATTGCAAAGAAGATGTTGGATAGTGCCAATAAGGATGTTGTATTATCACAGAATCAGTTTGATATATCACAAAAGGAGTTGCAAGATGCCGAGAAGTGTTTAGCAGATGCTCAAGCAAGTTTGCAGGCCGAATCCGCTGATCTGCAGAAGAATGCACGTAGTAATTTACAATCACAATCAAATGAGGATAGTAATAAGAAAAGAGAAACACCTTCCGCTGGTGCTGATTTCAAACGGGAGGATAGTATTAAGAAGAGAAAGGCAGCAGTAACATCTAGTATTTCTGGTAACGATACATCTCCGGTTAGTCAAACAGCAACAATATCGAAACAAACACAAGATATGTACTTGGCAATGTTAAATGCTGAAAAAGGAATTCTGCTGTCGACTACTCCTCTTGCTCCTCCTCCTATTGAACAAGGGGATAAACCTGCTGTAAATAATGGTACTTCGAGCAATAATGATGAAGGTGACGATGAAGATGGGGCTGTATTAAGTGGGGTAGGCGAAATTACACAGCCACCATGGCCAGTAGCCATGAGTGGCGGTATCTTTTTATGAGAATAACTGGTATCCTAATTACTTTCACATTGCTAAGGATATGTAGTGGCATCTAACGTCGGCAAACAATTAATATAAGGTTTGGTATACATCCAGTGTTGTCAGTATATCAGTAATTAACGTTCTATCGAATAGTGGTGGTTTGGTAGCACCACATTCAATACTTTTATCAAACGAGAGGGTTCATTAGCTATCTTTGCAATTTTTGACATAGTGTGAAACGATTGATAGGGAATACTACAAACAAACAACAATGCCTCGTCAAGTAAAAGTAAAACGATCAGAAGTAATACATATATTAGAACTTCAACAACATGAAATTGATACTGCCAAACAGCGTCTATCAACTGCCAAAGCACAAGCAATTGCAGCCTCCACAAATTTAAAATCAGCACAATCTATCATCGACAAAGCCAAGTCAATGAAAGACAAGGCCCGTACAATGATGGAGGCCGCCATATCGGCTAAAGAATCTGCTGATGAAATGGGTATTATTGCAATATCGAATATGTCAAGTGCACAGTCTCAGTATGATACATCACAGAAGGAATTGGAGGAGGCTGAGAAATGTTTAGCAGAAGCAGAACAGAGATTGAATGAAGTTGATAAGCAGCAATATGGTAGTAATAAACGAAGAAAGGTATCATCTCATCCTCAGGATAATACCACGATGTCGGATAATAGTACTGTCAATGATCAAGAAACAGAGCATGGAGAAAGCGAGCCTATAAAAGTAGGCGGTACAAGTTCAAGTAGCTGCCCATCCTCTTCTAATGATGATGCAACTCATCCTTCTACTAGTATTGCAAACCACAGTACCCTCACCAACAGTCAGCCACGTACCGAACTGATGAATACTGATAAGCAAGGCGCTACTGCAGTAGATGCAGAAAAGAAGGTATTGGATAGTAATGATCAACCTGAAACACAACAGAGAAAAGTACCTCCGCCTATTGTTCATGAGTTAAAGACATCTAACATTGGTCAAGGTCATCAAAACACTGCCATCGTAACAGCTGCAGTTAACTCTCAGAATGATTCTTCCATGTGTGACATTGTACAGATAGAAGTTGAAGGGTGTGGTATACCCAAGATTAATGGTACATACCTTCGAGTAGCTGGAGCTCTTCGTGATGGTGCTCCGGTATATAGAAAAGAGGTGTCGTATGCCGAGGACTACGTGATTTATCGGGATCGTCCTAGATCTTGCAATTGGTTTATCGGTCATTGGTATATTGGTCAGAGTTCTAGTGGCATCAATTTCCCTACCAAACCATGTTATGAATCACCAATTAATGTCAGCCGGTTGATTCCTCCAGAACAGGGTTGGATAGTAAGTGTTAATGGTGTTTATCCAGCCCCCTCATGTCGATTAATCAGTAGTAGTAGTAGTCAGAGTCACATGAAGTGCGGCAAGTGCGGTATAGAAAGGAAGAAATGGAGCTATATTATTGCTGAGTGGAACAAGTTGGAAGATAGAGAACGGATATGCCAAGTTTGTACAAAGGCCGAGGTTAAGTCTAAGAACCCCGCAGATCAAGTAGCCTCCAAGTTAGTAGCTAATGCCATTGATAAAGTTGCAAATGATATAAAAGGCCAAGCTACTGCTGCTCCCAAAGTTCATGTTCATAACGACACCATTGGTCAATTAACTACTACCGACAGTCGGCCAGGTACTAAATTGAATAATGATAAACAAGGAACGACGACAGTAGATGCGGGAAAGGTATTGGATAATAGTGATCAGCCTAACCAACAAGAACAAAGAAAAGCACCCCCGCCCATTGTTCATAACCGACGAAGTCAGTCATCCGTGAGTAGTAGTACTAACAACGATACAAAGAGTGCAAGCCAATCAAACAACAACAACAATTCGGATACTTCCACAAGCACTAGTAAGGACTTCATTAACTCATCACCTTCGAAGTCAGTGAATATGGATGAAATACTCAATTCAATGGTACCACCAAATGTTAGGGCTGCAGCTGATGAATGTAATGACGATATAACCGGGGCAAGGATTTGTCATCTACCCAATAGTGTTTCAGCCACCGCTGCAAATACTCAAACTATCACTTCTGTATCGGACGAACAACATATCAAAAGAACAATAGATACAGCTGTCGATAATGGACGAACAGCTGGCAGTCAAAAGTGTAAAGAACGAGGTTCTAAAAGTTGTCCAACCAATTATGATAGTGATGAGAGTAGTGGGATTAGCAGTAGTAAGTTAGAGAGCGATAGCGATGAGAGTGGGGGTAATTTGAGTGATAATACAGAGCGAGATGCAGAGGAGGAGGGTAGCGATGATTACATGGACGAATGCTTCATTTGCAACGATGGTGGAGGTAAGTCACATAGTATATGTATGTGTCAATCTCCATATTCACAACAACATATATACTAAATGATAAACCCTTTATCCCGACATGTGCAGACCTCATTTGTTGTGATGGAGCAGGATGCAACAAAGCATATCACACTACATGTGCAGGTATAGATGATATCAATACGTTGCCAGAAACTTGGTATTGTCCCAGCTGTACTATTCGTTCAAGAGTAACCGCCGATAATGTTCAAAGTCAAAGCAAGATGCCACCATCAGCTGAACAAAAGACAGGTAGCACAGGTGCCGATACAACTGTCTCATCTCCAGATGTACCAATTAGTATTGCGGTTAAGAAGGATACTTCCTATGACGATGATACTGATACTGATGAATTTGAATCATGTAAATCAAGTCAATCAAGCCAGGCTCAAGTTGATCATAAGGCTTCTGACACCAAGAATGATGAGCATGATGGAGATGGGGATACAAGATATGGGGATAAAGATGACAAAGAGGGAGGTGCATCTGCTGATAACAATTCGGATACTCGTCAATCAAGTGATGATATGAACGGCACAGCTACAAGTTCAACTAACAATCAAGAGGCAGGCATCGCTGCTAGTAGTAGTAGTACAACCGCAACTATTAATTTTATTGTTGTGGAAGGGTGTGGAATTTCTGTTGTAAATGGTAAGTATACCAAATTAGTTGGGCAGATGTTTGACGGTGCTCCAGTGTACAGCAAAAGATCATCATCTAAGAACTATATAATTTATCGTCATTCAATAAGTATGGGACCGAACAATTGGTTTATTAGTCATTGGAACGGAAACATTAGTACTATTGGCAAAGCTTCATTAAAGTACTACGGATCTCCCAACAACGCTGATAGTAAGACTCCTCCAACAAATGGTTGGGTGGTCATAGAAGGGTACAATCCAGTCCCAAGGTGTCAGCTTGTTACGACTTTGACTCCTCCTCCAACTACCCTCAAAAAGTGTGGCAAATGTGGTAAACCAAAGAAGAAACACAGCTACATCCTTGCTGAATGGGATAAAAGTGACGACGAGAAACGGATTTGCCTAGTTTGTACAAAGGCCAAAGAGAAGTGGGATAAGAACAAAGATTACATGCGGTATCCTAATACTTAAATGAACTTTGATGAGTGAACTACTTCGATATCAACAACATCATCACATGAATCTTACTTAGATATGGGTCTAGAAGTGGCACTTTTTACATTGAAGCAGTGATCCAGCTTTTTACTACTACAACGCCACAAAGCCAAAGCCAAGCAGAACAGATCAATGGAATTTGGTATCCTATGCTTATAAAGTAGAGTAGGTCACTAAATATGGTAAAATGAATTAGCGTTTAATCATAAGCATCTCTCAACCAAATTCTATTCTACACTTACTTCCCCAATACCTTATGCTATGTAGCAAATGAAGAGGAAAAGAAACTCACATCCCGAGGTTTAAGGTTAATGTCCCCCCAGTAAGAATGTGGAAACAAAATGTCGTAGTGCGAATGCGAAGGACTCTGTGCAATTTCTTATCGTTGAGCGGAAGAATTAAGGCTAATAAAGGAGGAAAAGGCAATAGGAGGAAGAATTGAGCTCGATATATACCATAATATCAATATGCTGACAAAAGAGAGTATATCTTCATCAGAAACAACCGGTGGTGGCGCCGTGCCTCAAAAAGAAGAGCGTCCACCGACGATCACATCCTCATCTGCAATTGCAATGGACACATCATATGCACAACAACAACAACAACTAACAGAAAGAATCAACTGATAATAATGGTAGTGATACCGACGATGATGACGCGGTAGGTGCAATGATATATAATGCCAGTCGTACTGCTAAACTTCGTGCTGCCGCGGCCGCCGAGGAGGTACCATCTTCCTCAAATGAACAAAAAGAAACAGATAATAAAAAAGAGAAGGTTAAGGCTGATTCGTCAACCCTCAAAAAACAAACATCAATTAAACGTGCACGTATATCAGTGGCAGATCGTGCACGCATGTTAATTAATAATGCCGCCGGTAGTGATGACGATGATGATGGTATTGTCCATAATCCAGGGATACCATCACAAATAACAGAAGCACGAAAACAAGTTAAACAATCACAAAAGAAACTGCCCTCTATTGTTCATAAGGACGTACCCCCGCCTCCACCTGTCGTTCATGAAAAGGAGGACGTACCTCCTCCACCTATTGTCCTTAACAATGGTACTAAGTTTCATTTTAATAGTGCAGTAGACGACAAAGACATGGTGCTAGAGATACCCAAAAAAGAAGGAGTAACATTCCCATACAAACTTTATAACATACTTCAAAGTACAAACGATGAACAGATTAATCAAGCTATTAGATGGCAACCCCGTGAAGGAACTGCATATTGAATACATGACAATGATATGTTTGTGAAACATGTCTTACCAAAGTTTAGTAAGGCAACACAGTTAAGATCATTTCATCGTCAATTGTATTTATGGGGATTTAGTCGTTTAATAGAGAATAGTAACATATGGTACCATCCATCATTTAAACGAGGACAACGTGAGAAACTTGTGAATATTACGAGGACTGATTCTAACTCTAAAACCGCTGGCCCCACTGCTAGAACAAGTCCATCCACAACGATTGCAATAGATGCCATGAGCAGTATGTTGGAAGCAAATTATTCAATGAAGGAACAACCTAAACCTACTACCACTACCACAAACATCATCAAACCAAATAATGAAATGATAATATCGAATTATGACAATTATTATAACCAATATTTAACTAATATGGGATTAAGAGATCGTATATTGGCTACGTTGCAATATAGTGCGGCTATGTCTTCTGTTAGGGTTACTACTACTAATGATAATAAAGATGAGAAGAAGGAGGGTATTGATAAGGTCGAGGAGGTCTTGGGGAAGTGTTCTACTGCTAAACAAGATGCTGTTCCTAATGGGGTATTAAAAGGAGAAGATGTTACCGAATTGGGAGATAAGGATAAGAACGATGAGGTAGTAGAATTAGAAGATGACGGCGAGGGATCAACTAGTACTACCCCCATGAACGACGAGGAGGAAGAAGACACCCAACAGGTCATTGTACGGGGTGGACTTATTCCCCTACCAAGGTCATATGTACAAGAGAGGAAGGATGTTTGTATACCCAATGCGGCCTGGCGGAAGAAACAGTTAATATGGGATGATGTGAAGAAACTATTGAAAGAAGAAGAGGATGGGAAGCAGTGGCCTATTAGGGATGAAGAACCCGTAAGGAAGCTGAAGAGTGTACAAACTGCTGATCAATTGACGAGGGAACAAGTTGCTGATCAACGTATAGTACAGCTTAATCAATTGATGAGAGAGAATGTAATGTTACAAAAGGAGGCCATGTTACAAAAAGAGTTACTACAACGAGAACAAGAACAAGACAAGAAGAAGTCATCGGAACAAGAGCGAATTGACAGGGCCATACTTTTAAGTGCTCTTAAGAATCCCCAAGCTATGAAGGATGATCCTAGGCTTAGACGATATGTCGAAGTTGTTGCATTGAAGTATGCACAGAAGCAGAAGGCATTGGATGGTCGGCAGCAGCAGAGTACCTCCTTGTCGACATGCGAGCCCAAGGCTAAATCTCCATCAGTAGCAGTAGCAGCTATGGCCGAGGTAGATTCAGAGCGAATAGACAGGGCCATACTTGCAAGTGCCATTAAGCATCCCCAAGCTATCAAGGAAGACCCTCTACTTAGACAACAAGTAGAAGCCATTGCATTAAAGTATGCACAGAAACAACGAGCTCTGGATGGTGAACACAGTTCTCTTTCCAAGTCTAAACCAACTCAACATCAATCAAGTCAGAAGATAGGACGTAAGGCAACAAGCCCTCGCTCTATTACTCTTTCAAATTCCAAGGCTAGTGACAGGGGACAGACCATTAAGTCTACCCGTCCCAAGAAGAGAGTCAAGATGAGTGAAGAGTGCCCTATTGTTCATATTGACCACAGTAAAGGCAGTCAACTTACCATCTTCGAAAGAAGAAGTTGCTTTAGACATGGAATAGAGGACCTGCGGTCAGGAAAGGGCTCGAATGGTGTTCATGCAACTAGCCCAGAACAATGGACAAAGGAGTCAAGGTCACTTGATAGTGATGATATCATAACAATATATAACGTGGTAGGGACCACCTTCCCAACAAAGCTATACGGTATGCTCTTACTTGCTGAAAACTTGTCACGGTCAGACATCATCTCCTGGAAAGTCCGCGTTAGTATTTTTTATCATGTGAATTCAAGTGTTTAATATGAAGTCTCGGTCGCGTGCCTACTTCATTCGAACTTAGTTTGCCTTGTTTGATTGCCTTTACAAATCTCATACACTAACAAAAGTTACTATCATCTCTATCTTTCATCATCAAAAACCACGAAACGCGCATCTTCCAGGGTATTGAATGGCTATGGCTTTCAAATACACGACATTAATCTGTTCTTGAAAGTCATAGGACAGCATTTCTGTAAGGCCACGAGGATAACTAGCTATGGACGTCAATTGAGGAATTGGGGTTTCGTAAGGTGAGTAGAATATCAGACTACTTATAAGTTTCTTACTCTTGAACTGCGCCGTCTCATGTCATGTTTTCTCTCTTCTCACGAAGAATACCTGCTGTTGGAGAGTGGGCATGGTATCACGAAAACTTCATTAGAGGACACAAAACTAGTATCAGTAAGATCGAAACCCTTCGTCCTAAGGAGTCGAGACAGACAAATAGTGACGAGATTAATGAAGAGATGCAAAATCAACAACCCACAACTCTTTCCGTATCTGTGTCATGTGGCTCTCCTGTACCAGCTGATGCTGCTGTGAACGAGAAGAGTATTACTATTACCGGCTTAGATTATTTGGCTGCGGCAATAGAGGACGAGGATGATATGATGATGGAGGAGGATGACACAGATCAGCCTAGTACAAACGATGCTCAGAATGGAGGTGTTTGCATCAAGCATGGAGCCAAGAAAAGGAGGAAAATTTGCACCCATGAAGGATGTACAAAACTAAGTCAGAATGGAGGAGTTTGTGCTAAACATGGTGCCGTATTGAAAACTTGCAAACACGAAGGATGTACAAATCAAAGAAAGCAGAGGGGATTCTGTACTAGACATTACAATCTATCGATTGGTAGGTGGAATGAGTGCAAGATGCTAAGGAGGCAAAGTTAGCGAGAAGTGATGTGATATGGATGGAAGAAGTTGTTGGAAGATGGGCATGTAGATATAGGATGATAATGTTATAATGTATTTGATAATCTAAATGCTCTCCTTACTTATATCTTAATTCATCATCGATAAGGCTAACTCCTCCTGTGCTTTAACATCTACATCCTCATCATCACTATCAGAATCACTACCACTCGAACTATCATCCTCATATAAGTTGACATCCTCGGCAACTTTCTCTCCTTCCTCCGCATCATCATCACTGCTGCCACTACTGCCACCCTCCTCCTCATCATCATCATATTGACCTCCCAAGGTAACCACTGCACCGCCTTCCTCATCTTCATCGTCTCCTCCATTATCGTTCTTGGTATCTTCACCCTTTTCTTTCAACTTTCTCTTCTTATGTTTCTCTTGGATACGTTCCTTCTCCTCGATACGATCCAATTCCTTCGTCTTCTTTAGACGACTACGTACCTTTTGTAGATACTCGTCCCTTGCCGATGCCAAGTCAGGTGTTGTCGCCGCTGACCCTTGGGGTTCATTCTCATCATCTTCACGAATCATATCCTCTTCGGCACTACCCTCATCATTAAAGACAATCTTTTGATTAATACCCGTACTCGATCCATCTATACGAATCTTCTTGGCATGACGAGAACGGCTTGCCTCATTGAGATGGACTTGTGGTAGTGGCTCCTTGGATTTCTCACCCCACTCATGTACCTGCTTGACAACTAGTAGACCAGAATTCTTCTCATCTTCTTCCTCATCTTCGCTGCCACTGTCATTATCATCTCTTGATCGTTTCTTGTCCTTCTTGGACTTTAACTTCTCAACAGCGGCAGACGCACCACTATTATTGCCCAACTTGGCAATCTTCTTTTCTAATCGTTCATTCTTAATCTCCTCCTTGAGCTTGAGTAACTTGTAGTCAACATTCTTCTTCTTCCGTTCTTCTTCTCTATTACTCAACTTCTTGAGGAATCGAACAGTTGGCATACTTGCCAATCCCAATGATAGTGCATATTCCTCCAATGGTAGGTGTGTCACGCCTGTAAAGATTTGCTTGTTGGGCATCAAGTGTATCGACCGTAGATAGGACTTGAATGCCTTCTTGGCTAATAAGTTCATATCAGGCGATGCCGCCACAACCGCCGCAGCCTTCTTCGATACCAACACAGCCTTATTAGGGTTCATACTACATGTCTTGACTTTAATCTTTGAATCTTCAAGTGCCTTTAACATCCCCTCCTCTTCCTCTGGCAATACTAATAATAATGCCTTCCCACCTGACTTGTATCGTGCCGTTCTTCCAACTCGGTGAATATACATTTCAACATCCTCGGGTGCATCGGCTTGGACTACCCAATCAACATTTGGAAAATCTAATCCCCGAGCAGCGACATCTGTAGCGAATAGTACCGCATGTGGACGTTGTAAGTAATCAAAGTATAACTTAGTACGTGTTTCTTGTTTCAACTTGCCGTGTAATGCCATTAGTGGTATACCAGGTTGTAACGTGCATAATATCTGCCAGACATGTCGTACTTGGGAACAAGACGAGAAGAAGATAATCGTCTTACTCTTGAGATGTGATTTAATAAAGGAATAGATCGCATTAAGCTTGTGATGTAGTGGTACAATCATGACACTTTGATCTAAATTCTTGGGTGTCTTGTTGGCTTCCTTATCATGCACACCGAGATATTCAGGTTTGTATAATGACAATGCTGCCAAGTCTGATACCTTTTTCGTTTGTGTTGCCGAGAATAACATTGTTTGTCGTCCATAACTTTCACTTTCATTATCATCATCTCCTGTAGTATCTTCACTATTCTGTCCTGGTGGTAAATAGTCTAATATCCGTACCATTTGTTCACGGAATCCCATATCCAAGATCCGATCAGCTTCATCTAACACTAACATACACACCCTATCCACTTCCAACCCAGCAGTTTGTTCCAAATGTTGTAATAACCTGCCAGGCGTGGCCACCACTATATTCATTCGTATAACATGCAATTGCTCTAATCCAAATTCCTTCTTACCCCCGACTAATAATCCAGCCGAAAAGTGATGATACGAACCAATATTACGTAATACTTGAAATGTCTGTACGGCGAGTTCACGTGTGGGTGATAAGACTATTGCACCCGGCCCATCGGAGGGTGTGTATTGACGTCGGTAGAGTTTTTCGAGGAGTGGTATTAGAAATGCAAGTGTTTTACCACTGTATTGTGTTGTAGTTGAGAGTGTATAAAAGGGGGAATATGAGCACCGAGTTGTAAATTATGGAAAGCATAGACATATCCCAACAATCTCCACACCCAAAGAGAGAGCTCTTTTTCATATTTCAAATGGTTTCAGAAGGAAGGCAACAGAAAAAGTTTTTATCAACATGGTCACTTCTGAACATAGATTTTATCTGTATTCATCATAAACCCTTTATAATATGAAAAGCTCTCTATCCCTCTCTTGCAATATATAGCGTTTATAACAGCGCTATACCTCCGCCATAGAAGAAAAGTGTGCACACATACACATCATCACTTTTTCACACACTTTTTTGCAACACATCATAATTAGACTCACCTTCCAGTACGTGCAGCACCCAATATATCCCGTCCACACAAAGCATGTGGTATACATGCATTTTGTATGTCTGTCATTGTCCAGAATTGTTTTTTGATTGATAGATTAGTTGACTTCTTTTTATTGTTTCTACCATTTTGTGAGTTGTTGGAGGAGTTGTTGGAAGAGTTGTTAGTACCTCGGCCACGCTTACCACCACCACCCTGCTGTTGATTAGACTTGCCATCACCCTCTTCTAATCCACGTAATGTAGCCTCGCTTATTGGTAAAGAACGGAATGATACCTTTTGATTTAATGGTGGTGCATATCCTCTGGAAGGGCATTCATTTGTTATACGTTTTTGTAAGGTGGTTATTGTGGAACGTTCAATTGATGTTGCATTTTGATGCTGTTGTTGGCCGCCGCCGCTGCGCTTGACCATTGTAGTAAGTATTATTATGTTTTATTATGCTAGTAGGTATATCTGCTTGGTTGTTCTGTGAAATTACTGGCTTTCAAAGTCCGAGCTTTTGCCCCCACTCATTTCGTTTGATCGCCGATCTTCTATGGTATCTTTTTATGAGAGTGGCATTGAAGTTGATTGATTGTATGTTGACTGTTGATTGCAAATTGCAATAATAGTTGGAAGGGATAAGAGTATATACTTTGGATATAAAAGTATAGTAGGAGTTCTAAATAAAGAAGGTTTGTTATTGGTCAAAACCGTTTGGGTGTAACAGAAAGATACACAACTTATAATAATAAACAGAGAAGATCAAGATACATAAACATAAACTTAATATGGCTCGAACAATGCAAACAGCACCACAAAACACAGGAGACCCTCCACCTACTCAATCTCCTTTATCTGCAACATCTTCATCCGCTCAGTCGTCACCACAAATATCACCGATTTACAGATCACCTCGTACTCTCCACAATAATAACAATAACAATCGTCGTGGCAAGGATATGAATAATGAAACCACCTCCGCTGGATTGGCATGTTTACAGACACAAAGACAGATGGTGGCTGTAGCAGAGTCGGCAGGTAGAGCTTTCGATGATGATATGGCAGAGTTACAACGGTTGGCCAAAGTTGGTGGTACAGAGAGGACTACACCCCAACAGGAACAAAACATCCAAGTTGCAAAGAAACGTCTTATTGACGCCCAGAATCAACAGAAGTTACATTTAGAAGAGTTAAAATCGGCGAATGCATTAGTATCTATGGCAATGAAACAGAAGAGTTTTGCTCAATCTCGAGTAGATACATCTACGGCAGAGGTAGAGAATGCAAAGAAGCAGCTGAAAGAAGCCGAGGAAGAGGGGGGAACAAATCATAAGAAAAGGGAAAGAACAGACCCTCTTGACGACGAGGAGGGTAATAAAAAGCCTGCAGCAGCTGTAAAACAGAACACACCCGCCTCTACAAATGTGGATATTAATAATAATAATAATGTTGATGAAGTGGAAGGATGTACCAAAACACTATTCCAAGCAGGGGATTTTTTATATATGAACCCCTGATTCCGAGATGACTAATTTGGCTTAGATTTTATTAGTGAATGAGAAGATTGGTATGAACAAACTCATCTGAAGATGTGTGAAGATAAATTGTGAATAATATATGTAGATATATAAAAAAGTAATCAGAAATGATAATATATCTAGATTTGAAAACACTTAATTATTCCCCGAGAAAGTACTTTACATGCTAGTTGGCTTGTCAGTAATGTCTTGTGCTATTCTCTCTCATCTCTCTTCCTCTCATACCCCAATTTCAATCGTCTTCGTAACTCTTATCCAAAAAGCAATACTAATTCATCTTCTTACACATCTTTACACAGGAGGGGTGACATTTCACCTCCACCTGATAAAAGAGCATAGTCTTCTCACCCACGATACCAAATGTTTACTCCTCCTTAGGCTTGACAAGACTGTCAATAATAGAGTAAAGGAATACACCTCCAATACCAATGGCACATCCAAGAAGCTTCATGGGATCAAGAGACTCTCCAAGGACAAGGGCTACACCGACAATAACGATGACACGCTTGGCAGTATTGGCTACTGACTGAGTTACGGCACTCTGTTATTGTGTTATTGAACGTATCATATGCCAAGGTATAGGTTAGAAGATGTATAGAAACGATTATGACAAGCAAACCAACGATACTTACAGTCTTCTTGAGGGTCATGGTGGATACTTCATTGTATCCATAGAACCAAAGGGCACTATTTTGAAACATGAGATGTGTTCAATTTGTAAGTAAACACATCATATGCACCAAACAAACAAACAACTAAACTCCTCTAAAACTTCTAAATACACACACCAAACACTCATCATTAACTCACCTGGCAATCAAATTGTTCTTCAAGGCAGGAACAGTCTTAAACGCTTCGGCAAATTCACCCAACTTACTACCCTCCCTTAACAAAACGAATGGGATACTTAATAAGAATCCCATAATACTAGTAATAGCAAACTGATTACCAACACAACCCAAACGTTCCTTTAATCCTTCAGTTTCCATTAATTTCTTATTCTCATTACCTTTAACGGCGGCGAACATATTGGCAATACAGGCTGAGATTAATGCCGCCCAGGCAAAGTCCAATTCATTAACTGATGCAAGGATGACTCCGCCAATAACAATGGGTAGACATGCCCACTTAGCCTTGGATACGGGCTTGTTGTAGACGAATTGAGATAATACAGCAGCAAAGGCTGGTTCAGATGCCTTGACAATTTGTCCAAATGAGACCGATCCGGCGGAGAATGAAAATACCGAGGCGGAGTGTGCACCGGCATAGCAGAATGCTACGGGGAGCATTTTAATCAACTATAATGCATATTTAACCAATTTGACAATGTGTGTATAGATATGAATTTATGAGAATTGCAATGCATATCAACAATACATACAAAAACAGAGACACATCACATGCACCAACAACAACACATCAAAAAATATATAACTCACATCATCCAAGGTAATCTTAGGCTTATCCCTAGCATCAGGAGCCAACCATAAGAAGATTCCATATAAACTACCAATACCCAATTGCAAAGCACTAATAGTCATTGGAAAACCCGCCGCACCGCCAGTTGCCTTTAATGCCAACTTGTTGGATATGTTATAATAGTAGTTACCAAGATACCATAAGGCGAAGTAACATAGTAATGGAATGTCAATGTTGGATAATGCACCACCACCACCACGTGTGCTCATGGCACCTGAATCAGATGAAGATGCCAAGGCAGTTGAACGTAATGCCATTTCACGTTTGGATAGTTCAATGGAGGCATCACCATGATGATTGGATAGTGATGGCCGGACGAATGCTGGTTGTTGTGTAGCAGTTGAGCGTACGGATTTACCCGGTGATAAGGCAAATGCCGATGTTGCAGTTGCAAATGTTAATGCTAGTGATAGGGAGAGCTTCATGGTTGAGGTTTAGATGCCGTGCTATTTGCAATAGGTGTCAATGCCACTATTTGATGGTTTTAAGACTACAAAGATTTCAAATAAAGATACGGTATCTTTCTCTCATTTGCCTACAAGTGGAATAATATGTAATATTGTTTGATCTGTCTGGCTATTGATTACATAGGGCAATACAAGTAGTTGCCACTGTCTATTGAACTGATATTCATCACATTAGGATATCTCTAGACTTTATATTCTCTTCTATTCTAGTATACAGGGCCTCCGCCAATTTGGTATCTTCTCTTTTCTTCAAATCTTGAGATCCTTCTATCTCCCCAGATATGTACAGGCAGCCTGAGTAATTGTAGCCCCGCTTAAATGACTAGGCTAGAAATTTATACGGGTACAGCAGTGCATTCTTCTTTGGATTGGCTGCTAATCTGCTGCTTGAAATGCTTTGTGCAAAGTCCTCTCTTCTTGACTTGAGTTGTACATCCCTCATGGCTGCATGTCTTCTTCTCTGCACCATGCTTGATACAAACTCCTCCCTTCTTTGCGTGGTTGGTACATCCTTCATGACTGCAGGTCTTTACTTTGGCACCATGTTTTACACAAACTCCTCTATTCTTAGCTTGATTTGTGCATCCTTCATGTTTGCACGTCTTCACTACTGCACCATGCCTTACACAAACCCCTCTATTGACAACTTGGTTTGTGCACCCGTCATAGCTGCAAGTCTTCTTATTTCTCTTGGCACCATGCATAATACAAACTCCTTCTTTCTTAGCCTGATTTGTGCATCCTTCATGGCTACAATTCTTCGCATATCTCTTCACTGCTGCACCATGCCTATAACAAACTCCTCCCTTCTTGGCTTGGTTTGCACATCCTTCTTGGCTGCAAATATTGTATCCATTATGTTTTGTCTTACATGTTCCACTATCAGCTGCCTTGCGGGTACTTCCCTCAACAGAACATATCATATGATTCGGCTTTTGAGAGGAATTACTACCCACTTCTTCGTCATCGGTATCTTCTAATTCCTCACTTTTGACGCTATCGGAAGATACAGATACCTTCCTTCGTTTACTGATAACATCTTGGTATGAATTGGTAGACTGTTTCTGGTCATTTGTTTGAGGAGATACTGAATCACCATCTTCTTTATCAGTTTCATCATCATATGCATGATCACTCTCCTCTTCCTTCTTTCGTTTGTTACCACTGCCCTCTGATGGCTTTGCAGCAGCAGGGGTTTGCTCTAAATTATTATTATCGACAACAGCAACTCTCTTCTTGGCCTCTGCTAACATCTTCTCAGCCTCCTCCGCTTCCTTCTTTGACATATCGAGTTGAGATTTTGCACTTGCATACATTGCAATTGCATTGTCCATCATTAATTTGGCAGATGCTACATTGTTATTATCGATAGTTACTTGTTTCTTAGCTTTATTAAGACGTTGTTTAGCCGCATCGAGTAGTTCATGCTTACTTTGTTGTTCTAGTAATAGTAATGTTGATGACATGATATGTCGAACTATGATAAATTTGATGATGTGAATAAGTGTTGGAATAATTTCCCCATCTATCTCTTCTGCTCTGCGCGCCAGTTCACTGACGACTGGTGTGAATAACCGTAGACTACTGCTAAAACAATCTATATACTTGGTTTAGACTTGCGGCAGTGATAGTAAAGGAAAAGATAGAACATGTAAGATTTTGAGGTGAGGTATCCTAGTGATCAGGTATCCTGATTGAGGAAAGGCAAGCTTGGGTCAAGAGAGTCGAGGAAGACGAGGATAGCAAGCACGTACATTATATCACAACCTACATAAACATTACTGCAACATCAACTGCTAAACTTAATAGTAATTATAGACGGACTAAACTATTGTTAAGAAGATCAAGTCCGTCATCACTTCTTCCCTATCTCCTGCCTGGTATCTTATTTAAACTTTTAGATATCCCATATCATAAATCATATATGTAATGACTCTTCCCTTGATCTACCCCCATCCTAACCCCTATCCCACATTCCCATGACTGAATTTCTACCAATCCCCTTATCATTTAAGCTGATGCACTAGTTAGATTAACGACCTTAAATCCCCCAAGGCCAAACCCCCCTCCTATCCCCACTACCTATCTTCTAACTTATCCCCATTATTATTTAAGCTGATGAACTTGGTTGGAATAACGAACTTAAATCACTCTTGGCTGCCATGGACAGTAATTCAATCCCCGATCCCTTGCTTCTGGGAGGGCTACCAGTACTAGCACCACGAGTGTTACGAGCACCATTGCTCTTCTTCTTTACGACCTTCTTCTCAGTTGGTGGAGTAACCTCGACCTTCTTCTTGCTGGCTGTCGAGGTGACCTTCTTCTTGGTCGTAGTTGCCTTCTTGGCCGGGGTCTTCTTAGCCGATGTTTTCTTGGCAGCTGCCTTCTTCTTCTCCCTTTGCTCATGTTGTTTGATGAGCTTAACCTTCTCCTGAGGATAACTGAATGAGGTTAATTTATAATTTACAGTTTAGTAAATTAAACAACACAACAATCCCTTCAATACATATACACTACTTACTATTCCTGGAATTTCTGGGCATGACTTTTAACTTGTTTCATTTCCCTGCTTGCGATGACTGTCTTGCTGATCAAATCCCACTTACCCCAACCACATAATACTATACCCTGACGGAACTGAGCATTTTCTTCATCCGTCCATCCTCCACTCTTGGTAGTAGTCTTCGTCCTTTTCGTATTGGCACTTTTCTGTTGACTAGTTTGTTTTTTAGGTGTGGGTGACACCTTACGCTTCTTCTGAGCAGCAGCGGCGGCGGCAGCAGCAGCGGCGGTGGCGGATTTATAATCTGTATCCCTCTTCTTAGCCTCCCTTAACATCCGCTGTACGTCCTTTAAATGCTTTTGGGCTTCGTCGAGTTGATAATTTGCCCAGTCGGCATGTTCTGTTGCAATGGATACCTGGTTTTTGGCTGATGCTAAATGCAGTTGGATTGCCTTAACTTCGGGATTTTCTTCTGGTGATGACATGTTTGTTGTTAAATATTTTGTTTATTTATTTGTTGGTATTATTTATTTGCAGTATGATATATTACTTAAGTTAGTTGAACGTGGGGTAGGTATCTTTGCCTTTGCAAAAACTTTGTGTTCGTTGTTGATTTATGTTCCTTAAAATCTGATACCTGTATGGATGTCAGATAAAAACAGCACGTATTGTTAATTTAATAATTTATTATTCCGGCCTTTATTGATGCCGTCCGCTGTTTTAATATACTCCACGATACTTTTCTACATACACACTGATAAACAATGACACGTGATTTATTTGTAAAGATCTGGTATATGAGAGTGTAATTGGGAGTCTTTGGTACTCCGCCATTTTGTGGCTTCTCTCTTTTCTGTTGTCATTGGTCGGGCACCCTCAGCCCTCAAGGCGAGGTCAGGTAGTGCGACTGGTGATAGAGAAGGGGGCTGGCAAGACATTATTATCTTATATGTATACAGCTTTTTACATCAGTTTAGTATACTCCATTTCCCTATACATCTAATCGACAATGTTATTACCTGATTTGGATACTTTTACTTTTAAGTTTATATTCATTTACACTATAGATGAAGGAGACACAATTCCAGTTCATTCCTCTGTCTCAGTTTGATACTCGGGTCTAGATGCACGGCTAGAGGCAGGTACAGATAATTTCATGTCTGTAGTAGTGCGGGCTGTACTGTATCAGTATCATTATCATTTGCAGCCCTCATCTTGGTCTCATTGTTAGAACTTGCAGCTGTACCCTTACTGGTCTTGATATTAGTAATGCTGATGTTCCTGTATGCCTCTACTGCGGCTTTAATAACAGTGGCATCTAACGGTGTTTGTTACCTCGGTATCCTCGAGCTGCCACTTAGGTGTTTGGCTGATAAACTCTTTTGTGGAGGCTTCTTGATGGTAGTATGTTAAGTGGTGGCCTCCCTTTTCTTACTGGAAGGAGTTCTTTTACGTCCCGAACATCTTGAGATATCATCTAACTGTGTTGCCTCGGTTGTATCCTCATCCATATTATTATCATCCTTTGCCACTCGGGAGTTTGATTTAAATAACGAATGGAGTAAATCAGATTCAGCAGCCTTTGTAAGCATTTCAATCCCCGAACCGGTGTTACCACTACCACTAACCAGGGTGTTATGAGTACCATTCCTCATCCTCTTAGGTTGTTTTGAGGGATCAGGTTTCCATGTACCAGCCTTCATGGCCTCTCGTCGTGCTTTATCATAAGCTGATTTTGACAATTTCTTGGTAGATGGGAGTTGGCACTGAGAAGGAGGAGGTGGCTTTGGTTTTGGTTGGTACCGAGGATCAGGATTCCATGTACCATCCTTCATGGCCTCTCGTCGTGCCTTATCATATTCTAATTTTGACAACTTCTTGGCTTTCTTCCCCCCCTCGGAGATATCCGTCTTCCTCTTCTTCATTGGTGGTTGTTGAGGTGGCTTTGGTTTTGGTTGATACCGAGGATCAGGGTTCCATGTACCAGTCTTCATGGCCTCTCGCCGTGCCTTATCATATTCTGATTTTGACAACTTGTTGGGTTTCTTTGCCCCCTCGGAGATATCCGTTCTCTTCCTCTTCTTCACTGGTGGTTGTTGCAACAATACCTCCTGCTTATTATCTCTTTTCTCCCCCGTACTACTACTACTCTTGTCGGTATTCTTTATTAACAACTCCCCAGCCTGTGCATTCTTACGTCCACCAGGGCCATGCAATGAACATGCACTTGCAAATCTTATTGCCCAATTTGTACAACCTGGATGGGAACATAATTTGCGTTTAGCACCGTGTGCTATTACACAAAAACCTCTCTGTAGACTGATGCGTTTGGGTCCGCTGCTGTTACTAGCCTCTTGTTTTGAATCCTCATTATCAGCTGCAGCATTATCTATTATATCCACCCCTCGTTTAGCCTCTCTTAACTTTTTCTCCGTATCTTTTAAATGTTTTTTAGATTGATCGAGTTGATAATTTGACCACTCGGCATGTTCTTTTGCAATTGATACCTTTTGTTTGGCTGCTGCTAGATGTAGTTTGATTGCCTTCACCTCGGGGCTCTCTTCTTCTAATAATAATGACATATTGTTAGTTTGTTTGTGTAGATATGCAATGACAATTTATTTATGAGTGGTATGTGGTGTGGTATGGTATCTTATTTAGCTCCTTAAAATCTGATACCTGACAACAATACTGGTTAATAATACTTCAATAATTTATTACTGTGCCGTCCGCTCCGCTATTTATATTAATACAACCACGGTACAACCACCACCACAACTCAACTTCAAAAAAGATCTTCCGCCGGTATCCTTTCTTGTGAAATTTTGCCTCGAGCCTCCCCAATAATCACATCATAATTTGATTGAATAATTAAACATGGAGAAGTCTGCTGCTGATACTACCTCGTCAGAGTGTGGTGCCTCGTGTGTAAATGAAGATAATAACCGCAAAATGTCATCTGATCTGATGGGAGGAGAACAGAAAGATCGAGAGGAGAAGAACATTAAAAATGACACGTCGTATTGTGCTAATTGTGGAAAGGAGGGTAATAGTGATGATATGAATACATGCAACAAGTGCAAATCAGTAAAGTATTGCAACGCGGCATGTAAAAAGAAACACCGAAAGAAGCATAAGAAGGCATGTGAAAGAAGAGTAGCTGAGTTGCATGACGAGAAACTATTCAAAGATCCTTCCCCTAAAGAAGATTGTCCCATCTGTTTTATACCATTACCTCATGCTACAAAAACAACGTGGACTAACTGCTGCGGAAAGGTGATTTGTGATGGATGTATGATATCAGTGGAAGGAGATAAGTGTGCATTCTGCCGGATAAACAACGAGACTACTCATGCGGAGGATATTGTAAGGACAAGGCGTCGTATGGAACTTAATGACCCTGAGGCATTTGTTACAATGGGTTGTCATTATCACGAAGGGTTTTTAGATTTGATACCTCAAAACTACGAGAAGTCACGTGAGTTGTGGTCCAAGGCAGCTGAATTAGGTTCCCCCGGCGGTCATAGAAATCTTGCCGCTCGGTATTACAATGGAGAGGGAGTAGAAAGGGATTTAAAGAAGGCAATATATCATTGGGAAAAAGCAGCTATGGGGGGACATCATATGTGTAGGCATGACCTCGGTGTTCAAGAGGAAAAGAAGGGCAACTTGACAACTAGAGCTATCAAGCACTACATAATAGCCGCCAAACAGGGATTTGACCCATCAATGTATCAAGTTGAGAGGGGGTATATGAACGGATATGTGTCGGAAGAGGTATTCTTATCCACATTAGATGCGTATCAGCAATCTCTTGATGAAGTTAAAAGTCCACAACGAGATGAAGCAGAAAAGGCTAGGGCACGAGAAGCTGAAATGTATGCCACCATTAATCCCATACTGCAACAATACCTAAGAGATACCTAAGATAGCATTAATGTGAGACTAAACATATGATGTGCTTTAAACTTCTTCTAAGTTTAAGATTAAGTTTGTACATTCATTCGTCCACAGTGTATATAAACCAACATCTATTCCCATCTCTTCTCCCGGAGTACTAAATAGGAAAGACGATATAAACCAAATAGAAGTAAGCAAGAAGATAAAGATATAAGTAGTACACATGACGTAATCTCACCTTGAGCCGCTTTCTTTCGAGTATCCTCTTCACTCATCTCATACCATAGATTATCATCACCTCTCTTCTCTAAGAAACGTCCACCGTATGATCTAACTCTCTTTACAAGCTCAAGTGAGTATTGATACTTCTTCTCTGACTTTCCCCAACCCCCATCCTGATAGTCGCCTCGTAACTTTCTTGCCTCGTCTCTCAGCTTCTTGTTTCCCTCGTGGTCGTTTGTCAATCGTCCTCGGCCTTTAAGAATGTCGGTTGCTGTTGGAACTTTTATACCTTTACCTGATGGCTTCATTTCAGATTGTTTCCTTCTCTTTTGTGGAGGCTTCTTGCTGGCAGTATGCTTACGTTTTTGTGGAGGCTTCTCACTTCTGCCCCACATCTTCCTTGGGCATTGATTAGAATGACTTTCATTGTTGCGCCTTACCCCAGTCTCTAGCTCCTTGTTACATTTGTCACATCCTGAAATAGCGGCGTCCTCGAGAGAAACTCTTCCAGGAGCAGGCTTCTTGATGGGAATATACTTTGTGGTGGCAGCCTCCTTTTTCTTACTGCTAGGAGTTATCTTACGCCCCGACCGCGTTTGGGTAACATCTAATTGTGCCGTTGTCGCGATAGTACCCTCATCCATATTATCATTACTATCATTCTTTGCCACTTTGGTGTTTGGTTGAAATAACGAATGAAGTAGATCAGATTGAGCTGCCTTTGCCAGCATTGCAATCCCCGAAGAACCGGTGCTACTACCACCACTACCAACAGGGGTAATATGAGTACCATTCCCTGATTCCAACAACGACCCCTGCTCATCACTTGTCTCCTCGGTCTTACCTCCAGCATCCGTCATTAACTTATCCTCAGTCTCATCCTTCCCCTTCATCTGACATAATGGCGGAGGGTCATTACCATAAAGTGCCTCCCAGCCATCTTTAGGAGGAACTCTACTGTCCACATTCATCCGAGATCTGTACATGTGCACAAGGGGATCACTTGTAGTAATATCACCTTTCCACATACTAATAAACCAGTACCCAACTTGTTCAAATGATCCACGGACTGTATGGGTTTGATAATGGATTGCATACGAATCCTTTGCCTCGCTACTACCACTTGGATGATGGTTTTCTTGTTTGATATACATCGAACCTTGAAGGAAATAGGTACCATTCACATCAGCAGTTCCACACCCTTCTATTTGAGCTTCCCCGAGATAAACAATCTCGTCAGCTGGATTATTATCTTCTACTTTCTCCTCATCCTCGCTTCTCTTCTCCTTCATCATTGACTTCTCAACAGGTTGTGGACTAGGAGATACGATATCATTATTAATGATACTTTGTGATGCGGCAGCACTGCCATTTTGATGTTCATCAGCTTGTGCAGCATACTGAGCCAAATACTTAAGACCATCATTCACCCAGTTACTCTTCTCTTTGGAATAGCTATGCACTTGCAATTCCCTCTGTACCCCACTCTTGATTTGAGGACTACGACTGATATTATCCCGCTTCTTCGAAGCAGCAGCAGCGGCGGCGGCGGCAACAGGGTTAGACTTGATCTCAGCCTTGATACAAACTTGGCATACCCGTTCTCCATCTTCCAACTTATTCCACTCAGCATTAATATAACTCCACTTCTTCTTTTCTATACCACACTTGCCACACTTCTTGAGAGGTCCATCTCTTATCTCAGCCATCCTTGATTCCTTCTTCTTTGCCCAGCTCAAGCCCTTCTTGTAATATTCATCCTTAGGGGTTGATAATTCCTCGTTTATATCCAAAGAAGCTACTTGGTTGTTACCCACGGCGACAGAAGCAGCAGCAGCAGCATTCAAACCCAATACTTGGTCAGTTTCCCAATATGTAGACGTCTTGTTATATGGCCTAGGCTTACCCGCAATCATCTCTGAAGAAGCTAATTGGTTGTTACCCACGGCCTCGATTTGAGGACAGGTGGATGCCGCGTTATTAGCAGCAGCAGCAGGGGGAGCTGACTGTTGAATCCCCTTCTCAGCCTCCTTCTTCTTGACCTCATCCTCATCTTCCTTCTTCTTAGTCCATTGATTACCATTGAACTTACCGGACTGCCCCTTCTCAGTAGCATTTGACATACCCGAAGGTAGAGTAGTACTTGCCAATTGCCATGTAGATTCTTCTTCTGCTTGTGCTTTTTCTGGCACGTCAATATTCCATCTCTTGATTGTTTCACTCCGCCTGCCAATATCGGCGTTAATCTCTGTTATTAATAAAGAGTGTAAGTGATACATATAAATCATGAGTAAACTATACAGAAACATACACATATGTACATATACACATAAAAATGCACATACCACACAACAACTAACTCATAAATAACTTACTCTGCAACGCCGCCGCATCATCAACCTCAAAATATGATTTACCATTACTGTATACTTTATAAAACTTCCCATTATCCCCGTCCATATTACATTTGAAGTAATTATAAATTTGTATAGCAATTTCCTTCTTTTTACTATCACCTTCCTTTGCTAATTGTATGAAACAACTAAACATTATAGAACGGTAGTTTTCATTGTGCAGTGATAGTATGACATCGTTTGAGTTTGGTACGAATTCATCTTGAGTTGCAACGTCCTGTTCTTCTTCTTCAGTTTGATCTATTGATACCCTAATCTTAGCTTCTTTTAACATTCGTTGTACGTCTTTAAAATGTTTTTTTGATTCATCTAATTGATAATTTGCCCAATTGGCATGTTCTTTTGTGATGGTTACTTGATGTTTGGCTGATTCTAAGTGTAGTTTAATTGCCGTTACTTCGGGGCTCTCTTCGTCGTCTAATAATGATGACATATTGTTTGTTTTGTGGTTATACACAAGATGATATAATTCGACTTAGCGGGTGACGATTTAGTTAATGTTTTGTATATTATTTGCAACAAATATTGCAATTTTTGGTTGTTGATTTGCAGTGTGGACCTATACCTCTTGCTTAGACTATTTCTTGATATGATTACAGTATATTAGCAGCCAGGGGATAGTGCATAGACTTAAGTATATTTCCTTGCCACTAAAAAAGGTGCACCTTCTCAACCACCAAAATTACGAAGTAAATGATTGCTTAGGTCTTTTCTGGTAAAAGTATTCAGTTGTCCGCCGCCTACATATTAATTATCAAGGTTACAATCTTCATCTTCATAGAATTTTGAGATGAATGGGCGAAGAAATAGCCACAGACCAACTCTTTTAGTTTATACAACTCTGCCATATCCCCTCTTTAACTCTTATCAGAAGCCGAGATCTGAGATATATCCTCGACTCTCTTATCATCATTCATCATCAACATCTTCTTGAGTTTCCTTAACCGACGTTTCATATTCACTATTTAATGATTGCTGATATGCTACAGCTGCTGCAATGCCATCCTTAGATCTGGGCCTCTTTATTGTCGGACTCTGAACAACAACAACATTATGCTTTTGTTTCTTTGATGCGACCCTCTTGCCTCCTCGCCATCCATTGCATTTACCACAACGTTTCTTGGCAGCGGAGATCATTACCTCACAACATGTCCAGTCCTTATCCCACTCAATACCGCTCTCGTCTACCTCTGAGACCTTGATCTTCCAACCTCCCTTACGCTTTCCGCCACGCCATCGATGACATTTGCCGCAACGAGACTTTGTATTAGATACCTCGTTTTGACAATTGGGGCAAATCCAATGTTCCTCATCGATATTAGTATCGGTTTTGATAGTTGTTGGAAGTCTTTCCTTCACTTTGGTTTCGTAGGGAGCACGTTTCCCCCCACGCCACTTGTTACACTCACTACAGCGCTTCTTTTTGCCGGGTACGACTTTGCCACATGAACACGTCCAATCAGCAGGAGGAGAAGGAGGAGTTGACTGCAGAATTCCCTTTTCAGCATTTACCATTGCCAAATACATATCATGTGTTTGTTTCGACATTGTTGGTGTTTTGCGGCTAACTGGAAAATTAATAGATGTTGTTACTGTTGCCTTTCTCTCCTTATGACTATCCTCTTGTTTCGAATCAGCAGCAGCGGGCACTGCGGGTGCTTCTCTTTTCTTATTGCTATCCTCATTTGATATAGATTGAGATGTACTTAGTTCATTATCTTGAGCCATATTATTATCACTACCTCCCACCAACTTCTCTGTTTGGTTCATTGGAGATGTTTCGTTACTAGTTATTTCTGCTGCCTTTCTCTTCTTATTACTATCCTCTTGTTTCGAATCAGCAGCAGCCGTAGGTGCTTCTCTTTTCTTATTACTGTCCTCATTTGATTGTAAATTCTTCTGCACATCAGCATCGGCCTGCAAACTTGCCTGGGCATCTGCCAAACACTTCTCGGCATCTTGTAATTCTTTATGTGATATATCATACTGATTCTGTGATAATAGAACATCCTTATTGGCACTATCTAACATCTTCTTTGCAATGTTCATATTCACCTCGGCATAATCTTTAGTTTCTTTGGATTGAACTAAACTTTTAGAGGCCGCAGATGCTTGTATTTTGGCCGTAGCTAGACGTTGTTTCATTGCATCTATTTCTTGTTGCTGCAATTTTGATATGGGCACTACTTCTGATCGTTTGACATTTACTTGACGAGGCATAGTATATGGAAATGTTGATGTTTATCAAATCAAAAATTTCAAAGGCTAGAATAAACCCTCTCGTATGATAAAAGTATTGATTTTGATGATCTAGTGAGCCGAAAAATTCCGGCCCGGCCGCCAAAATTCATTTGCCAAACCAGCCCATGTACTAATTTTGATGATCAATTAGATATACTTCTACTATAATAAATGTAATTCCAATACACGTATCGTCTAGACTAGCTCTATATTATCAACATTGCAACAACTCTGATCGATTTTAGTAGAGTATTCGTATCGTTTGGGTGCCTCAAAGTAGCCCATTTTTGATAATTTATGATTATGCACCAACTTGATAATCCGGTTTGGCTATGTTCTAATAGTCGTAGTACGTCACCAATAACATCAATCTCATCGTCAACCTCTATTTAATGGGATATCATGTCGATTTGTCTCCTGACGTGCATTTAAACAAGAGATATGTACATTCTAATATAGCACAATTCCAAAAATAACAACAATACACCAACTTGATGAGGCGGTTTGGTAACGTTAACATCATCAATTGAACTATCCAACACCATCAATCTCTTCATCAATACCTAATTAACGATAATATGGGTCGTTTTTATAGTAGAGATACAATGGATCAAAAGTTATAGTGTCCCAAGTTGACGAGTTATGTAATAAATAAAAATAGTAATAATAGAACAATAATGCAAGTATTAACGTATTATATGGATATAAAACGCATTATTTCAGTTCATTATTAGTTATTAAGATCAGCTATGTAGTGGTGTATTGGTCGTGGCGGTTGTTGTGCTGAGAACTTTGATAGTTTGTCCAATTATGGCCGAATCTGAGATTTGATAGTAGTAGAAGAATATGAGCATCAATGCTCTTACTTTGACTTCATTCTTTGGTAGAACAATCATCTATAATCATTAGTATACAGCTACCATTCGAGTGGAAGAGGATAACGGCATAGGAAGACGTATTTAAGAGCCAGGAATGAAGGATCTTGTAGTAGATCTACTGAGCAAACAAAAGAACATCACTACACACACATCAGTTTCAGTATTATTCAATCGTTTACACATCGGTGTCTTCTATCTTGTCTTCTATATACAAGTAATGGTTCAATTAGGTGCACAAACGACTCCTCTACTCAGCAACGTTTATTCAATTTGTTGGAAGGGGAATGAAGTAATGATTGTCATTATAGAGAAGAGATTATACTCGGCTGTCTCTCAGACGCATTGGTAATCAGTTTAGGCATTGTTGATAGTCATTAAACAGTATTGATACTACGGGTACTGTGGTGTTGATTGGGAGGATTTAATGGTCTATATTGATCAATAGATTAGAATGTTAGCGCTAGTAGGAGATGAATGAGAGAAGACGAGAAGATCTAGAATGAGATATACCAACAAATGGAGGATCAGTACACAAGCTCCAGAAAGATCTTCTACAGATAATCGAGCTGTTACTTAGATAAGTTGGCAGAACAGACAAGAATTATATCTCTTCAAGAGATGATAGTAAGGCATCCATCACGATGTCTACTCTATAAAATTGAAGTGGAATTGAACGATGATTGTGAACCATAGAGACAATCTACTTGTGTTAATGTCATTGGTAGTTAATCCTTGCTCTGAATGCTGACAATATCACCAATACATGAAAGATAGACGTATACTCCTCCATAACAAGTCTAAGCATGTGCCAAAACACGTCGACCCTCAAAGAGACGTTGAGACGTTATAAGAGATCGACAAACATACAATATGACTAGATATCTATTATATGATCAATATGTCATCTAACTGCAGTGGTTTGGGGGCTGTACAACGAGCAATGACGACATCTGCAACACATGTTGTGCAAAAGTGCACATTTTACAGGCCTTGCCAAGAATTGAAAGACGACGATGAAAACAATGCGCAGAGACAAAACCAAAGCACCTATTCGATAGAGGAGAAGATGGTCTTTCAATAGAGACATTGCGTGACGCCACACGATCTATATTTGCTGAGCTATTAGACATGGTTTGGGGAGTTTTGACCGAGCTGCTCGACTTAGACGAGATGACTCTCATTGAGACAACTAAACGCTATTAGACGAACAAAAACTGTATCTTATGCTTATCTATCTATCATAGAACCAATACATCATCTTAGTTTAGTAGTCTAACGAGTATATAATGAACAAAGCCAACATCTATTTAGAGGGTGCATATTTCATAGCTCTTTACTAGAATCAAGATATGACAACAAATACTAATCGTAAATACAAAACTAAAGCACTTAGTCGATAGAGGAGAAGATAAGCTTTCCATAGAGTCATCGCACGACGTTATGCGATCTATCTTTAAGGAGCTACGGTATATCGTTTCGGCATCATGTTGCCGGTTTGGCTTTTTTGCCGAGCCAAGCCAAACCGGAATTTTTCGCCGAACCGGAATTTTTCGCCCCACTAGTGATACCAAACCACCGCTATTCGATAAAACGATAAATACTGATATGCCAACTGCCCTAGATGTATACCAAACCTTATATTGATTGTTAAATGACAGTTCAAATCCGCCCACTATTGCAGCTATTGCCGAAGTAAAATACTCTCAAAAAAGATACCAAATGGTATCCCACGGGGAGTATGTCACTGATAATCGTTGCGCTGCCGGCGGCCGCAGGCCACTCCAATTGGACTCTTTGGCCTCGGACTAAACGAGGAAGGGATACCGTTTGCCGTAGGCAAAGACTCCACAGAAAAATCACATCGACTTTCTAATTATCTAAAAGTTCCACGTAGTAATATTTTG